>Ga0114916_1001428_pt1 | contig 13545 bp, 10 predicted proteins | sample MalvirAntarct_66_FD_83501 | JGI IMG/M metagenome (GOLD analysis project Ga0114916, IMG submission 83501) | Marine viral communities from the Global Malaspina Expedition - Malaspina viral metaG Antarct_66 | ecosystem: Environmental > Aquatic > Marine > Oceanic | place: West Anvers Island... | reverse complement strand
TCGCCCGGCTGGGCCACCTGCTGCGCCCGAACTCGCGGCGCGGTTCGCGCCGCAACATCCTGGCGCACTACGACCTGGGCAACGATTTCTACGGCGCCTGGCTCGACCCGAGCCTGACCTATTCCGCCGCCCTGTTCGAAGGCGAGATCGACGATCTGGGCGCCGCACAGGTGAACAAGTATCGCCGCGCCGCGGAGGCCGCCGGCCTGCGCGCCGGCAGCCGCGTACTGGAGATCGGATGCGGCTGGGGCGGCTTCGCCGAGTGGGCGGCGCGCGAGATCGGCTGCACGGTCACGGCGCTGACCATTTCGGACGCCCAGCATGCGCACGCCACGCAGCGCATTCGGGCGGCGGGCCTGAGCGACCGGGTGGAGATCCGCCGCCAGGACTATCGCGACGTCCGGGGCGCCTATGACGGCATCGTTTCGATCGAGATGTTCGAGGCGGTCGGCGAACGCTACTGGCGCACCTTCTTCGAGACGGTCGCGCGCTGCCTGGTGCCCGGCGGGCGGGCGGCGGTGCAGGTGATCACCATCGACGACGCCGTCTTCCCGGCCTATCGGCGGGGCACCGACTTCATCCAGCGCTACGTCTTTCCGGGCGGCATGCTGCCGTCGCCGGCGGCGTTCCGCGCGGCGGCCGCGGAAGCGGGCCTGACGCCGCAGCCGGAGCGCCGCTTCGGCGGCGACTATGCGCGCACGCTGAACCTGTGGCGCGAGCGCTTCGAGGCGGCCTGGCCGGAGATCCGCAGCCAGGGCTTCGACGAGCGGTTCAGGCGGCTCTGGCGCTACTACCTCTGCTACTGCGAGGCGGGCTTCACCATCGGCAACATCGACGTGATGCAGATCCCGCTGGTCCGGGCGTAGAGCATGGTGGCGTAGCCAGATGGCCGCGACCGCCAGGCCCAGCGCGCGAGCGACCGAGCGGCTGCCCGCCGGGCTGCTGGCGGCGTACGGCATTCCCGGCCTGCCGCTCGCGGCGCTGCTGCTGCCGCTCTACATCTACCTGCCGAAGGCCTATGCCGACGAACTCGGCCTGGGCTTCGCCACCGTCGGCCTAGTCCTCTTCGCCGCGCGCATCGTCGACCTCGTGCAGGATCCGCTGGTCGGCTGGCTGTCCGACCGGCTGCCGGCGAACCTGCGCCGCCGGCTGCCCATGCTGGTCGGCACGCCGCCGCTGCTGGTCGCCATCTTCTTCCTGTTCCTGCCGCCGGCGGATGCCGGCGCCGGCTATCTCCTCGGCTGGACGCTCGCCGTCTATCTCTGCGCCGCCCTGGTCCTGCTGCCCTGGTACGCCTGGGGTGCCGAAATTTCCGCCGACTATGACGAGCGCAGCCGGATCGCCGGCTGGCGCGAGGCCTGCCTGCTGCTCGGCACGGTGACGGCGGCGTCGATCGCCGTGGTGACCGGCGACGGGCTGGGCGCGCTGGCGGTGATCGGCTGGGCGCTGCTGGTGGCGCTGCCGGCGACCGTCGCCTTCGCGGCGTGGCGCATTCCGGAAACGGGTCACACGCAGGTGCCGGCGGCACGCCACACAAAGGTGCCGGCGGCGCCGCACGTGGGCGGCTGGCGCCGCGGCGCCAGGGCGCTGTTCGGCAACCGGCCGTTCGTCCGCCTCCTGGCGGCCTATCTGCTGAACGGCATCGCCAACGGCCTGCCGGCGACGCTCTTCCTGCTCTATGTCGAGCATGTCCTGCAGGCGCCGGGCTGGTCCGGTCCGCTGCTGCTCGTCTACGTCGTCTGCGGCGTGGCGGCGATCCCGGCCTGGCTGGCGCTGTCGTCGCGGATCGGCAAGCATCGCGCCTGGATCGCCTCGATGCTGGCCGCCTGCCTGCTGTTCGCGCCGGTGCCGTGGTTGGGTGCCGGCGACACCGGCTGGTTCCTGCTGGTGTGCATCGGGACGGGCATCTGCCTGGGCGCCGACCTGGCGCTGCCGGGGTCGATGCAGGCGGACGTCACCGACCTCGATGCCGTGCGCAGCCGCCGCGCCCGCGCCGGGCTGCTGTTCGCCGTCTGGGGCATGGCCACCAAGCTGGCGCTGGCCGGTGCCGTCGGCATCGCCTTCCCGCTGCTGGCGCTCGCCGGCTTCGAAGGCGGCGCCGGATCCGAGGCCGGGACCGGCGAGACGTCGGCCGGCGCCCTGTTCGTCCTGTCTGCGCTCTACGCCCTGCTGCCGATCGGCTTCAAGCTGGCGGCGGCCTTCGTCGCATGGGGATACCCGATCGATGCCGCACTCCAGTCCCGCATCCGCCGCATCCTCGACCGCCGCGAGGCGCGCCGCGGGGCCGCCGCATAGCCGACGCGCCCGGATCATCCGGCTCGCCGGGGCCCTTCTCGGCGCGGCCGCGCTGCTCGCCGGCTGCGGCGGCATGAAGCTCGACGACTTCGCCGGGCGCCAGCCGGAACTGCGCCTGGAGCGGTATTTCGCCGGCGAGACCAAGGCGTGGGGCGCCTTCTTGGATCGTTTCGGCAAGGTCCAGCGCCAGTTCACGGTCGACCTGAACGGCACGGTCGAGGGCGACACGCTGACCCTGGTCGAGGACTTCGTCTATGACGACGGCGAGACCGAGCGCCGTGTCTGGACCATCGTCGCCACCGGCGAGCGGAGCTACGAGGGAACCGCGAACGGCGTCGTCGGCAAGGCGACGGGCGCGGCGCGCGGCAACGCCGTCAATTGGACGTACGAATTCGACCTGCCCGTCGGCGACGGGACCTGGCGCGTCACCTTCGACGACTGGTTCCTGCTGCAGCCGGGCGGGGCGCTGATCAACCGCGCCGAAGTGACGAAGCTCGGCGTCTCGCTCGGCGAAGTCTACGTGACGTTCATCAAGCCCTAGACGCTTCGTCCCGGAAGTGGACCGCGAGCCAGATCGTCGGCGCGTCGGAGGCGGTATAGGCGACGCGGTGGCGCCGGTGCGCCGGGATCAGCAGATGGTCGCCGGGCCGCAGGGCGCGCACGTCTTCCTCGTCCTCGAACTGCAGCCCCGCGGCGCCGGCGACAAGCAGCACCCACTCGGCCTCGTCCTGGTCGTACCAGAACCCGTCCGGACTGGACTGGCCGGTCGACACGATGCGCTCGATCCGCAGGCCGGGGCGGTTCAGAAGCGCGTCGATGCGTTCTTCGCCCGCGTCAGGCGAGACGTCGCTGAAGAGGTTGTCGTGCTTGCCGTCTTCCGTCCGTGCCATCGGTGATCCCCCGTGCGGTTCAGACCGCCCCGGCCGCCGCTCGCGCGGCGAAGGCTCTCAGGCGGTTGGCGATGACGTCGCCGACGGCGTCCAGCGCGGCGCGCTGCGGGAAGCGGCGGCGCCAGGCGAGGCGGACGGTGCGGCCGGCGTGCGCCGCCAGCGGTCGCAGGACGATGCCGGCGTCCTGGGCCGCCCCGGCGGCGAGCCCAGGAATGAGCGTGGTGCCGTAGCCGGCGGCGACCATGTTGAGCAGGGTCGAGAGGCTGGTCGTGCGCAGGGCGTCGCTGAGCGCGTCGCTGCGCCCGCAGGCTGCCAGCGCCTGTTCGCGCAGACAGTGCCCGTCGGCGAGGACCAGGATGTCCTGTGCCAGATCCGCCTCCGCCACGACGTCGCGGCCGGCCAGCGGATGGTCGGGCGGCAGCGCCGCCAGGAACGGCTCGTCGAAGAGCGGCCGGCTGGCGAGGTCGGTTTCGGTCACCTCGGTCGCCAGCAGGGCGGCGTCGAGTTCGTGGGCGCGCAGCTTCGCGACCAGCGACGCGGTCTGGTCTTCCCACGGCTCCACTTCCAACGCCGGCAGCGCCTCGCGCAGCGGCGCGAAGATCAGCGGCAGCAGGTAGGGCGCCAAGGTCGGGATGATGCCGAGCCGCAGCCGCCCGGAGAGCGGGTCGCGCAAGTTGCGCGCCACCGCCAGGATCGCGTCGGTCTCGGCGACCGCGGCGCGCACATGGCCGATCAGCCGGTCGCAGGCCGGCGTCGGCGCCACCGTCTTGCTGGTGCGCTCGAACAGGGCGACCCCGAGCAGTTCCTCCAGCTTGCGGACCTGGACGGAGAGCGTCGGCTGACTGATCCCACACGCCTCGGCCGCGCGGCCGAAATGCTGGTGCTCGGCCACGGCGAGGAGATAGCGGAGGTCCCGGAGGTTCATCTGCCCCTCTGCCGGCTTCCATAGGCCATGCCTATCGGAGTGTTTATTCGTCGCGGCTTCCCGCTATCGTCTTACGTCGGTTAGAGTCATGCAAGTTGGTTCTCGGGGGTGGGAGAGACGGCCGGCGCGGCCGCCATCACCACACGGAGCGGCCGGGGCAGCCCACCGCTTCAAGATGCGCGGCATGTGGTGCATCCTGTCATCGCGCGCACCGCAGGATCGCAGTCGGCCTCAGAGCCGGACGATCCCGGCCCGAGAAGAAAAAGCGTCAACCTGCACGGCAGACGAGGGAGAGACAGATGGATGGCATGACGGATACGGGCGGCGGCAAATGCCCGTTCACGCATACGCGCTTCGGCGGGCGGTCGAACCGCGACTGGTGGCCGAACGCGCTCAACCTCAAGATCCTTCATCAGGGCTCCAGCCTCTCCAGCCCGATGGGCGAGGGCTTCGACTACACCGCCGAATTCCAGAAGGTCGACTATGCGGCGCTGAAGCGGGACGTGGTCGCGGCCCTGCTGGACTCGAAGGAGTGGTGGCCGGCGGACTGGGGCCACTACGGTCCCTTCATGATCCGCATGGCATGGCACAGTGCCGGCACCTATCGCATCGGCGACGGCCGCGGCGGCTCCTCGACCGGCGCGCAGCGTTTCGCGCCGCTGAACAGCTGGCCGGACAATGCGAACCTCGACAAGGCACGCCGGCTGCTCTGGCCCGTCAAGCAGAAGTACGGCAAGCAGATCTCCTGGGCCGACCTGATGATCCTGGCGGGCAATTGCGCGCTGGAATCGATGGGCTTCAAGACCTTCGGCTTCGGCGGCGGCCGTGCCGACGTCTGGGAGCCGCCGGAGGACATCTACTGGGGCACCGAGGAGGAATGGCTCGGCGACAAGAGCCGCTACGACGGCGCATCCGGTGAACGTGTCCTCGAGAACATGCTCGCCGCGACGCATATGGGCCTGATCTACGTCAATCCCGAAGGCCCGCAGGGCAAGCCCGACCCGCTCGCCGCGGCCATCGACATCCGCGAGACTTTCGCGCGCATGGCGATGAACGACGAGGAGACGGTTGCGCTGATCGCCGGCGGCCACACCTTCGGCAAGGCCCACGGCATCGGCGAGAAGTCGCTCGTCGGCGCGGAGCCGGAAGGCGCGGACATCGCCGAGCAGGGCCTGGGCTGGACCAGCAAGCACGAAAGCGGCAAGGGCGGGCACACCTTCACCAGCGGCCTCGAAGGTGCGTGGACCCCCACCCCGACGCAGTGGGACATGAGCTTCTTCGACACGCTGTTCGGCCACGAATGGCGCCTGACGAAAAGCCCGGCCGGGGCGTGGCAGTGGGAGCCGACGGACGAGGCGGCCAAGACGCTCGTTCCGGACGCGCACGATCCGGCCAAGCGCAATCCGCCGATGATGCTCACGACGGATCTGGCGCTCCGCGTGGATCCGATCTACGAGCCGATCTCGCGCCGTTTCCACCAGAACCCCGAGCTGTTCGCCGACGCCTTCGCCCGCGCCTGGTTCAAGCTGACCCACCGCGACATGGGGCCGCGCAGCCGCTATCTCGGCCCCGAGGTGCCCGCCGAGGATCTGATCTGGCAGGACCCGATCCCCGCGGTCGACCATCCCCTGGTCGATGCCGCGGATGTCGCCGACCTGAAGGCGAAGATCCTCGCCTCCGGCCTGAGCGTCGCCGAGCTGGTCTCGACCGCCTGGGCCTCGGCCTCCACCTTCCGCGGCTCCGACAGGCGCGGCGGCGCCAACGGCGCCCGCATTCGTCTGGCGCCGCAGAAGGACTGGGAGGTCAACGAGCCGGCGAAGCTGGCGAAGGTGCTCGGCATCCTGGAAGGGATCCAGCAGGGCTTCAACGCCGCCCAGTCCGGCGGGAAGAAGGTGTCGCTCGCCGACCTCATCGTCCTCGCCGGCGGTGCCGGGGTGGAGAAGGCGGCGAAGGACGCCGGCCACGAGGTCGACGTGCCCTTCACGCCGGGACGCATGGACGCCTCCGAGGAGCAGACGGACGCGGAATCCTTCATGCCCCTGGAGCCGCGGGCCGACGCGTTCCGCAATTACGTCCATGCCGATCACCTGATCCCGGTGGAAGAGGTGATGGTCGACAAGGCGCAGCTGCTGACGCTCACCGCGCCGGAAATGACGGTGCTGATCGGCGGTCTGCGCGTCCTGGGCGCCAACTATGCGGACGCGCCGCACGGCGTGTTCACCAAGCGGCCGGGTGTCCTGACCAACGACTTCTTCGTCAATCTCCTCGACATGGAGACGGCGTGGAAGGCGGAGTCGGATCACCTGTTCGACGGCACCGACCGTGCCACCGGCACGCAGAAGTGGACGGCCAGCCGCGTCGACCTGGTCTTCGGCTCGAACTCTCAGCTGCGGGCGCTGGCCGAGGTCTATGCCTGCGACGACGCCGGCGGCGCCTTCGTCCACGACTTCGTGGCGGCCTGGACCAAGGTGATGAACCTGGACCGCTTCGACCTCGCCTGACGGGGCGCAGCTACCCGGACGCAGCCTGCATGGTTGCGTCCGGGCACGCGTTCCGGGGAAGACCGCAGCGATGAAGGCATGCGGTCACCCGAACCTCAGGGGAGGACACCATGCCGAACGCAGGAGACGCTGCGGTTCGCGAGGAACTGCGCCGCGCCGGCCTGCCCCGGCGGCGGCGATTGGAGCGGCTCCTCGCCCTGCTGCGCGGGGCTGGAGATACGCATCTGAGCCTTTCGGAGATCGTCGGGATGGCGGTGGCGAACGGCCTCGTCGGCGGGCGCGCAGAGATGGCGCGCGCGTTGGGCACCCTCGCCGACCACGGGCTTCTGGGCAGGTTGGCGACGACCGCGGCCGAGCCGATCTTCGATACCGTCCCCGAGCCGCATTCGCATCTGGTTTACGAGGAGACGGCGCAGACCGTCGACCTGCACGTCTCGCACGAGACGCTCCTCGCGATCCTCCGCCAGATGCTGACCGACCGGCCGGACGCGGTCGAGGTTCTCGTCCGCGTTCGTCGGGATCCGGCGGCGATGGGCGGTGCGACGTGAGCGTGAAGTGCCGACCGAGAGCGCGCCGACCTAGTGGTAAATTCGAAACGTAAGAGTCCCGAGCGAGAACGGGCAAGCCACTGCAAAACCCGCGTTTTGTAGCGAAATAGGCGGGCTCGTTATGTCCGAATCTATTCATTAGCCTTCGGCCGGCGACCGCCCGAAGCGCCGAGACCAGAACGGGGCGGTAGGCCAGCGCCGCTCCATGCCGTAGTAGGTCGTGTGATGCGACGCGTAGGCCGTCCAGATCCGGCCGATCCGCGCCGCGTGGGCGGCCATCGCCGTCTCGTCGCCATCCAGCAGCGCGAGCGTCGCCTCCGCCGCTTCCATGCCGGTGACCAGGGCATTGAAGAGGCCCTGCGACGACAGCGGGTCCAGCGCGATCGCGCAGTCCCCGGCGGCGAGCCAGCCCGGTCCGGCCGCGCTGGCCGCAGCACTGTTCGCGGCGCATGCCGCGGGCGGCGAGGCTTGCGCCGTCTCCACCGTCCCGACCGCCTCGGCGAGGCCCGGCACGCGCAGTGCGGCCGCCAGCGGTCCATCGTGCAGGACCCGGCGGAAGGCGGGTTGGTCGCTGTCGCCGTGAAAGGCGACGATGCGCCGACCGTTCGGCAGCGCGGCCGTGTACCACCAGCCTTCGGGCGTCGACTGGGTGTAGGTCGACGGATCGGCGTCACCCCGCTGCGGTACGGTCTGATAGGCGCAGGCGAGCCGGTCCATCGTCACCCGGCGTTGACCGAACGGCCGCAGCAGGCGCGACCGCCTGCCGCCGGCGTCGACGATCCGGCGGGCCGCGATCGTCGTGCCGCCGTCTAGCGACAAAGTCCAGGTTTCACCCGTGCGCGTCAGTTGCGTCGCACGCGCCGGCGCGATCAGCACGGCGCCGCGGGCGACGGCGTCGGCGCGCAGGTCCGCCTCGAACCGGCCGCGGTCGAGCCGCCAGCCGACGCCGTCCGGATCGCGGAAGGCGTCGAGCTCGATCGTCGCGTCCGACCCCCACCGGCTGACCTTGAGCGGCGCGGGTCCATGCCCGGCGGCGGCGAAACGCTCCCAGGCACCGATTGCAGCCAGGACCCGCCGGGCAGCGCCGGGAAGCGTCTCGCCGATCCGCCATCCCGGCATTTCGACACCGTCGATCAGCACGACCGAGGCCGACGGTGCCAGTGTCGTGGCGGCGGCGGCCCCGGCGGCACCCGCCCCGACGACGGCGACGTCGAAGGCCGTCACCGCTGCGGCGGCAGGCCGCGCGGGAAGCGGTTGACCAGTTCGATGCCGGAGAGATCGACCTCGGTCGCCGACCGCGCACCCCGCCTGGGTGCTCCGGCGGGCACCGGGGCCGCGCCGACGCGCAGGCCGGCCGGCGCGTCGAGACGGGTCTTCTCGGTATAATGCTCCTCTTCCGGCGTGATCAGCCGCGCATAGTCCTCGACCTCGATCTTGTCCGGGAAGTCGGCATCGCCGGGCCCGTCGCGCACCTCGACCACGCCCAGGAAGTCGAAATGCTGGATCATGTTGTTGATCTGGTGCGTGTAGCCGTCGGCCCCCAGCGGCTCGATCCACGCCTCCCGATTGGCGAAGGCCTTGCGGCGCTCGGACAGCGGGCGGCTCTTGTCCATCACGATGTCGTAGTTCTCCTTCGTCAGGACCTGATTCGGCACGCGCGCCGGCCAGAAGGTCGGCGCATAGGGGTCGTAGCTCGGCGTGTAGCCGGAGCGGCAGCTGCTGGTGTCGGTCTGCCAGGGCACGGCCATCCAGCGGGTGATGCCGCCGGCCAGCTGACCGTAGAGCGGGCCGTTGGGAATGGTGACGGAGTCCGTCGTCAGCACCTCGCTCTGCTGTGGCTCGATCCAGCCGTCGGGGGCGTGCCGGAAGCGGAACGGCGCCACATACATGGTCGCGGCCCTGACCGGCCACGTCATCTCGCACCCGGGGTGGAACGCGTCGGCGAGGCAGAATTCGAGCGCCGCCCGGGTCAGCATGTCGCCCTGCGCGGCCAGCGGCACCTCGTCGATGCAGTGCGCCGGTTCATGGTTCGGGTCGTAGTCCGGCTCGAAATTCCCCTCCGCCCAGCAGTCGAGCATCGCCATCTGGCAGTCGCTCAGCACGGCGTTCTGGCGTGGCGTGTCCGCCGGGGGCACGTTCATCGCGTCGCCATAGACCCAGGGCCACGGCACGGGCGAGAAGCTGTCGAGGGCGAAGTTGCGGAAGTTGTTGTAGATGACCCGCCGCTGCTCGCGATAGGCCGGGCTCGTGTTGCCGAGGCGCGCGAGCACCCCCGGGCTGGTGAGATCGAAGGCGCCTTCCCAGCCGAAGCCGGCGGCGAAGCCCGCATTCACCCATTGCAGTCCGGCCATTCGCTCGAAGATCGGCAGGATCTCCGCCGTGAAGGACGGGCGCTTCGGGGCTGCGAGCATCTGCGACTGGATCGCCACATCGCGCATCAGGTCCCACATCGTGCGCACCGACTTGCGCTGCGGACCGTAGTTCGGCGGTGCGACGACGACCCAGGCCGAAACGACCTGAAGCGGTTCGCCGTCGAGCACCACCTTCGCAGTCACGGGGCCGTCGGCGACGTCGTCGTACCAGCCCTCGTTGTTGGCGAAGGTGATTGCCGCGCTGCCGTCATAGCTCTGCGAGACGCCCTTGCCGCCGAGTACCGTCAGCCGCCTGTCGGCGTCTGTCGAGATCTCGCCGAGATAGACGGGGATGTCCATGAAGGCGCCATCGAACCGCCGGGGGCCGGCATCGGCGCCCGACACGGTCTGCGCCTCTGGCGTGATCGCCAGCCGCCGCCGGTCGGCGACGCCCGGATTGCGCAGCGTCGTCGGCGGCGCGTAGTTCGCCTCCGGGATGTCGAGCGCCAACTGGAAGCCGTACCAAGCGGCCTTCTGGTTCGCGAGCTTCACCTTCCACTCGATCTCGGCGTTCGATCCCGCGCCGGTCAGTTCCCGCACGATCTCGCCGCGCGCGTTGCAGCCGTAGATGCGGAAGCGCGCCGCCTGACGCTTGAGCTTCTTCTCCGCGTCGCGGTAGCTGCCGGGCGGCAGCGGCGGCGGGTCGGTCACCTCCGGTCCATAGAAATAGTCGTCGCTCGATCCGACGCGTGCGACGCCGATCGCGGGATGGATGACGGCCTGGACGATGCAGTCGTCCGGTTTGTCCCGCGCGGACTCGATCGGGCGCGGCTGGACCGGATCGCCGATCAACTGGCCGTTGGCGCGCTGGCGCAGCGCTGCACCGGCGGCATAGACGGCACGGCGCACGACCGCGATGGACGAGTCCTCACTCGGCCGGTTCTCGGACGGCACGCGCCAGATGTTGAAGGACAGGTTCTGGCCGTAGTCCGACTGGCCGCGCGCCTCGACGTCCTGGCGCGGGATCACCAGCGTCGCGACCGGCACGTACGGGCTGAGGTCCTCGGGCCATTCGACCATGGCCTTGTCGAGCGGCATGCGGTCCGGATCGGTGCGCCGCTGCACCGACAGGGTGAAGCGGTAATCCCGCCCTGCAAGGCGGTTGACCATGTCGGTCTTGAGATAGTCGGTCGCGTCGTCGGCGACGTTCTCCGGCGGCGTCTCCGGGTCGAGCCGGTACTTGACGATCTCGTTGCCGAGATGGAAGGGCAGGATTGCCCAATAGGTGGTGGTGAGGACGGAGCCGCGCGGCGCCGTCATCGCATTCAGGATGTCGTTGGTCGCCTTGTGGGTCGCGAGATAGGCGTCGTAGTTGCGCTGCACGACGCCGGCATAGGTGAACTCGACCATCTGCTGCGCATCGTCGACGAAGAAGCGCGATGCCGCCTGCATGATGAGGTCGGCCGTCGCGCCGACCTCCCCGAGGGCGTTCTCGCCGGGCACGCCGAACAGCTTTAGGCCGATGCCGAGCGTGCTGCCGAGGTCGGGATCGGTCGGTCCGGTGTCGCTCGAAAAGCGCATCCATGCGTCGAGGCGTTCATGCGCGAAAATCCCGACGCGCCAGTCCCGGGGCATGTCGTCCCGTCGCTCCAGCCGGCCGTGCGCGACGCCGTGGAGCTTGCGGAACACGGCGCGCTGCGCCGGCGGCGGGTCGACGCGGGTCCGTTTCGCCTGACCCATCTCGACGAACATCTCGATGAGCCGTTCGGTGGCCGTGCCGGGCGTCTCGAAGCATTTCGGGACGGGCGGTTCCTTTTCCATGCTGATCCCCTCCGATCGTCGCAGCTTGTGCGTTGCTTAGCGCCCCCCGGTCTCCCGAACCGTCGTGCTCGGACCGATCTTCGGCGGCCCGTGCGTATAGTGCCACTGCGGGCACAACAAACAAGAGAAGCGCGAAGTCGGGCACATCAATTTAGTTTAATTCCGAGGAAACTCATTGCCGCGGCTTCCGGAACGGCCGCCCGTTTCCTAGACTGGCTTACGCATCAGGGGAGCGTCGCATGCGGCCGCTCGAGTTCGGCTGGTTCCTGCCCACGTCCGGCGACACGACCTGCTACGGTGACCCCGCGGCGCAGGTCGCCCCGTCGCTCGACCTGTTCGATCGCGTGGTGACGGCGGCGGAGGCGGCAGGGTTCGAATATCTGCTGGTGCCGGTGAGCACCGCCTGCTGGGACGCCTACATCGCCAGCGCGATGATGCTCGGGCGGTCGCGCTCGATCCGCATGCTGGTCGCCGCCCGGCCCGGATACGTGAACCCGGTGCTGCTGGCGAAGATGATCACCGCCTTCGACCAGCTCTCGGGCGGGCGGGTGGCGGTCAATCTGATCGCCGGACAGAGCGACACCGAGACGGCGGCGGAGGGCATCCGCTGGACCAAGGAAGAGCGCTACGCCCTGATGGACGAGGAGGTCTCGATCCTGAAGGCGCTGTGGACCGCGAAGGGCGGCGTGAATTTCGAGGGACGCTTCCATACGCTGCGCGGTGCGCGGATAGCGCCGCCTCCCTTCCAGACGCCGCACCCGCGCTTCTATCTCGGCGGCGGCTCGGGACAGGCGTGGGAGATCTCGGCCAAGCATGCCGACGTGCATCTGTTCTGGGGCGATACGCCGGAGCGGATCGGCGCGAACATGCACGAGATCCGCGGGCTGGCAGCTGCCCATGGCCGGGCGGACGATATCGGCTTCGGCATGCGCCTACAGATCGTCTGCCGCGAGACCGAAGCCGAGGCGTGGGACGCCGCACACGAACTGGTGCGCGACACGACGGAACATCAGGCCCGCTTCATCCGCAACCACTATGCGAGTTCGGTGGCGAATCAGAGGGTCCAGGAGCTGGCGCGCACCCACGGCGAACTGATCACCCCGCATCTCTGGACCGGGATCACGCGGGTGCGGCCGGGTGCCGGCATCGCGATCGTCGGCGACCCCGTCCAGTGCGCCGACACGCTGCAGCAGTTCGTCGACCTCGGCTGCCACTCCTTCTGCCTGTCGGGCTATCTGCACGACGCGGAGGCGGAGCGATTCGCCCGTATGGTGCGTCCGATCCTGGCGGAACGGAACGCCGGCCGGATGGCGGCCTGACGGGCTCTTCCCCCGACAGACTCGTCTAGGGTGTGGCGTTGCGCAGGATCGCGCAGATGACGACCATCTTCGCGATCACATCACCGGCGAAGGGCTCTATCGCCGTGCGGATCGTCTCTGCCATGGCGGGATCGGGCCGTGGGCCGGTGATACGTCCGGCCATCGCGCCGGCGCGCGACCGCGCCTTGGCCACCGCATCGGCGATCGCACCTTCCAGCCGTCCGTCGCCGTCGAGCGGCGCCACCACGGTCCAGGCGAGCGCCAGATAGGTCGGCCAGTGCGCGAGGTGACGGTACATGCTGGCCAGGATGGCATCCGGGCGGCGGGTGCCGAGCGCGTTCAGGGTGCGGACGAGCGTCGCGGTCGCGGGCGCCATCTCGTCCAGCGTCAGCAGCTTCGGCAACGGGATCGCCGCGTTGGGTTCGGATTGCTGCCGGTTGCCGTCCGAGGTCGCACCTTCGGCCGGCGCCGTATCCAGGCTGACGAGCAGCGCGGACAGTGCCACCAGCGCCATCGCGTTGGTCCGGTCGTAGGCCGACAGCACGTTGCGGATCGAACCGAGATCGGCCGCCGCCAGCCCGGCGGCCGCCAGCACCTCCGCCGGCAGCGGCGGCAGAGCCGGCAGGTCCAGGTCGCCGTGCAGCGCCAGCGCCTCGGCGGTGACGCTGCCATCGACATAGAGCGGCCGCAACGCGCCCCAGGCCCAGAGCAGCGCCCCTGGGAAGATCGCCAGATGGCGCCAGATCAGGTTGACCACCTCGACGCCGAGCACCGCGCGGATGTCCGCGTAGATCTCGGCGATCTCGCCTGTGGCGTCCGCCTCCGTGATGGCGGCAACGGGGTCGCTCATGGGGGTGCCTCGGGATTTCGGGTGTCGATCGGACGCTGGGCAGGG
>Ga0114916_1001426_pt1 | contig 13551 bp, 14 predicted proteins | sample MalvirAntarct_66_FD_83501 | JGI IMG/M metagenome (GOLD analysis project Ga0114916, IMG submission 83501) | Marine viral communities from the Global Malaspina Expedition - Malaspina viral metaG Antarct_66 | ecosystem: Environmental > Aquatic > Marine > Oceanic | place: West Anvers Island... | reverse complement strand
TAGAGACCAGGGCGTAGCCCGCCGCCAGCGGGAACACAGTGCCGTCATAGGCCTGGCCTATCAGCGCGCCGACAAGTCCACCGCCGACGGTCTGGGCGAAGCCCAGTGTCGACGACGCGGTGCCGGCGATGGCGCCGAGCGGCTCCATGGCGATCGAATTGAAATTGGAGCCGACAAAGCCGAACAGCGGCATCATCAGCATGGAGATTCCGAAGAACAGCCAGAACGGGATCGGGCCCATCGCAGTCAGCCCCGCAAGCAGCAGCGAAAAGCCGAAATAGGCGAGCAGCGCGCCATGGGACAGGCGGCGCTGGCCAAAACGTCCCACGAGCCGTGAGTTGATGAATGATGATCCGGCCATGACAACGGCCACCGCCGCGAAAGCGATCGGGAAATAGGATCCCAGACCATAAATGTCGACATAGATCGGCTGGGCCACATTGAGGAAGCCGAAAAGCGAACCGAAGTAGAAGCTCGTCGCCAGCGTGTAGAACAGCGCAATCCGGTTCGACAGCACGATGGCGAAGGCCTGGCTGATGCTCTTCACGGTCAGCGGGCGGCGGTTTTCCTCATGCAGGGTTTCGGGAAGGCGAAACAGCGCCCAGGCCCCAACCGCGAGCGACACAAATGCCATGAAAATGAAGATGAGGTGCCAGTCGCCGGCCAGAATGATCACCTGTCCGATCATCGGGGCGAAAACCGGCACGACCATGAAGACCATCATGACCAGGGACATGGTGGCGGCCATGCCGCGGCCTGAATGGGTGTCACGGACAACGGAAATGGCGATAACACGGGTTGCAGCCGCTCCGACGCCCTGCAGAAACCGTGAAATCAGAAGAATCTCGAAACTCGGTGCGAAGGCCCCGGCAACCGCGCATATGGCATAAAGCCCGATACCGATGAACAAGGGAGCGCGACGGCCGTAGCGATCGGACACCGGCCCGAAAAACAGCTGCGCCAGGCCGAAACCGATCACGTAGGACAGCAGGATGTGCTGAATCCGGTTGGCATCGGTGATTCCATAGCTGCCGGCGATGTTGGGGAACGCGGGCAGCATGATGTCGATGGCCACCGCATTGAGCGCCATCAGCGAAGCGATGATGGCAATGAATTGCGGGCGGCCGATTCCGCCGATGGTCGCAGGTGGGCTGACGGCGGTTGCCGTGGTTCCATGCATGGGGATGCTGTCCTATCGGGACCAGAGCGCGTGAAAGCGCCCGGTTGATTTTCGAAGCTGTCTTTGCAATGGACGCCGCTCGGCGCGCCATTTGCCTGGACTTGACCGGTCCTGAGATCAGAAGGCAGGCCGTTCTGGCTTGTGCCGGTTTCGTTCATAAACCCGGTTTTCCGATCCGGCAAGCCTCGGAATTCCATGGGAGTTCGGCGAAACGGTGCAGTGAAAGCCGATGAGTGATGTGCGGGCTTTCAGGCGAGAGCCGACGCAGCTAGGTTTGTCCGGGACACCGGGTGCGTCCGGATCAGAGACTGTGCCAGAAAGGGAGATGCGGGGAATGAATGGAGAGCGGCCTGTGCGTCTTGCCCTGATCGGTCTCGGCATGGCGGCCAAACCTCATCTTGAAGCCCTGTCAGTTCCGGGAACGGGCATAGAGGTCGCGGGTGTTTTCAACCGCAGCCGGTCGAAAGCGAAGAGTGTCGCTGAAAGCCGCAGCTATCAGGTTTTTGACAGCCTGGAGCAGATTGCAACTGATCCCGGCGTGGACGGGATCATCCTTGCCACTCCACCGGACCAGCGGGCCGAGATTGTCGGGATGATGGCGCGGGCCGGCAAGCATATCCTGATGGAAAAACCGGTTGAGCGGACGGTTTCAGCCGCTCAAGACCTGGTGGAGACATGCGAGCGTCGTGGTGTGCATCTGGGCATTGTGCTGCAGCACAGGTTTCGCGCCGGAGCCCGGCATTTGCGCACCCTGATGGAAGATGGCGCCCTGGGCGAGATCGGGCTGGTGCGGGTCGAGGTGCCCTGGTGGCGCGGCCAGGATTACTACGACCAGCCGGGCCGCGGCACCTATGCCCGCGATGGCGGCGGTGTCCTGATCAGCCAGGCGATCCATCCGCTCGACCTGATGCTGCATCTTGCCGGACCCGTGGTCTCTGTTCAGGCGATGTGCGCCACGACGAGCCTGCACCGGATGGAAACCGAGGATTTTGCGACTGCGGGCCTGCGCTTTGTGTCCGGGGCAGTTGGCTCGATCTTGGCGACGACGGCGAGCTATCCGGGTTCGGAGGAAACGATCACGCTTGATGGTGCGCTCGGCACGGCTGTGCTCAGGGCAGGACAGCTGACGGTTTCCTGGCGCGATGGACGGTGCGAGGAGACCGGGGAACCGGCGGCAACCGGCGGCGGCGCCGATCCGATGGCGTTTCCGTGCGACTGGCACAAGGCGGTGATTGAGGATTTCGCCGGTGCAATCCGCGGCAACCGTCCTCCGGCGATCACCGGGCGCGAGGCGCTCAAGGTCCATGCTTTGATCGATGCGATCACACAGTCATCGCAACTGGGAGCTTCGGTGCAGGTCGGGTGAAAGCCGAGCCGTCGGCTCTCAGGCTCAAGGGTTTTCGTAGACCAGCGGAAAGCTTGCCGGATCGCTCTGAACGCCGTCACATACCGTCTTCTCGCGGAATTCGCGCAGAATGAATTCCACCGTCTCGCCCTCGGCATCGACCAGCTGAAACTTTTCGAAGGAGCCGCAGTCGCCGCCGCTGTCGAGCGAATGGGAAGTGACGCTGCCGCGGGCCGGATCAACCGTGGCGTTCATGAGCCCGGCGTAATCGGCGATATTCATTCCCGGCGGCACCGGGAATGTCAGCACCGTGGCGTGATCCGGATGATAAGTCCATGTCACCGCAAAGACACTGGAACCGCTCGAGGCGTAGAGATTGCACGGCACCTCCCACAGTGTCATCTCGTCGGAGATGGCATAGGCGGAGGAATAGCCCGCCGTGGTTTCCGGTTCGCACTCGGGCGCATCGGCGGCTATGACGCGCATTACCGGAGCAGGGACGCTGGAAAGGCTGTCATAGCCCACCGGCGAACCGAGCCTGAGGCTGGATGGTGCGGATGCCATCGGAGCCGCTTCGGCGCTGATGCCGGGGCAGCCGTTCAGGCCCTTGACCCTTATGGCGAAGGGGAACTTGTCGTTCCTGAGGAAGGTCAGGCGTCCGTCGGTGACCTCGATGCCGTCATCGGTGCGGGTCTGCTCAAGGATCTCCATCATCACCGTCAGCCTGGCGTCCGGGTTGCGATAGAGCCGGAACGGCTCCAGCATGCCGGTGTCGGCCGAGCCGATGTCGAGCCGGGAGATCTCGATGACATCGTCGCCGATCTTGACCCAGCCCGGCAGCGCCTCGCCATCAGGGGTTGGCGCGAAGAACACATATGCATATCGGTCTTCCGCAGGGTCGCGGTTGTTCTGCCAGAGCGCGAAGCTGCATCCATCCCAGCCCTGAACCACGTTCTCGCCAAACAGCTTGAGGTCGATCTCGTTGGCATCGTCGGCGGCGGCCTGAAGAGGCAGCAGGGCAAGAGCGAAGGCCAGCAGGCCGAGCAGGGGTCTGAGGTGCATGGATTGTCGCTTTCCTATCGGTTGCTTTCTTCCCGGGCGGCGCGCACCGGGTCGATGACGCGCCAGCCGAAATTCAGGAACGGTTGCGCCGCAGTAGCAAGTTCGGTGAGGTCATCGAGCAGCGCCGTGCCATCGAGCCGGTCCGGGGAGAAACGCCGCGACAGGGTCAGGTGCCTCAGCCGGAGCAGATCGATGATCGTCGGATCGGTGATGTCTTCGAAACCGCGCGGGGTGCGCTTGAGGCTGTTTTCCTGGTCGAAGACAAACCCGACAGCGGTGAGCGGCTTCAGCGCCGTGTCGAACTGATCCTTGCGTGCAACGATGGCCTCGCGGAAGGCGCGCAATTCATCGGATTCCATCGAATAGAAGCCGACGGCGAGAAAACTGTCGTCCGGAGAGATGTGGAAATAGAGCAGCCCCTGATCCTTCTTGGTGCCCGAGCGGGTGATGACCGCGCTGACATGGGTGTTGTAGGGATGCTTTTCCTTGGCGAAACGGACGTCGCGGTTGATGCGGAAGGTCGAGGTCTTGCGGGAGCAGGTGAGCGGAATCTTTTTCTCCGCAAGCCTTGCTGCCAGATCGTCAATCAGCCGCCCGCGCGGCTCGTTGAGATGCTCCTCGAAGATCGGCTTGTTCTCGTGGAACCATTCGCGGTTCTGGTGAAAGCCGAGAGCCTTGAGAAAGGGAAGGGCCTTGTCGCCGAAACCCGTGTAAGAGGTATCTGTCATTGCTGCTCGCCCCCGTGGATTGCGCTTTCAGACACCGTTGCGTGTTTCTGCCGGAATCAGACAATCAGTATAATAGCCTGCCGCGGTCAGTTTGACCGGCAAGTTGATTGTATGAGTGAAGATCCGGTTTTTCGAGATGATATCTGCTGCATCCGCAACCTGATTTTCGGGCACGGTCACGGCGAAGAGGTCAAGCTCGTCAATCTCCCGAAGCGATTCCGGAGAAAGAGACAGCCGATAGGTTGTCAGGATGATGTCTTCATACCCCAATTGCCGCACCGCTTGGTACTCCGCAGCCGAGTATATCTGAGGTACGAAGCGGTTCTGCAATGGTCCGACCAGGCTGGCAATTAGGGCCAGGCCTTCGATGTTGCTGCCCTTGATATCGGTGATGATCCTGCCCGGATTGGCTCGAAGCCATTCGATCAACGTTTCGAGGGACAGCCTGGTCAGGCCGTATTTGGGTGTGCTGGCGTGAAATCTTGCGGATGAAGGTGCGACAAAGTGGGATGCCAGCCAATCGGTCCAGCCGAGATGATACCAGTACCGGTATTCACGGTTCCAATCATGGACGATTGCAAGCTCGCCATCCGCGGTCCAGTTGAAGTCCAGTTCGAAAAGGCGAAGGCCGTTTGCCGCCGATTGATCGAGTGCCTCTTTCGAATTTGAATAATCTCCCTCCGGCAAGCCGCCGCCGGCGTGGGCAACGAGGCCCACTTCAGCAGGGGCTTCGAGATAGGTTTCGCAGTGGTTGCGTTGGTTATTGGCGCGCAGGTTGACCGCAGCAATCGAGATGACGACGGTAAGCCCGACCGTAAGCGTGAGCCTGAAGAGCGATGATGAGGTGACCACCAAAGCCATCGGCGAATCCCGGGCTTCTGGTCGAGGCGGGTCGGGCTCTTTGCTCAATTCGAAATCCTGACATGCCAGCGTTACTGCTTAGTTCTCCAAATCGGAATCGATCTAGGATGAAAATCATGCAGCGAGTCAACGTTCTGCAGCGACCTTTGTGGGTTTGACAAAACTTAGGGTGCTGGAACGTGAGGGTGACGGCGCGTCAGCCTCAGCCATCAAGAGTTTCTGCTGTCGGCCATTGCAATCGGCGACTTACTGCGCCGCGTCCTTGACACCGGTGTAGCCTGATAACTCCCCGTCGATCACGTAGCTGAGGATCGAAACCACCTGGTCAGGGGACTTGGCGACGGCAAGGGCTGCGGCATCGACTTCCTTGAGCGCGTGTGCGTGCTCGTGCTGGTGCAGGATGATCAGCGGCTTGCCGAGGGCGCTCGCAAAGCCCGCGTCAAAGGCGGCGTTCCACTGCTTGTATTTTTCGCCGAAGCGGACGACGACGATGTCGGCCTTCTGCAACAGCGTGCGGGTGCGGATGGCGTTGATCTGCGCGCCCTTGTGATCGTGCCAGAACTTGTCAGGCTCTGTCCCGAGGATGGCGACGCCGACATCGTCGGAAGCCTCGTGATGGGTGACCGGACCCGAGAATGTCACCGGCAGTCCGGCCGCCTTGGCGCCAGCCTCGATCTGCTCGCGCCAGTCGGTGTGGATTTCGCCCGAGAGATAAATGGTCCAGGTCATGTTCGTCTCCAGTCGTGTCTCGCATGTCTTGGCAGAGGTCCTCGATTGTCTTCTGCCCCTGAAACGAAAAGAGGCGGAAAATCCGCCTCTTGCCGTGCCGTGTTGTCGTCAGTCTCAGGCGGCTTTGACCGGCACGCCGGCGTCGGTCATGTGCTGCTGCAGCTCGCTCGACTGGAACATTTCGCGGATGATGTCACAGCCGCCGATGAACTCGCCCTTGACGTAGAGCTGCGGGATGGTCGGCCAGTTGGAATATTCCTTGATGCCGTTCCTCAGCGCATCGTCCGCCAAAACGTTGACGCCCTTGTAGGGAACGCCGAGGTAATCGAGAATCTGGACGACCTGGCCGGAGAAGCCGCATTGCGGAAACTGCGGGGTGCCCTTCATGAACAGCACCACGTCGTTGTTTTTCACTTCGTTGTCGATGAAATCATTGATGCCGGACATCGTTGGATCCTTTCAAAGCGTGTGGCCACGATACTTCTTGCCCTTCAGATAACGCGAGCGGCATGACAAGACAAGAAGGGGAGCCCTATAAGTGATGAGATGTGGATTTATCGCGCCGGTTATCTTGTCCTGATCCTGCTGGCCCTTTCGGGCGGCTGGGCGGTGTGGAACGGTGTGGGTGGCCGAAGCGAGCCGTCCGGGCTGGTCCTTCCCGAGCGAAGCCTGCCGGAAGGTGCAATGGAGAAGAGCCCGCAGGGGAGGAATGAGACGGTGACCGACATGCCCGATATCTGCGAGGAAACCGTGTTCGAGAACGCCCGGACGATCTTGTGCGTCGCCGATCCCTCCGTTCATTCGGTCCGGTTTGCCTATCGCGGGCCGGATGGCGCTGTTCTGGGTAGCGTTGAAAAGGCGGTGACGGCGCTTGCCGCCGGCGGCGAGACACCGCTCCTGGTGATGAATGCCGGCATGTATCACGCCGACATGACGCCGGTGGGGCTTTATGTCGAAGGCGGCGCAGAGATTGCGCCGCTCAACCAGGATGATGGCTTCGGCAATTTCTTTCTCAAGCCGAACGGGGTCTTCTTTGTCCGTGAGGACGGCAGTGCCGGGGTGATGGAAACCGACGCCTATCTGGCCGCCGGCATCGCGCCGGACTTCGCCACGCAATCGGGGCCGATGCTGCTGATCGACGGTGCGATCCATCCGCGCTTCCTGCCTGACGGCACTTCGAAATACATCCGCAACGGCGTGGGCTTGAGGGCTGACGGAAAAATCGTGCTGGCGATCACCCGCGATCGGGTCAGTCTCGGCTCCTTCGCGCGGCTGTTCAGGGATGTCGCCAGGTGTGACAACGCGCTGTTCTTTGACGGTGCGGTCTCGAGCCTGGCCCTGGGCATCCATATGGAAATCGATGCGGGCGAACCGGCAGGGCCGGTGGTGGCGGTGTTCGCGAAGGCGGACGACTAGATCTCTGACGGTCGGTCTATGCAGGCTTGCGAGCCGTCGACTTCTGCCTTGTAGTGCGCGTCTTGCGGCTCTTTGTGCGGCGGATCCTGGTGCGCTTGGGCGCCGGCTTCTTGCCGGTCAGCGCCTCGACGAGCACCTTCTCGATTGTCGATGTGGTGGTCGAGCGCTTGCGCCGCGAGGTGGTTTTCCGGCGGCTTGTCTTGCGGCGTGTGGTGGAGCGGCGGCGCTTGCGGGTGACGGCGCCCTTGGCCATGCCGTCAATCACACCGTCGATGATCTCGCCGATCAGGCCGTCGAGAAAGCCAGCCATGGATTGGCTCAGTCGGGCACGCTGGTCTGAAGCGCCAACGCGTGCAGAACGCCGCCCATGTTGCCTTCAAGGGCGTTGTAGACCATCTGGTGCTGCTGCACCCGGCTCTTGCCGCGGAAGCTTTCTGAGACAACCTCCGCTGCATAGTGATCGCCGTCTCCGGCCAGATCGCGGATGGTCACCTTGGCGTCAGGAATCCCGGTCTTGATGAGTTTTTCGATATCGCCTGCATTCATTGGCATGGGGGTCGGCTCCTGATTGGGCTATTCGGCGGCAAGGGTTTCGGGAACATCCATGAATGCAGGAAACCACGATTCATGGGTGGCGCGCAATGTGGATACCGGCAGCGAGAACAGGCCCTTGATCGTCAGACTGTCGCCGGACATGGTGCCCAGGTGGCGGAAGGGAACGCCCGCGCCCTCGGCGCTGGCCATGATGTATCCCGACAGATCGGACGGGACGGTGACAACGTAGCGAGCCTGGTCCTCGCCAAACAGCAGGGCGTGGGCCGGCCCGTGGCTGGAGGAAAGGTCAATCTCCATGCCGAGATCGGAAGCCAGGGCCATTTCGGCCAGCGTTGTGGCAAGACCGCCCGAGGAAATGTCGTGACAGGACGTGACCTGGCCGTTGCGGATGGCGGAGCGGACGAAATCGCCGTTGCGGCGCTCTTCCATCAGGTCGACCGTTGGCGGCGCGCCTTCGGAACGGCCGAGGCAATCGCGCATCCAGGCCGACTGGCCGAGATGGCTGCAATCGCCGCCGATCAGAATGACGGCATCACCGGTAGTGGCACCGCCGATGCGGGCCATGTGGTTCCAGTCGTCGATCAGCCCGACGCCGCCGATGGTCGGCGTGGGCAGGATCGCCTCGCCATTGGTCTCGTTGTAGAGCGAGACATTGCCCGAGACGATCGGAAAGCCGAGGGCCGTGCAGGCCTCGCCGATGCCCTGGATGGCCATTACCAGCTGACCCATGATCTCGGGCCGTTCGGGATTGCCGAAATTGAGGTTGTCGGTGGAGGCAAGCGGCTCGGCGCCGGTGGCGGTGAGGTTGCGCCAGCATTCGGCGACGGCCTGCTTGCCGCCCTCGTAGGGATTGGCCTCGACATAGCGGGGCGTGACATCGGAAGAGAAGGCCAGCGCCTTGGTGTCGTGGCCCTCGACACGTACCACGCCGGCGTCACCGCCGGGGATCTGCAGCGAATTGCCCTGGATCAGCGTGTCATACTGCTCCCAGACCCAGCGCCGCGATGCGTTGTTGGCCGAGCCGAGCAGGTCGAGCAGCGACTGGCCGTAGTCCTCGGGTTCCTCGACATCGGCGATATCGAGCGGCGACAGACCGCCGATCTCGCGCCATTCGCGGTCATATTCCGGGGCTTCGTCGCCCAGTTCCTTGATCGGCAGGTTGGCGACCTCATCGCCCTGGTGCAGAATGCGGAAGCGAAGATCGTCGGTGGTCTTGCCGACGATGGCGAAGTCGAGGCCCCACTTGACGAAGATCGCCTTGGCGATCTCTTCCTTGGACGGCTCGAGCACCATGAGCATGCGCTCCTGGCTTTCCGAGAGCATCATCTCGTAGGCGCTCATGTTTTCCTCGCGCACTGGCACGTGATCGAGGTTGAGCTCGATACCCAGATCACCCTTAGCGCCCATCTCGACAGCGGAGCAGGTGAGGCCGGCGGCACCCATGTCCTGGATGGCGATGACCGCGCCGGTCTGCATCAGTTCGAGGCAGGCCTCGAGCAGGCATTTTTCGGTGAAGGGATCGCCGACCTGGACGGTGGGGCGTTTTTCCTCGATCGATTCGTCGAACTCTGCCGAGGCCATGGTGGCGCCGCCGACGCCGTCGCGGCCGGTCTTGGCGCCGAGATAGACCACCGGCAGGCCGACGCCCTTGGCTTCCGACAAGAAGATCGCGTCGGTCTTGGCGATGCCCGCGGCAAAGGCGTTGACCAGGCAGTTGCCGTTGTAGCGCGGATCGAACTCGACCTCGCCGCCCACGGTCGGCACGCCGAAGGAATTGCCGTAGCCGCCAACGCCTGCGACGACGCCAGAGACCAGGTGCCGGGTCTTTGGATGATCAGGCGCGCCGAAGCGCAGCGCGTTCATCGCGGCGATCGGGCGCGCGCCCATGGTGAAGACATCGCGCAGGATGCCGCCGACGCCGGTGGCAGCCCCCTGGTAAGGCTCGATGTAGGAGGGGTGGTTGTGGCTTTCCATCTTGAAAACGACGCAGTCGCCATCGCCGATATCAACCACGCCGGCGTTCTCGCCGGGACCCTGGATCACCCGCGGACCGGTGGTCGGCAGGGTGCGGAGCCACTTCTTGGAGGATTTGTATGAGCAGTGCTCGTTCCACATGGCCGAGAAGATGCCGAGCTCGGTGAAGGTCGGCTCACGCCCGATCAGATCGAGAATGCGCTGGTATTCCTCGGGCTTGAGCCCGTGGGCGGCAATCAGCTCTTCGGTGATGGGAACGATGTTTGGAATGCTCATGGCGGTGGTCGCCCTTCTTGTCCTGCGCGTGGCTGTGCATATAGCGCAATGACGGGCCGGTTGGCACCTGTAAATTGGATTTCTGGCCGAAACAAAGCGCTAAACTGTGGACATGGCCGATGCCAATCCGCCCGGCCGGCACCGGTCAGCAGCCGGTGCCGCCTGACGCCCAGCGCGAAATGTCGCCATTGATCCGGCCGGCCAGCGGCGAGGTGGAGAGCGGGCCGTAGAACTGGGCATTGCCGGCGGACGCAATGATGACCGCCTGGGGCAGGGACTGCGGCTTACCGCGCGGGATGATCAGCAGGCGCGGGGTGCTGGTGGTGTCGAGTTCGGGGACAATCCCGTAGGCGGCGAAGTCGCCATCCTTGAGCCAGCAGGCATGGGCCTGGCTGTTGACCTTCTGCAGCGTCGCAACGGCGATGGCATTGCTGCCCACTCCCGCGGGTGGGCCGGATGTCGGCGCACAAGCCGACAGGGCGAGCCCAAAAGCCGGGACAAGCAGTGTCAGGATCAGTTTCATCATGCTCTCCGGGCGCCTTCGGGTGGGGTAGCCAGTTATGGTGCTGCAATAGCACGATTCCTGCGCGTGACAGCGGTTCTTCGCGGGATTGTCTCGTGGGATGCCTGCTGGTAAGACGCACCGCAAGGGGACATCAGCATGAGTATTAGCGGGATGAGTGGAGCGGATCATGTCCGGGTTTGCGTGGTCGGGGCGGGTCCGACCGGACTGACCACGGTGAAGAACCTTGTCGAGGCGGGCATTACCGATATCATTTGCCATGAAGCGCAGGGTGAAAGCGGCGGGATCTGGGTTTTCAGCGACGATCCGGAGCGGCCGAGCGTCTATGAAAGCGCGCATACGATCAGTTCAAGACGGTTATCGCAATTTCCGGATTTTCCGATGCCGGAGGACTATCCCGATTATCCGTCGAACCGGCAAATCCTCGCTTACATGCGCGCCTACGAAACCCATTTCGGTCTGGGCAGCCACATCCGGCTGAACTCCAGGGTCGCAGATGTGAGCGCCCGAGATGGGGGTGGATGGGTGATCACCTATGAAGATGCTTCTGGGCGGCACACCCAGACGGCTGATTACCTGATCGTCTGCTCAGGCCACCACAGGGAGCCGTTTGTTCCGGACCTTGCAGGGGATTTTTCGGGCGAACAGCTTCATGCCGGGCGCTACAAGACGGCTCGCGACTTCGAAGGCAAGAAGGTGCTTGTTGTCGGGGGAGGAAACTCGGCCTGCGATATTGCGGCAGCACTCAGCCGGGTCGCTGATCATGTCAGTCTGAGCATCCGCAGCCCGCAAGTCATCGTGCCGAAACTGATCGCCGGGCGCCCGGTGGATGTTCAATTCTCAAAGTTGCACAAAATCCATTCCCGATGGCTCAGGGACACGCTTCTCAAGCTCGGGGTTAGGCTGGCCGTGGGGCCTTATGACCGGTACGGGCTGCAGGAGCCACAGGGCAGGGTGCTGAAGCAGCATCCGACGCTCAACACTGATGTTCTCGACAGGATCCGCCATGGCATGGTGACCATACGGCGCGGCATCAGTTCTGCCAGCGGCAGGACCGTGACGTTCAGCGATGGTGCGAGTGGCGAGTTCGACGTGATCATCTGGGCAACGGGCTACCGGCTTGGTACGTCCTACCTTTCTCATGTCTGTCCGGACTGGAGCGAGGCGCAGCAGGTGTCGCTCTACCTCAAGATGATGATGGCGGACGTGCCCGGACTGTTCTTTGTCGGTCTCATTCAGCCGGTCGGCTGTATCTGGGTGCTTGCCGATCTGCAGGCCAAGATCGCGGCTTCCGAGATCTCGGGCAACTGGCGGCGACCAGACGACATGGCCTTTCGGATCGAGCGGGACAACCGCCGTGACGCCCTGCGATACAAGGCCAGTCCGCGGCATGCCGTGCAGATCGAAACCCACGAATACAAAGGGGAGCTCGAAGCAATTCTGAACGAACGGCGCGCATAGACACCGCGGTCTGCCTCAACGGGCGGCGCGTTTGACCAGTTTGAGAATTTCGGACTGAATGGCGGCGTTGTGGGTAACGGTCCAGTGGTCGTCACCGGCTCCGGCTACGTCGGTACGCTTGCGCATGTCGATATTGGTGATGCGCGACTGTGGCACGCCGGAGGCGGACTTGAGACGGGATCCCAGGCCATTGCCGGGGAAGAAGAAATTCACATAGCGCCTGACATTGGCTGACAATGGTCCGCCGCGGGTCGGATCCACGGTGACAACCAGGGCGACCGGGATGTTGTCCCTGCGCAAGCCTGCGGCAACCTGTAACGCGGCGTTGCCGCCGAAGGAATGTCCGACAAGGATGACGGGCTTGTTTCGCTTCGAACCAGCGTTCTCCTCGACAATAGCGGAGCGAATAGCGGCGCCGCTGAGGTGTCCGTAGACCTTGGCAGTGACCCCGGATTTGGCGAGGGTCTTGGCCATCGTATCGAAACCGGTCGAAAACACGCCCATGAAACCGCGAATAAAATAGACCTGGGTCGTTGTGGCGGTTGTCTTGCTTGCCGCTTCAGCGCGAGGCGCACCCGTCAGCGTGGCCAGAACCAGAGCTGCCAGCAGCCAGATTGCGGTCCGTTGCGAGCGGGGATGAGATCCTGTGGTAAGAACGCCGATCGCCATCACCCGTCTCAAGCGTCGACCAGTCCCAGCGCGGATTCGAACAGGGCGCGGCCGTCGCTGCCGCCATGCGCGGGTTCGATCAGGTTTTCCGGGTGCGGCATCATGCCCAGCACGTTGCCCGCCTTGTTGACGATGCCGGCAATGTTGTTGAGCGAGCCGTTCGGGTTGGTGTCGGCGGTGTAGCGGAACGCAACCTGGTTGTTGGCTTCGAGGTCGGCAAGCGTTCCGGGATCGGTGAAATAGTTGCCGTCGTGATGCGCCACCGGGCATCGGATGATCTGGCCCTGCGAATAGCCTTGAGTGAACACCGTATTGGCGTTGGTGACTTCGAGCTTGACCTCGCGGCAGACGAATTTCAGCGAGGCGTTGCGCATCAGCGCGCCGGGCAGAAGGCCGGCTTCGAGCAGGATCTGGAAGCCGTTGCAGACGCCGATGACGCGGGTGCCCTTTTCGGCCTTCTCGCGCACCGCCTGCATGACCGGCATGCGCGCGGCAATGGCGCCGCAGCGAAGATAGTCGCCATAGGAAAAGCCACCGGGGATTACGATCAGGTCGACGTCATCATCGATCGATGTCTCGGTCTGCCAGACAGTTTGCGGGGCCTGACCCGAAATCCTGGTCAATGCCGCGATCATGTCGCGATCGCGGTTGAGGCCGGGGAGCAGGATGACTGCGGCTTTCATGGCTCAGAGCACCTCGACCGCGAAATCCTCGATCACCGTATTGGCGAGCAGTTTCTCGCCCATGTCCTTGAGTTCTGCCTCGGCCTCGG
>Ga0114916_1001425_pt1 | contig 13553 bp, 7 predicted proteins | sample MalvirAntarct_66_FD_83501 | JGI IMG/M metagenome (GOLD analysis project Ga0114916, IMG submission 83501) | Marine viral communities from the Global Malaspina Expedition - Malaspina viral metaG Antarct_66 | ecosystem: Environmental > Aquatic > Marine > Oceanic | place: West Anvers Island... | reverse complement strand
GCTCAGCCGCTGGTTTCGCGCCAGCAGACGACCGAACGGGCCGGAATCGCCTTCTCCACGGACGCATCCGGGCTCGCTGGGCGCCAGAGTCCCGGAGTGGGGGGCAGCGCGCACTGGATGTCCGATTGCCCGCGATTGAAAACCACCGTCAGCCGTTCACCGGGCGGCCCCAGAACCATCATGAATCCCTGGCGCTCGGGGTCTTCCCAGTGGACCGGTTGCATCGGATGGCCATCGGTCGTCAGCCAGGAAACCTGGTCGGGTTCGGCAGCGCCATCGCTGTCCTTGAGGAAGCGGGTCCCGGTCAGCAGGGGAGATTGGGACCGCAACTCGGCCCATGCGCGAGTGAACTCCAACCGGCCCTGATTGAGCTCGTCCCAATGACGCCAGGTGATCGCATTGTCCTGGGCGTATGCGTTGTTGTTGCCGCCCTGGCTGTGGCCGAATTCATCCCCGGCGGTGAGAAGGATGGTGCCACGGCTGGCAAACAGGCTGGCGATCAGCGCTCGTGCATCAGTTTCGCGAGCTGCCTTGACCGCGGGGTCGTCGGTCGGCCCTTCCATCCCATTGTTCCAGGAATAGTTGGCGCCGTGGCCGTCACGGTTGTCCTCGCCGTTCGCTTCGTTGTGCTTGTTCTGGAAGGAAACAAGGTCACCAAGCGGAAAGCCGTCATGCGCGGCAATGAAATTCACGCTGAGCGTCCTGTTCCGGCCGGATTCATGGAAGATATCGGATGAGCCGGACAGCCGTGTCGCCAGGGCGCCAGTCATGCCGTTATCGCCTCGCCAGTAGCGCCGCATGTCGTCGCGGGCGCGGTCGTTCCATTCGAGCCATGGCGGGCCAAAATTGCCAAGCTGGTAGCCGCCTGGACCGATGTCCCAGGGTTCGGCGATCAAAATCCGGTCATGCAGCACCGGATCGTCGGAGATGCGCTGCAACAGCCTCGCATCTTTCGAGAAGCCGTTCGGGTCACGTCCAAGAACCGGTGCAAGATCGAAGCGGAACCCGTCAATGCCGGCCTGGGTCACGAAGTGGCGCATGGCGGCGAGCACCAGTTCCTGAACCTCGGGCCGGTCGCAGGCGAGGGTATTGCCGCAGCCGGTGTCGTTGACCAGGGTTCCCGGATCATCCCGGTCGTGGCGATAATAGGTGGCGTTGCCCAGTCCGCGCAGGGAAAGGGTCGGTCCTTCCGTATCGCTTTCACCGGTGTGGTTGAAGACAACATCGAGAATGACACCGATATCCGCAGCATGAAGCGCGTCGACCGCGTAGCGCAAGTCGGCAATGCCGCCCGGTGCGAGACGGGGATCAAGCGCCAGCATGGTGACGGGGTTGTAGCCCCAGGCATTGGTCAGTCCGAGAGGGGGGAGATGCCTCTCGTCTATCCAGGCGGCAATGGGCATCAGTTCGACGGCGCTGACATGAAGCTTGTGCAGGTGGTCGATGATCGCGGGATGCGCCAGCGCCCGCAGGGTGCCTCGCTCCGCACGCGGCAACTCCGGGTGCAGCATGGTGAAGGCGCGGACCGGCACCTCGTAGATCAGCCCCCCGGCTTCGAACCGAGGACGGCCCGGATTGAGCGGGGGCAATGGTTCTTCGAGAACCGCTTTGGGGACAATACCTGCGGTATCTTCACCGAATGCCGCCAGACGCGGGTCGTAAACAAAGGGTCGGTCAAGCCGCACTGCATAGGGATCAACCAGCAGTTTGGACCGGTCAAACCTGTGGCCGTTTTCCGGTTGCCAAGGCCCATCGGCGCGAAAGCCGTATCGAGCGCCAGGCTCAAGTCCTTTCACCATGGTGGTGAAGGTGCCATCCCCGTCCTGACCAAGATCATGACGCCCTGTTTCATGACCGGACCGATCGAAAAGACAGAGCGTGACAGTTGAAGCCGATGGCGCCCGCACGGTAAAGCGCGTACCCGTCGTACTCAGCTCAACGCCGGCTTTTCCCGGCAGGCCGATGTCTGTGAAGCGGCTCATCAGGTGATGACGGTTGGAGCTGTGCGGCCGGTCCGACCGGCGATGCCTGCCAGATTCTCTGCAGCTTCGATGAGCGGTGCAAGCGCAGCCTGGGTTTCCTGGTCATGCCGGGAAGCATCGGGTTCGTGGCGTTCCATATAGACCCGCAAGGTCGCGCCCGACGTACCCGTACCTGACAGACGGAAGACCAGACGCGAGCCACCCTCAAAAAAGATCCGGATGCCCTGGTTGCGGCTGACCGACCCATCGACCGGGTCGTGATAGTTGAAGCTGTCGGCCCTTTCTATGGCCAGGGGTCCTGCCGTGGTGCCGGCGAGTCGATCGAGTTTCTCCTCAAGGGCTGCCATCAGCTCGTTGGCCTTTTCGGTTTCGATCGCCTCGTAGTCATGACGGGAATAATATGTACGGCCGTATTCGGCCCAGTGATGCTCCACGATCTGCCTGACGCTCTGACGGCGTACCGCAAGTATGTTCAGCCACAGCAGCACCGCCCAGAGCCCGTCTTTCTCCCGGACATGATCCGAGCCGGTACCGGCGCTTTCCTCACCGCATATGGTGCAGCGTCCGGCATCGAGAAGATTGCCGAAGAATTTCCAGCCGGTTGGAGTCTCGTGCATCTCGACGCCGAGTTTTGCGGCAACGCGGTCTGCGGCACCGCTGGTCGGCATCGAACGGGCGATGCCCTTCAGTCCATCCTTGTAGCCCGGCGCGAGGTGCGCATTGGCAGCCAGCATGGCAAGCGAATCCGAGGGGGTGACGAACACGCCCTTGCCGATGATCAGGTTGCGGTCGCCATCGCCATCCGATGCGGCGCCGAAATCGGGGGCATCGGGGCCCATCATGAGATCATAAAGCGCCTTGGCGTGAACCAGGTTGGGATCGGGGTGGTGACCGCCAAAATCCTCGAGCGGCGTGGCATTGAAGACCAATACCGGGTCCACGCCAAGGCGCCGCACCAGGATCTCGGTTGCGTAGGGGCCTGTGACAGCGTGCATGGCGTCGAAGGCAACGCTGAACCCGCCGGCGACGAGTGAACGGATCGCGTCGAAATCGAACAGTGTCTCCATCAGTTCGGCATAGTCGGTTACGGGATCGACGACCTCGATGGTCATGCCGCCCGCTTCGAATGTGCCGATCCGGTCGAGATCCACATCGTCGAAATCGGCGATCATATATCGGTCGATGACCTGCGACCTGGCATGTATGGCCTCGGTGATCTTTTCCGGGGCCGGGCCGCCATTGGAGATGTTGTACTTGATGCCGAAATCCTCGGTTGGGCCGCCGGGATTGTGGCTCGCCGACAGGATCAGTCCGCCAAAGGCCTTCTTCTTGCGGATCAGGTGGGAAGCGGCAGGGGTCGACAGTATGCCGCCCTGACCAACCAGAACGCGCCCGAAGCCGTTGGCTGCCGCCATCCGGATCGCTGTCTGGATCACTTCGCGATTGTAAAACCGGCCGTCGCCGCCAATCACCAGCGATTTGCCTTCAAATCCGTCGAGGCTGTCGAATATCGACTGGATGAAGGCTTCGGTGTATCCGGGCTGCTGGAACACCGGCACCTTCTTGCGCAGCCCGGATGTGCCGGGTTTCTGATCAGGGAAGGGGGTGACGGATTCTGTCCGGTTCATGTCTCACTCTTTGCATTGAGAAGTTCGGCGTAAAGGCTGGCATAGCGCAGGGCGCTGCGATCCCAGGAAACGTCCGCCTTCATGCCCTGGTTTTGTAGCTGAGCCCATACCTTGGGTTCGGCAAAGGCCCGGATGGCGCGGCGCAGGGCTTCGCGCAAGGCATCGACTGTAACCGGCGAAAACTGAAAGCCTGTTGCCACCTCGGCGGCGCTCGCGGCCTCGTTGGCGTCGATGATCGTGTCGGCAAGGCCGCCGGTTCTGGCGACAACCGGGACGTTTCCATAACGCAGCCCGTAGAGCTGGGTCAGGCCGCAGGGTTCAAAGCGCGACGGGACCAGGATCATGTCGCCGCCAGCCTGCATGAGGTGTGACAGCGGTTCATTGTAGCCGATCACCAGTCCGATATCACCCGGATGACGTTCTGCGGCCGACAGCAGGGCGGTTTCCAGGGCCTTGTCGCCGGAACCGAGCACCGCCAGCCGGCCGCCCATGGCGACAATGTCATCGGCGAGTTCAGTGAGCACGTCGATGCCCTTCTGCCACGTCAGCCGGCTGACGACGGTGAAGACCGGCTTGTCGGTGTCACCAAATCCGAAATAGTCAGCCAGCGCCTTCCGGTTGATCTGACGTTTCTTCGGTTTGGCGAGGGTGTAGTTCGCCGCAATCATCTTGTCAGTCGCGGGATCCCAAACCTCGGTATCAATGCCGTTCACAATGCCATGCAGGCTGTCGGCGCGGGCGTTGATCAGGCCGTCCAGCCCCATGCCGAACTCGGGTGCCCTGATTTCCTGCGCATAGGTCGGGCTGACAGTGGTAATGGCGGTCGCCATTTGCAACCCGCCCTTGAGAAAGCTGACATCGCCGTAATACTCGACCCCATCCATCGAAAACACCGATTGCGGTAGATCGAGCTCGGTGAAAATGTCCGGTCCGAATTGTCCCTGAAACGCAATGTTGTGAATGGTCATCACCGTGGGGGTGGCCGCAGCCTTGCCCTGCTTGATGTAGACAGGGGTGAGGCCGGCCTGCCAGTCATGGGCATGAACGATGTCGGGCGTCCAGTCCGCGAGTGCGCCCTCGGCGATGTTGGCGGCCGCGCGGCAGAGTGCGGCAAAGCGCAGCCAGTTGTCGGGATGATCGGCATTGGCGGCGTCGGTATAGGGACCACCCTCGCGGTCAAACAGATCGGGCGCGTCCAGAACGAGATACTCCACGCCGTCAATAGTGCTTGTCAGTATGGTTGCGCTCACCCCCAGGAGATCCTCGAACCTGACCAGCGGCACCGGATCTCGAAGTTTGCCCATGACCTGCTGATAGCCCGGAAGCAAAACCTGCATGTCAACACCATGGGCCGACAGGGCCGCGGGCAGGGCACCGGCGACATCGGCGAGACCGCCGGTCTTGATCAGTGGGTAGACTTCAGAGGCGACAGAAAGAACCTTCATTCGTAGATCAACCCCGCCTGGTCCAGCATGTCCTGGGTGATCAGGCAGATCCCGGATGCGGTCCGCCGGAACCGGCTCGCATCGAGTTCGGGGTCTTCCCCAACCACCAGTCCGGCCGGAATCTTGACGCCCCGGTCGAGCACCACCTTGGACAGGTTGGCGTGGCGGCCGATCACGCATTCGGGCAGCACGACGGCCTCGTTCAGCCTGGAATAGGACCGGCACAGAACGCCCGAGAACAGCAGCGAGCGGTGCAGTTCAGAACCCGAGATGATACAGTCGCCCGAAACCAGCGACGACAATGCCATGCCGCGGCGACCATCCTCGTTGTGGACGAATTTCGCCGGCGGCCTGATCTCGGCATAGGTCCAGATCGGCCATGAGCGGTCATAGAGGTCGAGTTCCGGCAGAATGTCGGTGAGATCGATATTGGCCTGCCAGTAGGCATCGATGGTGCCGACGTCCCGCCAGTAAGCTTCCTTGTCGGGTGTTTCACGGACGCAGGAATCGGCAAACCTGTGGGCCACGGCTTTGCCGTTTTCGACGATGTAGGGAATGATGTCCTTGCCGAAATCACGGCTTGAACCGGGAGCCTCCGCGTCGCGTCGCAATTCGTCCATCAGGAAGTCCGTGTTGAACACGTAGATCCCCATTGACGCCAGGGCCATGTCCGGCTTGTCCGGCATGGCTGGAGGATCAGCGGGCTTTTCAACGAAGTCTATGATCTCGTCCCTGTCGTTGATGTGCATGACACCGAAACCTGTGGCTTCCATGCGCGGCACCTCAAGGCAGCCGACGGTAACATCGGCGCCTGAATTGACGTGCTGCTGCAACATCAACTCATAGTCCATCTTGTAGATGTGATCACCGGCCAGAATGACCATGAACTCGGGCCCGTAGTCCTCAATGATATCTATGTTCTGGAACACCGCATCGGCGGTGCCGGCATACCATTGGGTTTCGGAAACACGCTGGCTGGCCGGTAGAATGTCAAAGCTCTCGTTTCGTTCCGGTCTCAGAAAGTTCCAGCCGCGCTGCAGGTGCCGGATCAGCGAATGGGCCTTGTACTGGGTGGCAACGCCGATGCGCCTGATCCCCGAATTCAGGGCATTGGAGAGGGCAAAATCGATGATGCGTGTCTTGCCGCCGAAATAGACTGCCGGCTTGGCACGGCGATCGGTAAGTTCCATAAGGCGGCTGCCGCGACCACCGGCCAGCACATAGGCCATGGCATCACGTGCCAGCGGCTGAACCCGTTTCTGCTCCATAGTAACCTCCCCTTTTGATCCCGGCCCGGTTCAGCCGGGCTTGAACATGATTGTCGCCAGCGGCGGCAGTGTCAGCTCGGCAATGTGACGGCCACCCTCAAGCCGTGTCATGACCTCACCAAGATTGCCCTTCCCGGAGCCTCCGTAAATGGTGGAGTCCGAATTGAAAATCTCAAGCCAGACGCCATCCTGCGGCAATGGCAGCTGATAACCGGTCAGCACATTGGGCGTGAAATTCGATATGATGACGACCGGTTTTTCACCGGGTGAACGCCGGATCCAGGCGAAGACCGAATTTGCATGGTCATCTGCGATGAGCCACTCGAACCCTTCCGGCTCGCAATCACGCGCATGCAAGGCGGGTGTTTTGGCATAGAGCCGGTTGAGGTCGCGCACCAGGTCCTGCATGCCGTGATGACGCGGATCATCGAGATGGTCCCAGTCGAGAGGCCGCGTCTCGCTCCATTCGCCGCGCTGGGCGAATTCCTGGCCCATGAACAACAGCTTCTTGCCCGGGTAACCCCACATGAAGCCGAAATAGGCTCTCAGTGACGCAAATTTCTGCCACTCGTCGCCGGCCATCTTGTTGAGCATCGACCCCTTGCCGTGCACCACCTCATCGTGGGAAATCGGCAGGACGAAATTTTCCGAAAATGCGTAGAGCAGACCGAAGGTCATGTCGCCATGGTGATGTTTGCGGTAGATCGGGTCGCGCTGCATGTAGGACAGGGTGTCATGCATGAACCCCATGTTCCACTTGAAGCCGAAGCCGAGGCCGCCCTCGTGCACCGGAGCGGAAACCTTGGGCCAGGACGTGGATTCCTCGGCGATGGTGACGATACCGGGATGGCTGCCGTAAACAGCCTTGTTCATGCTCTTGAGAAACTCTACCGCGTCGAGGTTTTCCCGTCCGCCATCCTTGTTGGGGATCCACTCGCCTTCCTTGCGCGAGTAATCGAGGTAGAGCATGGAGGCGACGGCATCCACCCGGAGGCCGTCGACGTGATAGGCCTCGGCCCAGAACAGCGCGTTGTTGACGAGGAACGAGGACACTTCGCGGCGGCCGAAATTGTAGATCGCCGTATTCCAGTCGGGGTGAAAACCCTGGCGCGGATCGGCGTGCTCGTAAAGTGCTGTACCGTCGAATCGCGCGAGCCCGTGCTCGTCGGTCGGAAAATGCGCAGGTACCCAGTCGAGGATGACGCCGAGACCGACCTGGTGCGCGCCGTCGACAAAGCGGGCAAAACCTTCGGGTTCGCCGAACCTTGCCGAGGGGGCATAGAGCCCCGTCGTCTGGTACCCCCAGGAGGGGTCATAGGGGTGTTCGGAGACCGGCAGAAATTCGATATGGGTGAAGCCCATTTCGACGCAGTAGGGGATCAGTTCGTCGGCCAACTGGTCCCATGACATGAAAGACCCGTCTGGCTGCCTGCGCCAGGATCCGGGATGCACCTCGTAGATGGAAATCGGCTGTCGCCGCGCGTCGACTTGGGCCCAGTGCGCGCGGTGGGCGCTGTCGCCCCAGTCATGATCGAGATTGGACGCCACGATCGAGGCAGTCGCCGGCCGCAATTCCGCACGGCGCGCATAGGGATCGGCCTTGAGCGGCAGCCTTTCGCTGTTCGGACCGATGATCTCATATTTGTAGGCGGCACCGGGTTTCACGCCGGGGGCAAAGATCTCCCAGACCCCGACATCGGCCCGCAGACGCATGACATGGCGGCGCCCATCCCAGTCGTTGAAATCGCCGACGACCGAAACCCGGCGTGCATTGGGCGCCCAGACGGCAAAATGCACGCCGTTCGTGCCTTCGTGGCTGATGGGATGGGCCCCCATCTTGTCGAACAGGCGCAGATGCGAGCCTTCGGCGATGAAGTAGTCATCCATCGGGCCCAGCACGGGCCCGTAGGAATAGGGGTCGTCGACTTCCCAGGCGCCGGTCGAATTGGTTGCGGCATAGCGCAAGGGCTGGCGCGTCGTGATGGAGAGGCGGCCCTCGAACAGGCCGCTGACCGCGCCGGGCTGGAGCTGGCCGACATGTGTGCCATCAAGCGTCAGTGCCTGAACATCCTTGGCACCAAGGATGAAGGCGCGGGCGAGAAATCCCTCAGGGATTTCCTGGACGCCGAGAATGGAAAAAGGGTTTCCATGCGTTCCGGAAGCGATTGCTTCTGCTTCTTCCGCCGACAGGTGAGGCACCTTGTCATCGGCGTCTGGCACGGTTCCCTTTTGGGTCATGGGCCGGCTTTCCAAATTTCCTTTGCATACTGGCGGATGGTGCGGTCCGAGGAGAACCATCCCACACGCGCGGTATTGAGGATAGTACGGCGATACCAGGCCTCCTCGTCAACCCACAAACTGTCGACCCGGCGCTGCGCCTGGGCATAGGCGTCAAAATCGGCAGCGACCATGAACCAGTCATGATCGTACAGTCCGGCAATCAGATCGCCATAGCGGTTGCGGTCATCCGGGCTGAAGACGCCCGAGGCGATGGCGGTGAGCGCCTGTGACAGTTCCGGCAAGCTTTCGATGATGCCGCGTGGATCGTGACCGGTGGCGCGGCGCTCGGCGACCTCGGCCGCGGTGAGGCCGAAGATGATGATGTTGTCGTCGCCGACACATTCCTTGATTTCGACATTGGCGCCATCGAGCGTGCCGATGGTCAGCGCGCCATTGAGGGCGAATTTCATGTTGCCGGTTCCCGACGCTTCCATGCCGGCGGTCGAAATCTGTTCGGAGAGGTCGGCGGCCGGCACCATGATTTCAGCGAGCGAGACGTTGTAATTGGGAATGAACGCGATTTTCAACAGGCCACGCACAGATGGATCATTGTTGATGACCCGGGCAATGTCATTGGCCAGCTTGATGATCAGCTTGGCGTTGTGATAGCTCGGTGCCGCCTTGCCGGCGAAGAATTTCACCCTTGGCGTCCAGTCGAGTTCGGGGTGCGAACGTATCTGGTCGTACAGCGCCACCGCCTCGATGATATTGAGCAATTGCCGCTTGTATTCATGAATCCGCTTGATCTGGATGTCGAACAGGGCCGAGGGATCAACCCTGATGCCCATGCGGCGGGCGACAAGATTTGACAGCTTGATCTTGTTTTCGCGTTTGACGGCGGCGAACCGGGTTCGGAACTCGGCGTCCCCGGCAAATTTGCCGAGAGCCGACAACGCCTCCGCGTCATCCATGAAGTCGTCGCCGATCGCTTCGCGGATCAATTTGAACAGCTCCGGATTGCATTGCATCAACCAGCGGCGCGGAGTGATGCCGTTGGTCTTGTTGTTGATCCGGTCCGGGTAGAGGCCGTGCAGGTCGGAAAACACGGTCTGCTTCATCAGGTCGGTGTGGAGCGCCGAGACACCGTTGATCGAGTGGGAGCCGATGAAGGCAAGATTGCCCATGCGGACGCGGCGCTCGCCACCTTCGTCTATCAACGAAACCGAACGGATCTGGCCCTCGTCATAGCCACGTTCCTTGCGGGCCTGGCGCAGGACCTTGGCGTTGATCGCATAGACCAACTGCATGTGGCGCGGCAGAAGCCGCTCGAACAATGGCACCGGCCAGCTTTCCAGCGCTTCCGGCAGAAGCGTGTGGTTGGTGTAGCTGAAGGTCTTGCGGGTGATGTCCCAGGCGGGATCGAACTCCATGCGATGCACGTCGATCAACAGCCGCATCAGCTCTGCCACGGACACTGCAGGGTGGGTGTCATTGAGCTGGATTGCCACCTTGTCCGGCAGGGTGCGCAGATCGCCATACTGCTGCAGATGACGGCGCAGGATGTCCTGCAACGAGGCGGAGGAGAAGAAGTACTCCTGGCGCAGGCGCAGTTCCTGGCCAGCAGGAGTCTGGTCGGCGGGGTAGAGTACGCGGGCGAGAGCCTCTGCCTTGTTGCTTTCGCGAAGCGCGCCGATGTGGTCGCCGGCATTGAAGGCATCAAGCAGGATCGGATCGATCGGCTGGGCGGTCCAGAGCCTGAGCGTGTTGACCCGTTTGGCGCGCCATCCGACCACGGGCGTGTCGTAGGCGACCGCAATCATCCGCTCATGCGGCTTCCAGATACAGCGCTGGGTTTCGTCCGAACCGTTGCCGATGGTGTCGACCGATCCGCCAAAGCCGATTTCATAGGCGCTTTCGTGGCGGGGGAACTCCCACGGATTGCCGTGGCTGAGCCAGGTCTCGGGCAGCTCGACCTGCCAACCGTCGCTCATCTGCTGCTTGAACAGGCCGTGGACGTAACGGATGCCGTAACCATAGGCAGGAATATCGACAGTCGCCATCGATTCCATGAAGCAGGCCGCAAGGCGGCCAAGCCCGCCATTGCCGAGCGCTGCGTCAGGCTCCAGCGCCGCAACTGCATCGAAATCGACGCCGAGCGATTGCAGGGCCTCGCGAACCTCATCGAGCATCTCGAGATTGGACACGGCATCGCGTGTCAGCCGTCCGATCAGGAATTCGAGCGACAGGTAGTAGACCCGCTTGGAGCCGTCCTCGTAGGTCTTGCGGGTGGATGCCATCCAACGATCGATGACACGGTCGCGGATCACCAGAATGGTGGCGGTCATCCAGTCATGCGGCTTGGCGACCTTGGCGTCCTTGCCTATCGAATAGGTCAGCCGTTCGATGATGTCAGCAGCGAGGGTGGCGGAATCACCGGAACGCGGTGCGGGAGCAGGAAGATCGGCTATGGCGGATTTGGATATCATCGGATGTCCCATTCAGCTTGGGCGTTGGACGCCGCATGATTCCTCCCAGTGGAGGGCATCATGAGGGTACTTGGCGCTCCAAGCAATGAATGATTTCGGCGTGAATATCCAGAATTTAAATCCATTAGATCGTCGATTTGCAGGAGATAACCCTCGTTCAGGCCCGGACAATCAATCCTTTCGAAGCCCTGCCAGCCCTCAATCGTAACGGGGCAACACCAGGTCTTCCGACAGTGGCAGCCGTTCCTGTCTCAATCGACGGTCAAGTGACCCGAGGCTATGCGCTTTTGCAGATGACGATCGACTGCCGCGCGGTCGGCGCAAAAATGCAGGCGGCCGTCGCACCTGTCGCGAAGCGCCGCGAGGTCGGCGAACATAGGCGATGTTGCCAGTCCTACGGACTCAAGGAGGGACACGCCGAGATAGCCGATGTCGAGGCTGGCGAACTCGAATGGCTTCATGTCGACCTCCGCGGCCATCGGGTGGATGGTGAAATAGGTCCGATAGGCCGATGATGTCAGCTTGTCGACGGCGAAGTCCGGATAGAGATTGTTGAGCAGCTCACGCGTTGCAAAGGACTGGTGGTCACCAAACTCCAGAACGATGGAAGGGTGATTGACGCTTTCCGCCTTGGCCTGGGCCAGATACCAATCGAAATCTTTCTGGGATTGCGCTACCCTGCGGACATATTCATCAAGCTCTGAATCCCCGCTTTGTGCGAAAGCGTCTTGGTCGCTTTCGGCCAGATGATTTCCATAGGGCGAATGGGCGAACATGGTTTGAACCTCTAGAAACAGGGGTCTGCCATCTGTTGTCCGATGGTCTTCTATGAAGCTGCGGGCGGCTTCGAAGTAAAACCGGTCGGGATGGGCATATTCACTGGCGCCTATGCGATCGTAGTCGAGGACTTCATCGAAGCCGATCGATTCGAGAAACGGTCCCTCGTTGACGAACCCATGATCCATGGGCATCAGCACCGCGGTTCGATAGCCGCAGCGGGACAGTTCGGTCGCCAGTGACTGCTGAACCTTGCCCTCCATGGCCGTGGTCAGGTAAGGCGCCCGCCAACCGAAATCGAGGCTGGAAAGGCCGGTCATCAGCGAGAAATTGGAAATCCAGGTGCCGCCGCCGAAGGTCTCGACCCGGAGTTCGCGCCGCTTGCCGTCCGCGGATCTGAACCGCCCTCCGAATTGCTCTGCGAGGCCATGCTGATTGAGCTGACCGAGATCGGTCTGGCTTTCACTGAGCACGATGAAGATGTCCGGCCTCTGTCCTGCCGTATCGCATGGACCGGCGGCGGCGAAAGGCTTGACATCGGGCATGCCCGCGAAGCGGTCGGCAAAGCCTCTGCCGATTGCCGCATCCCGGAGATCGAGAAATGATACGAAGAACGCAGAGGCATTGAAGCCGCCGAGATAATGAAAATATCGGGGCTCATCGGCCTTGAGTGGGTAGCTGACCGGGATCAACATAAAGGTTGCGGCCACCAGCGCGCTTCGCTTGATAGCGGAGAGTTCACGTTTTCCGTCCCAGGCGAAAACGAGGGAGAGCGCGATTACACAGCAGATCAGCAGGCCTGCGACCGGTGCAACATAAAATGCAAAACCATCCAGCAGAAAGGCAAAGGCCTTGGTGTCCGTTCCGGTAAACACGAAATCGTAGACATGGAGATCAAATCCCTTTGTCCTGTATTTCATCACGGAAATGACGGAGATCAGCGCCGTCGCCGCGAGCGCTGCATAAAGGGAAAAGTAGAGGCGGCAGCTGACCAGGAACAGCACCGCAGCAATGCCGAGGACCGAAAGCATGACGAACGGCATGTGTTCAACCGCCCGTTCGAGCGCGTAGAGAAACGTGGCGCAAAGCAGAATGGCTGCGACGGCAGTCAGCGGGTGCAGGACAAATGCCTGCAGCCGTTGTAACAGCCTGTCGCTGACTATCCGCGCCATGTGGTCTTCTCCGGTCAATACTCCCGGAGAGAAAGCGCATTCATTCCCGCAATACACAAATGCAATGATGGATTAACCTTAACGGACGGAGCTCGGTTTCAGGAGCTTTGCCGTCGCGGCCGGGTGTTTTTCGTTTCAGAAACCGGCGCCAGGGGCGATGCTTGCGATGTTTGTGAGCGAGGCCGTGAGGTTTTGCTTTCCGCCCTTGTAGCCGAAGACGTAGTTGGCGGATCCCGAGAGCGAGAACAGCGGGGCGTAGCTGCGCTTGGCGGTGTCGGTCTCGACGGCATCGGTCATGTTGTCGAGAATGAGCGTGCGGTCTTCGAGGGTGACGGAGAGTACGGCGTGGAACAGGCGTCGGCTTGTGTCCTTGACGACGACGATCTCCATGGCGTTGACGGGCACGCCGAGCCTGGCGAGAACGGCCATCTTGAGGATGGCGTAGTCCTCGCAGTCACCGCTTGCGCGGGCGAGCGTCTCGTTTGGGGTTGACCACTGGTCGAGGCGGCCGTGGTTTTCCTCGTCGGTGCGGTAGGTGACGAGGGTGTTGACGGAAGCGGAGACGTGGCGGAGCT
>Ga0114916_1001423_pt1 | contig 13563 bp, 14 predicted proteins | sample MalvirAntarct_66_FD_83501 | JGI IMG/M metagenome (GOLD analysis project Ga0114916, IMG submission 83501) | Marine viral communities from the Global Malaspina Expedition - Malaspina viral metaG Antarct_66 | ecosystem: Environmental > Aquatic > Marine > Oceanic | place: West Anvers Island... | reverse complement strand
CTTTATTATGAACCCAAAACAGCATGTTCCTAGAAGTATGAGACGGATTATAAAGAAGCAGAACTTGCACAGCCAGCCTGCTGTTAGACTTTATAATAACCGAACCAACGAACCACTGCGCTGCGCTTCTTAAGCAGCAGCACATTCAAAAAATAAGTTAAAAACCAACTTTAGATATTCATCAATCAAAAAAGCAGCCTTAGTTAGTTCTAAGGCTGCTTTTAATTTGTGTTATTTTTTAACCTCTTTTTTAGGTGGCATCGGTCCACGAAGGTGGATAACAAGGCCATTAAGGAAGTTACGAAGAAACTGATCGCCACACTCCATAAACTTTGGGTGATCCGGATGCCGGTACAATGCACCTATTTCGCTTTTGGTTACTGCAAAATCGACGAGGCTACATATTTTTACAATTTCATCGTCACGTAGCTTGAGCGCTACGCGTAATTTTTTCATGATGTCATTATTGGTAAGTGCTGCCATACTTATAGAATTGATTCCGTAAAGGTAATGCCTAAAGATTTTTGTATTTGGTGGATGCGTTGTATTTCGCTAGGCAGTACCAAGGCGATGGATTTTCCAGTATTCCCGGCACGTCCTGTTCTACCACTTCTATGAGTATAATACTCTAGCTGCTCCGGCAATTGATGATGAATAACAAATTCTAAGTTGCTTACATCAATTCCTCGGGCCGAAACGTCTGTAGATATCAAAAACTGCAGACTTCTGTTCTTAAAGGCGCGCATTACTTTATCACGATCTCTTTGCTGCATATCGCCTTCTAGGGCTCCAACGGAAAAACCTTCTGCCTTCAATTCTGAAGTCAAATTTTGTGTTCCTGCCTTCGTTCTACAGAAAAGAATACCTCTTTCTTCTCCAGCCTCATCTAGGAGTCTCGTTATAACGGCAACCTTATTCTTTATACTTGTCTTTATAAACTGATGCGAAATACTAGCATTAACAAGACTGTTCTTGTTGACTTCAACTTTCACAGCACTTTGATCCATATAGGTGCTAATGATCTGCTTAATTTCATCTGGCATGGTTGCCGAAAAAAGCCAAGTATTCTTTTGCGTTCCCGTAGCACTTAAGATCGTTGTGAGTTCTTTTTTGAAACCCATACTCAACATTTCATCAGCTTCATCGAGCACAACAGTTTTCACACCCTTAAGGCTTATCACATTTTTACCCATCAAGTCAATTAGGCGACCAGGGGTAGCAACTACGATATGCGTTGTACGTTGTAACCTATTAATTTGAATGTCAATTTTCTCACCACCATAGACGCCTTCGGAAAAAATCTTCTCCGTAGCATACTTCGTGAACTTGAATAATTGTTTTTGAATCTGTTGCACCAATTCGCGCGTAGGCGCTAAAATTAACGCTTGTATCTGCCCGTCATTTGGATCAATCTGTTGAAGTATTGGAATACCAAAAGCTACCGTTTTACCAGTACCTGTTTGTGCTAAGCCAATAAAATCTGTAGAAGCTTTTAAGAGTCTTGGAATTGCCGCTGTTTGAATTTCGGTAGGCGTTTTAATACCTAATTCCTTGAGTCCCTTACATAAATTAGTTTGGACACCCAGTTTTGCAAACGTAGTCATCGAAGTTATTTAACCTTTTTAACCTTTACGGCATTCATGCCTTTTTGACCTCGTTCGAGTTCAAATTGCACTCTGTTACCTTCCACGATTTCTTCAAGTGTTCCACTAACATGAACAAAATACCGCTCTTTGTTTTCAGCATCAATAATGAAACCAAATCCTTTTGAACTTTCAAAGAAGTCAACCGTTCCTTCACGAACCGGATCTTCTTCTTCTCCTTCTTCTTTTGGTGGAATCCCTAATATAATGTCCTCGGCTTCAATTTCAATTTTCAATGAAGGGTCTGGCGGTGTATCAGTAAAATGACCGTTATGATCAACATAAACAATCATGCTATCGAGGTCTCCCCCTTTGTTTGCAGTTCCTTTACGTTCTACACGCTTTTTGCGTTTCTCTTCTTGCTTTTTTAAGCGTTTCTTTTCGCGCTCCTTCTTACCGTAGGTCTCTTGTGATCCTGCCATTAATTTAAATATAGGTTATAGAATATTTGTACAAAGGTACAATTTATAACACACAGGATTAAGAATCAAGTAGAATAAATTTGGCGAACTACCTGCGAACAATCATTTCATTGTATTTTTACCAAAAATATCTTCGGAAGGAATTCAAATGAATCACTATTATTTTAAGTTGTACAAGCCCTTTGGCTATGTTAGCCAGTTTATTACCAACGACCGCCACGCCAAAAAGAAAAAATTTCTTGGAGAACTAGGTGATTTCCCTGATGGAACTATGGCTGTTGGTCGCTTAGATGAAACGAGCGAAGGGCTCCTATTACTAACTACTGATGGTAAATTTAGTTATGCTATAACGGGAACTTCCTCAGAAAAAGAGTACTATGTCTTGGTAGATGGCTTGATTACTTCCGAGGCAATTCAGCAATTAGAAAAAGGCGTTAGTATCAGTGTCGAAGGCGCCTTCTATCAAACAAGACCTTGTTCAGCAAAACGAATTGACACACCAACACTACCAGCAACTTCACAACGAATTCGTGATGACAGGCATGGACCTAGCTCATGGATTAGCATTACAATAAATGAAGGGAAGTTTAGGCAGGTGCGTAAAATGACCGCCGTTGTTGGTTTCCCAACATTGCGATTGGCTCGCGTACGAATTGGGGACTACACTATTGAGGGAATGGATTCTGGCAGTGTTTCGGAATTAAAATATAATTCTGCTAGTCTTTAATAACAATAATGGTGGCTGTGAAACCTGTTAGTAGGTTCCATCGTTTTGCTGAAATGAGCTCCCCATCATCATCGTAGACATGCAGTTCGGCTGTGTTTGGCCCAGAGGAACCTTGATTCAAAGCTTGAAATTCGACCGTATTTGCGCCTTTCTGTAATGGAATGTCAAACCCACTAAATGAACCGCCTAAAACAATATCTGAGCGCACAACATCCTTATTTACATAAACACGTATTCTATCACCGTCAACATACTCATGGTCTCTGTAAACAATATTGACCGTAGATGCTCTGGTTCTAACCTGTCCTAAGGCCTGATCTTCTCCATATAATGCAATAACCCCCTTGTCTTTCGTAAAAGCTCTCGGCGCTTTATTTGTAGTGTAATCCATAAGTCCGTCATCTTTCGTGATATCAACCTTTTCAGGTTTATCCAACCCTAGGCTAGTATCAATAGACGATTTAAAAGGGTCCTTCGGATCACTGAGACTTGGTAATTTAAAAGCGGGAAGTTCGTACCCTGTAGGGGCTTCAGACTCTTTCTCTTCATATTCAAAATTAATCGAACTATTAGGATTGTCTAATTGACCAAATGCCGTATTAGATATTCCGCAGCAAACAAGTAGGAAAACTATTCGATTCATATTTTTTATTCTGAAAATACCTGAGCAATAATTAAACCAAAGACGAAGCGAATTTAAACAAATTAGAAACTCCGACACTAAATCCGTGTTATAACATTACAAAGATAATTAGCTTGGAGTTAGCCGTTTCTTGTTTTAACAGTTTCTGTTAAGATTTTGGATAAGTCTATTTCAAAGACTATAATTAGACGTACTAAATCCAAATTCTATATATGAGACAACTTAAAATTTCGAAACAGGTTACCAATAGAGAGACGAAATCTTTAAATAGTTATTTACAAGATGTAAGTAGAATTGATCTGATAACCGCATCGGAAGAAGTTGAACTCGCACAACGCATAAGACAAGGAGATGACCGTGCTTTAGAAAAATTGACTAGTGCTAATCTTCGGTTTGTTATTTCTGTAGCTAAACAATATCAAAATCAAGGGTTAAGATTACCTGATTTAATAAATGAAGGGAACATTGGTTTAGTAAAAGCCGCAAAACGTTTTGACGAAACACGTGGTTTTAAGTTTATATCGTATGCGGTATGGTGGATCAGGCAATCTATTCTATCCGCACTAGCGCAGCATGGACGCATGGTTCGATTACCACTAAACAAAATTGGCGAAATCAATAAAATTAAAAAGGCCTCTATATTTTTAGAACAACATCATCAGAGAGCCCCAATCTCGTCGGAAATTGCAGCTGAACTGGATCTTTCAATACAAGCCGTAAAATTATCCATGCAAAATACCGCCAGAAGCATCTCTATGGATGCTCCGTTCCGTGAAGGAGAAAACGAAAGTAATTTGTATGATGTTTTACACTCAGAAAAATCACCACAACCAGATGACAATCTTATTAAAGAATCTTTAAGCACTGAAATAGAACGTGCTTTAAACACCCTTTCAAACAGGGAGTCTTCCGTAATAAAGTTAAACTTTGGACTAAACGGACAGCAAAAAATGAGCTTGAGCGAAATAGGTGAACTCTTTGATTTAAGTAGAGAACGTGTGCGTCAAATTAGAGAAAAAGCAATCCGGCGGCTGCGTGATGAATCAAAAAATAAGGTTCTCAATAACTATTTAGGATAAAATGAACTATTACACGAAATCAATACTTTTATAAACATAAGCAGACCGTGACGCCATGGCCACCACCCATAGACCAATGCTGATTTTACATGTATTTCACATGTGCATTTGTTTATCTAAAAACGACAAAGTCCCTCTTAATTCCATTCATGTTTTAGACTTAGATATCTGAAATGAAATTTGCAAGCTTCCTCTTAATTTCACTCCTACTTTTGAAGCCTGTTTCCGATGGGGATATTACTTCTTCCGAAGTAAACCAAAGTCAATTAGTTGATATGGCCGACCTTTCTGATGAGTTTGCATATGAAATTAGGTATGCAACTGCAGATAACTTTATTGGGGAAGTGCTGTATAATTGTGCCAAATGTCTATTACAACCTGAAGTGGCAGCCGCAATACGTGAGGCTAACCAGTATTTTTGTGTGCAAGGATATCGTATAAAATTTTATGATTGTTACCGTCCGCTTGATGTTCAAAAAAAAATGTGGGCAAAAGTGCCAAGACCTACCTATGTGGCGGACCCTTATGATAAAGGAAGTATTCACAACAGAGGCGCCGCGGTAGATATCACCTTGGTAACGCTAGATGGTTGTTACGTTGAGATGGGAAGCGATTATGATTTCTTCGGGAGGGCCGCTCATATTGACAACTATAATTTTTCAGAGCAAACACTTGCAAATCGGCAAATACTCTTTGAAGGTATGCTAAAACAGGGCTTTCAAACCGTAAGAACCGAATGGTGGCATTTTAGCTTCCGAAAGAACTGGAGCTACCCAACCTTAAACGAACCACTGCCCTGTGAATAATATACTGAAATTGAAGCTTCAATCTGTCACAAAGATTATCTTTGTAATAAAATTGGACAGCGTGAGTAATTCAGTTAAGGCATTTAAAATTATCAGTACATTAGAAGCGATATCCTTCTTAGTGCTATTAGGCATTGCAATGCCTCTTAAATATTTTTGGGACCTGCCTCAAATGGTACAAGTTGTAGGCATGGGACATGGCGTATTATTTATACTTTATATAGCCGGAGCCATTTATATGCAACAAGTTTTAAATTGGAATTTCAAAACCTTGGCAATCGTAGCACTTTGTTCCTTTTTACCATTAGGCCCTTTTTATGCCGAAAAAAAATATTTACATGTTTAGAGACACCCTTACATATTATATCAAGTGGCTTCAAAATCTCTTTGTTGACCAAGGAATGAACCCAGATTTGGCTATTATTCTAAATACAGTGATTGTATGTGTTTTGGCAGGTGGGATACTTGCGGTTTTCGATATTATTCTCCGAAAATTCATTGTACAAGGATTTAAGATTTACAGCGATAAAACGAAAAGCACCTTTGATGACTATCTAATCAAAAGTAATTTCCCGCGCTTTATAGCGCACTTTGTGCCATTGCTTATGTTTTGGTATCTCGCACCCTTAATTTTTTCTGAATACCCTATTTTACTGAAGATAGTCCTTGCAACGCTAAATGTCTATTTGGTTATTCTCGGGGTTCTAGTCTTCCGAAGCTTTCTTCGTACTACAAAAAGCTATTTAGAATCGAAAGAACAGTATCGCGATAAGCCACTACAGAGTTATATGCAGGTACTTATGATTTTCGCTTGGGGATTTGGCATATTCTTGATAATCAACATACTGACAGACTTTAGTATCGAGAGTATAACCACCTTAGGAGCGGCTTCAGCATTGATTTTACTTATATTCAAGGATACCATTCTTGGGTTTGTTGCGAGTGTTCAAGTTTCAGTGAATGATATTGTTCGTATTGGAGACTGGATTACATTTAGCAAGTTCGGAGCAGATGGTAATGTTACTGAAATCAATTTAGCAACGGTTCTAGTGCAAAACTTTGACAATACATTCACTACCATTCCAACCTATAGTCTTATTGCAGATTCATTTCAGAATTGGCGCGGAATGCAGGAATCAGGGGGACGTAGAATTAAACGCTCGCTATTTATTAAACAGGCATCAATTAAATTCATGTCGGATGATAATCTAAAAGAACTACAGAAAATTCAACTTATTGCGCCTTATATAGCGTACCGAGAAAAAGATATTGGGTCTTCCAACAAAACGCGAGTTTCAGATAAAAGCGTACTTGTAAATGGAAGAAACCAAACAAATCTAGGGATCTTCAGAAATTATGCAGAGGCTTATCTAAATGAAAATGAGCACATTAATAAGGACTTGTTTTTAATGGTGCGCCATTTAGAACCAACCGACAAAGGGATTCCGATTCAGATCTTTTGTTTTAGTCATGAAAAAGAGTGGGTAAAATACGAACGTATTCAAGCAAATATTTTTGATCACTTAATTGCCGCAGTGCCCTACTTCGACTTAGAAATATTTGAATTGCCTTCTGGAGGAGATTTTAAAGGAAGTACAATTGGCGTTCCTCCCGTGGCTTAAAACAAAGCCTTATTTAGAAGATTTATAAGTTCTTAGTATTTCAAAAACACGCTTTCTTTTAAAACATGTTGCTGTCAAAATGTTAAAATTTAAAAAATCTTTTAACATCGTGTAACATATTTCTCCATATAGTGTCTTATTTTTACGTAAACACTTAAACATTCGTAAAAATGAAAATTTTAAAAACCTTATGCATCGCTCTACTATTGGTCGCTGTAACTCCTCTAACAGCGCAAACAGCTGATGAAATTATTGCCAATTATTTTGAAAATACAGGCGGAATAGACGCTTGGTCTAACCTTCAAGGTGTTAGATTCTCGGGTTCTGTAAATGCACAAGGCATGGATATCCCGTTAGACATTTATCAAATGAAAGACGGAAAACAATTAGTTAAGGTTAATATTCAGGGGCAAGAATTGACGCAAATAGCCTTTGACGGTGAGACTATGTGGACAACAAATTTCATGACGATGCAACCAGAGAAAAGTGATTCTGAATCCACAGAAAACATGAAAAAGCAAATGGCAGACTTCCCTTCTCCTTTTCACAACTACAAAGAAAAGGGGTTTACTGTTGAACTTTTAGGCAATGAAACAAAAGAAGGTACAGAAACTTTCAAGCTTAAATTAACACAAAAACCAATCATGGTTGATGGTATCGAGCAACCTAATGTGTCTTACCACTACTTTGACACTGAAAATTTTGTGCCAATCGCTAGCGAATCTGAAGTTCCTTCAGGTCCTATGAAAGGTCAAATGAGTACCAACACTATGAGTGATTATCAAGAAGTTGACGGACTCTACTTCCCATTTGATATGGGTATGATGGGACAAAGTCTCATCATTAAAGAAATTGTATTGAATCCTGAATTAGATGCAGCTATGTTTACTTTTCCAGAAGCAGCGGCGACTACTACGGACGAAAAAGAATAATCTTTACATACTTATAAAAAATCCCTGCTACCACAGGGATTTTTTATTCCAACTCATGTATTTTATTCCTGAGTTCCTTCAGCATAACTATATAGCTAACTAAAACCAAAAGCAATGAAAAAATTAATTCTTGCGCTACTAACTGTGGCGCTACTTCCTGTAACCACACAGGCTCAAGAAATTTCACTAAAAGGAAAAGAGCTTTTTGGTGATATGAAAGCACGTCACATTGGTCCTGCTCTTATGAGCGGACGTATAAATGATTTAGAAAATCACCCAACCAATGCCAGGATATTATATGCAGGAACTGCTGGTGGTGGCGTTTGGAAGTCGTCTGACGGTGGTGCAACCTTCAATCCTATTTTTGATGATCACGTGCAATCCATTGGCGTTGTAAAATTAGACCCTAAAGATCCTGACAAAACTATATGGGTTGGAACTGGTGAAACGTGGACGCGTAACAGTGTTTCTGTTGGGGACGGCCTATTTAAATCAACAGATGGTGGAAATAACTGGAAGGAAATTCCAGGCTTCGAAAAGAGTGAACGTATTGCTTCCATAGCAATTAACCCGAATAATACAGACATTGTTTACGTAGGTGTTTTAGGAGCTCTATGGAGCGATAGTGAATATAGAGGAGTTTATAAAACAACAGATGGTGGGAAAACTTGGAACAAAATCCTGTATGTAAGTCCGTCAACGGGTGCTGCAGATGTTATCATGGACCCAAAAGACCCGAATATCTTATATGCTTCTATGTGGGAGTTTAGAAGGTCTGGTTGGGGCTTTAACTCGGGTGGTTTAAATAGTGCCTTGTATAAATCAATAGACGGCGGACAGAGCTGGGATAAAATACACAACGGCTTCCCTTCTGGTCAGTTAGGGCGTATCGCGGTTGCATTAGCTCCTAGCGATAGCAATATCTTGTATTCTGTATTGGAAACAGAAGATGCTACAAAAAATGGACTTTGGAAATCGACAAATGCTGGACAAAGCTGGGAACATTTGAACAGCGACTTTGGCCTGGTAGTACGTCCCTTCTACTTCTCTAGAATCACTGTAGACCCTAAAGACCCAGATGTAGTTGTTAAAGGAGGCTTAAGCGGTTCATTGAGCCGAGATGGCGGTAAAACTTTCAAAAACTTAGGTAATATGCACAGTGACATTCACGATGTCACATTTGCGGTCAATAATAGTGACATCATGTACTCTGGAACAGATGGCGGTGTTTACCGTTCATGGAATGGTGGAACTACCTTCGAAATTGTAGAGAATCTTCCGTTGTCCCAATTTTATCATATAAGCGTCGATGATGCAGAACCTTATAATGTATATGGTGGCTTGCAAGATAATGGATCGTGGTATGGACCATCAAGTTCACCTGGAGGTGTTAATGCGCGCGACTGGAATAGCGTTGGCGCTGGTGATGGTTTTAGAGTTTTAAAGCACCCAACAAAAAACATTATTTACTCAGAGATGCAAGGTGCTGCAAACGTTTGGCGCTATGATGTAGATAAAAACAAAACAACGACTGTACAGCCGCTACCGAAAAAAGGAGACGCAAAACTTCGTTTTAACTGGAATCCACCAATGGCAGTAAGTAGTCATGTTCCAGACAGATTCTATATGGGAAGTCAGTTTGTACATAAATCAGACAACATGGGTGATAGCTGGACAGTAATCTCTCCAGATTTAACTACCAATGACAAGGCTAAACAAGACCAATCAAAATCTGGTGGACTCTCTGTAGATAATAGTGGTGCGGAAAATCACACAACTATTTTCACCATTGCAGAATCTCCATTAGATCAAAATATACTTTGGGTAGGGACTGATGATGGAAACATTCAGGTTACCAAAAACGGAGGCACAACTTGGGACAACGTAACCGCTAATCTAACAGGTATTCCTGCAAATACATGGGTATATCATATCGAGGCAAGTGTTCACAACAAAGGTACTGCCTATGCGGTATTTGATGGCCATAGCTCTGGTGACATGAAGCCTTACGCTATGAAAACTTTAGATTATGGGAAAACTTGGAAATCAATTATTTCTGATGATATTGACAACAGAGCCTTTGTTAGAAACATACAAGAAGATTATGTGAATGAGGATTTATTGTTCTTAGGAACCGAATTCGGACTTTATGTAACTATTGACGGCGGAAATAATTGGTCGCATTTTACAAATAACATGCCACCTGTAGCGGTTCATTTTATTGACCTTCAGAAACAAACAAATGATATTGTCATGGGAACTCACGGACGTGGTGTAATCATTATTGATGATATTAGTCCGTTACGCGAATTGGACCAATCTGTCTTAGCAAAAGACCTTCACTTCTTTAAAAACAAACCTTTTACAATGGTAGAAGAAAGTGGGTTCTCCGGGAGTTTTGGTGCCGAAACACAATTTGTTGGTGGTAATAAAAGTACAGCGGCAAGAATCGTTTATTACCTAAAAAAGCGACATACCTTCGGGAAGATGCGTATGGAGGTCCAAGATATGGATGGTAACAAAATGACATCACTTACGCCTGGAAAGTCGAAAGGAATTAATGTTGTGAACTGGAACTTTAATACTTCAAACCCGAAAATGGCAGCCGCGAAAACATTGTCGTTTGGTGGCTTTACCTCTCCTCGCGTAGCCGCTGGGAAGTACAAAGTGGTTTTAACGAAAGGAAAGAATACCTATGAGCATATCGTAGAAACGACATACGATGCATCCTCTATTTCTACTGCAGCAGAGCGCAAAGAACAAGAAGCATTAACACAAACCTTGTTTACAATGGTGGAAGATTTGGCCTATATGGTGCATGAAATAAATGAGACTCAAAAAGTTGCTAAAAAGCTAATTGACGAAAAAGGAAAGGGAGCAAAAGAAGCAAAAAAAGTTTGGGATGCATTTGAGGCACTTCGGAAGGATTTAGTAATTACAACAGGTGATAATTATGTAGCCTCGGCTGAGCCTGAATTGCGCGAGCGGATGGGAGAATTATACAGTAATGTTGCTAATGCTTACGATCGAGTGTCTGGTGCTCATAAACAAAATTATGAATTGATTTCTTCCGAATTTGAAACGGAAAAGAAACGTTTTGCTGGAATCAAGGCGAAGGAAGGAAGGAAATTTATGAAAGTATTAGAGAAAAATGAATTCACAAAACCAGCTGTTCAAACAAAGCAAGAATTCTTGAAGAAGGATTAAATTAACCATATTAAATTTTCTAAAAAGGAGGGCATGTCCCTCCTTTTTCTATTTTATATAAACACAAATCGCTGTATTACTGTAATTTACATAGGATGGAGCTGTCTCATTTTGTTGACAGTGCTGTTTATAACTTCAATTATTCCCTAATCAATTTGCACAGTATTTTGGTACCTTTATTAAAACCTTTTACATGGACACACGTGATAGCGCCTTGCTCGCCATTCGACCAGAAATACCTTCAGCAAAAGTTTATGCTGTTATGTCTTCCGAAGAGTTCTTTCAGAATAAAACCATTCGACCCATTGCAAAACTTCAGAATTACTTGTTGGTAGAAGTTTTCAAAAACTATATACGTAAACATAAGAATGTATTTTATGACCTGTCTATCGACAAACGATTGGACTATATCGAAAACGCGATTCATAAGGATATGAAATTCAGAAATTCACTCAAAGGAGTCATCATTGGACAGTTTACTGTTGCCGAGTATCTTTTATATACTGAGAACTCATCGGCACTAAACAAACGTATGATGAATATAGTAAAGGAGCGATTGAAAAGTAACATACAATTACTCGAGCCCCTAGAAATAAGTGCTTAATAGCACTACTTTAAAAGTGACACACCATTTAAATCGGTTGTGAGCACCTCACTCATATAATTAAAATAAGGTCTTAAGAGCATATAATGTGCCAGTAACTTATCTTTAAAATCTGGAGAATGTACTTCAGCATCTGTATACTCATGACGCACAAAAAAGCTCTTTAACCGAATCAATTCAATATTTGGATCTTCTTTGCTAAAGCCTTTTGGGGACGTTTTGACTTCATAATCTCTTCGGAAACCGCCAAAGGCCTTTTTAAAATCTGTCTGATTCAGAATAGCATTGATTTCAGAGGCGTCCATCTCAAATTCTTTTCTAATTCGAAGCAAATCGGCTGGCTCTGGATTAAAGAATCCGCCCGCCATCATTACCTTTCCAGGTTCTAGGCGCAGGTAGTAGCCGCCTCTTCGATGCTCTCCTGCCCTACTAAAACTAGCACTTCGGTGTACATTATAAGGGGTCTTATCTTTACTGAAGCGTACATCTCTATTAATTCTGAAGACTTTTAACTTGGATATCTCATCCGTTTCATTCAAACCGTTCTCTACTTCAGCATAAAACCCTTTGAGGTCCTTTTCGCTCGCTAGATATACCTTCTTATGCTCTTGCATCCAATCGCGATGATTGTTTTTGGCAAGTTTTGAAAGAAACGCAAAAGACGATTTTGGAATACTGGTGCTCATAGCTTAGACTGTTTTACTGCTTTTGATAAAATTAAGAAAAAATGGCTCAAGTTAGAGCTGAACATCGTTTAATATAAGTCCGCTTGCTTGCGCAATATGTTCAAGTTTAATAGTGTTACCTGGCACCAATGTTTCTTTTACAAGATCAACATCAAATTTCCCAGCTCCTACATCAAATAAAACGCCCATCATCAATCGTATTTGGTGCCTCTTAAACCCCTTGCCCGTCACGCGTAATAGAAAGCTCTCTTTAGGGAAGAAATTGGCTGTAAAGAGCTTATTTGGAACTATTTCGCATACACTAATGGATCCTTGCGTTTTAGTTTCTGGAGTGGGTTTGTATGCATAGGTTCTGAAGTCATGTTCCCCTTCGAACAATTTCGCAGCTTCTTGCATCATCGTTATATCTAAAGTTTCTTGTCTGCCAGTGATATATGGTGCTGCAAAGGGATGATTTTTACTTCCGTAGGAAAATAAATAGACATATTCTTTAAACTTAGGAGCACCAATAATGTTGAAGTCTTTGTTTACCTCGGAAATTGCTAATGCACGGACATCCTGAGGTAAATTTTTATTAAATAATTCCAAGAATGTATCTAAATCTAAAGAATCATCATCCAAAAAGAGTTCCATATAAGCCACATTAGCTGAAACCTTCGCGTCTGTTCTTCCTGAAGCTAGGATTTTGAACTTTTTATGATCCAAGATAAAAGCTAATGTTCTGCTAATCATGTGTTCAACAGTCAACACATTTGGTTGCTTCTGCCAACCGTGATATCGGAACCCTAAGTACTGAATCTTAACTAGATAGAAATGGCGCTTTAAAAACATAGGGCAAAAATATGTATATTTACTATAATAACCATAAACTGAAAAATTATGACAACATCTAACAAGCCTAATACTGGTTTTTGAATAATCACAGTTATTGCGCTTATGTGGAATCTTATTGGAGTTTTCATGTATTTAGCTCAGACTATCTTAATGACAGATGAAATAAAAGAGGCGCTACCAACAGAACAAATTGAGTTTATTAATAGTAGTCCATCATGGTTAAATATTGTTTTTGCAATTGGCGTATTCTCTGGAGTTTTAGCCTGTCTAATGTTAATAGTGCGTAAGAAATTGGCAGTGCCTTTATTTGCAATTTCATTACTCATGGTACTAATTCAAAATATTTATGGCTGGCTAG
>Ga0114916_1001422_pt1 | contig 13564 bp, 11 predicted proteins | sample MalvirAntarct_66_FD_83501 | JGI IMG/M metagenome (GOLD analysis project Ga0114916, IMG submission 83501) | Marine viral communities from the Global Malaspina Expedition - Malaspina viral metaG Antarct_66 | ecosystem: Environmental > Aquatic > Marine > Oceanic | place: West Anvers Island... | reverse complement strand
GTGCGAGCGTGCCGAAAGCGCCGTTGGCGACGCCGATCAGCAGGATCGCGATGAACGAGACCGGCGAGTTCCGGTAAATCATGCCGAGGTCGAGCTTGACCTCCTTCAGCGGCGCCGGGCTCGATGCCGTCGACACGGCCGTGGGCAGCAGAGCCAGGCAGTAGAGAATGCCGGCAATGATGAAGAACGTCGTCTGCGTGACATCGCCGAAGGCGACGCTCATCTGGCCGGCGACGATGGCGACATAGGTCACCGTCATGTACAGCGAGAAGATGAGGCCGCGGGTCTCGTTAGTGGCGCGTTCATTGAGCCAGCTCTCGATGATCATGAAGGCAGCGGCCAGGGAGAAGCCGGTGACAACACGCAGCAGGATCCAGCTTACCGGATCGACCAGCAGGCCGGTCAGAAGCGCAATGATGGCAATTGTCGCCGAAAAGGCCGAGAAAGCGCGCACATGGCCGATACGCCTCACCAGCCGCTGCGAAAACATGCAGCCCAGAACAAAGCCGGTTGCCCAGGCGGTCCCCAGAAGACCGAGCGATGTCGGCGAGAAGCCCTCCGCCGATCCGCGCATTGGCAGCAGCAGGCCGTGAAGACCATTGCCTGCCAGCAGGAAAGCCGTGCCCAAAAGCAAAGAGAGTACGGGGAGGAGATTGCTGCGCATGGGAATCCGGTTTGAAAAAAGCGTTTCGGGATTGCGATGAACCGGGAATCATTGCCCCGCATTCGTTAAGCCTAGCTGATTGACCAGGATCATGACAGGTGTATGGCTTAAGTGAAAAAGGCGGAATGAATGTCGACAAAAATACTGCTGGTCCTGGTTCTCGTGGCCATGTCCCTGCATTTAATCAAGCCGTTCGGTCTTCCCGGCCTCAAACGGCGCAGCGATGTGTGGAAAATCGCGCTTATTCTGATTTTTGCGATGATGATGGCGCTGGTGTTTCGGCCAGAATGATCCGGGCAATGTGCTCGGCCCAGTGCCGGTAGCCCAGCGCGTTGGCATGGAAGCCGTCGATCGCGAAGCCTTCGGCCCCTTCGATGGGAAGGGGATCCAGTGCAGTGGCGGTACGCTCGCGACACAACTGCATGCCCATCGCGTTGATGATCTGGGCCCGAAGGCCAAGGATGTAGCCGAGAGACGGGGGCAACGCAGGCACGTCCGCCATCGCAACAACCGGTGACCAGTAGACGCTGGCCTCCGGCCAGCGGGCATGAAGCGCATAAAGCAAACCGCCGAACCCTTTCTTGAAGGCGGATCTGGTGACGAAATTCTTGGCGTCATTGGTGCCGACAGCCAGGATCACATGGGTAAAATCGCGCTCCTCGATATGCGGGACCATATGATCGCGCACCTGGGCGGCAATCGCGGAATTGGCCCCGGCATTGCGCCAGGCAACGGTCTTGCCGGTTGATTTGCTCAGGATCGCAGCGAGCTGCGGACCGAGCGTATCCTCGATCCTCTCGGCGCCCACACCGGCGGCGGAGGAATCGCCAACAACCAGAATCCTGATCTCCGCACTGCCCTGGCCGACCTGTCCCATCGGACGGCCGCGGGGTGGAGGCAGGCGTGGCACGATTCTGCGAACGCCCAGCCCCTTGGCCACGGCGATCGGGACCAGCACCCAGCTGACGAGACCTGCAAGGAAAGTGTTCATGGTTCTGGTCGTGTCTCCCAAGGTTTCAGCATACAGCCTTAAACAATGGGATCACTGCAAAATGCAACCCGCCGCGTTGCCGCGGCGGGTTGAAACCTACCCATTTGACAAGGGTCTTCTCAGACTGGTCTTCAGGCCTTGCGCGAGGCCTCGAAGATGCTGTCGATGGTTGCGGCAAGCGTGGCGTCGAAGTCGGCATCCGTCTGGCCATGCGACAGGCCTTCGGTCAGCGCGCGCGAGAAGGAGGCGATCACACCGTCATTGGCGCTCAGAAGGCGGTTGGCCTCATCGCGGGAGTAGCCGCCCGACAATGCCACGACACGCATCACACGCGGGTCATCGACCAGCGGCTTGTAGAGGTTGGCAACTGTCGGCAGGGACAGTTTCAGCATGATCTGCTGTCCGGCGGGCGCCTTGTCGAGATGACGGCGGATCGAGGCCAGAAGCAACTCTTCGGCTTCCGCCTTGTCGGCAATCTTGATGTTGACCTCGGGTTCGAGGATCGGCATCAGCCCATGCCCGAGGATTTGCGCCCCGATCTCGAACTGCTGTGCGACAATCGCCTCGATGCCGTCCTTGTTTGCGGCATTGATCACCGAGCGCATCTTGGTGCCGAAGATGTTCTTGGCGACGGCCCGCTCGAGCAGTGCGTCGAGGCCGTTCATCGGCTTCATCAACTGGACACCGTTGTCATCGTCGAGCAGGCCCTTGTCGACCTTGAGGAACGGCACGATCCCGCGCTTGTCCCAGAGATAATCAGCGGTTGGGACGCCGTCGATCTCGCCGTCCATGGTGCGCTCGAACAAGATCGCGCCGATAACCTTCTCGCCGGTGAAGGCAGGCGACTTGATGATGCGGGCACGCATGGCATGGATAGCCGCGAACATTTCCTCGTCATTGGCGTAGGCGTCTTCCGCAACCCCGTAGAGTTTCAGCGCCTTCGGCGTGGAGCCGCCCGACTGGTCGAGCGCGGCAATGAAGCCGTCCTTCTCCGCCATCTGTTTCGCCATGGTCGCGTTCATCATGCCTTACCCCTGTTTGTCTCTGTCTTGCGCGCTCCTTTATCAGATGCTGCGACAGAGAGAAAATAGCTTCGATGCAGCTTGAATCGATTGAAAAAAATTCAATCGTTTAAATGGGTTGGACAATTGGCCGAAGAGTTAATGGGCTGGAGACCGGGAGCTGCGCGACCTGATGGCCGCGCAGGTCGTCTATCTGGTTGCGTCCGGTGTGTTTGTCATGACGATTGCTGCGCGGACGGTTTTCATCGTGGGCGCTCGGCGGTCAGGGATCAGCTCTTGAGCACATCGACGCCGGGCAGGGGCTTGCCTTCCATCCATTCGAGGAATGCGCCGCCGGCAGTCGAGACATAGGTGAAATCCTCGGCCACGCCGGCATGGTTGAGCGCCGAGACGGTGTCGCCGCCGCCAGCCACCGAAACCAGAAGGCCTTCGCCGGTGCGGCGCGCCGCATGCTGGGCGGCGGACACCGTGGCTGCATCGAAGGGCGGGATCTCGAAGGCGCCGAGCGGGCCGTTCCAGACCAGCGTGTCGGCCTTGCTGATCCAAGCGTTGATGGCTTCAACGGAATTCGGGCCGACGTCGAGCATCATGGCATCCGCGGGGATGGCGGAGACGTCGACCGTCTCGTTGTCCGCGCCGGCCTTGAACTCACGAGCGACTACGCCATCGATCGGCAGGACGATCGCGCATCCGGCCTTGGATGCTTCGGCTTCGATGGTTTTGGCGGTTTCTGCGAGATCGTGTTCGCACAGCGACTTGCCGACGTCGATGCCGCGAGCGGCAAGGAAGGTGTTGGCCATGCCGCCGCCGATCACCAGGGCATCGACCTTTTTTACCAGGTTCTGCAAGAGGTCGATCTTGGTGGAAACCTTGGCGCCGCCGACAATGGCGACTACCGGCCGTGCCGGCTTGCCGAGGCCCTTCTCAAGCGCGACCAGTTCCGCCTCCATGGTCCGGCCGGCATAGGCTGGCAGCAGGTGGGCGAGGCCCTCGGTCGAGGCGTGGGCGCGATGGGCCGCTGAAAAGGCGTCGTTGACGAAGATGTCGCCGTTCTCGGCCAGCGCCTTGGCGAAGTCGGGGTTGTTCTTTTCTTCGCCGGCATGAAACCGCGTGTTCTCAAGCAGGAGCACATCGCCATCTACCATCGCTTCCACTGCCTTTTGGGCGGCTTCGCCGATGCAGTCGGCAGCAAAATGGACCCGGTGATCGAGAACGTTCTCGACGATGCCGGCAATAGGGCCGAGCGACATCGACGGCACGGCCTCGCCCTTGGGACGGCCGAAATGCGCAAGCAGGATCACGCGGGCACCCTTGCCGGACAGTTCCATGATCGTGGGAGCGACACGTTCGATGCGTGTCGTGTCGGTGACCTTGCCGTCCTTGACCGGGACATTGAGATCAACGCGCAGGAGAACGCGTTTGCCGGAAAGTTCGGCCAGATCATCGAGTGTCTTGAATGTGGTCATTGCATGTTCCGTTCGTCAAGTTGCGGTCTGGCGGGATTTCGGCGCGGAGATTACACCGGATGTGTCACGACGCAAGCCGGGGAGGCAAATACCGGCTGCGGCTTCCCGCCTCAACCTTTTCGCCGGCTGGCAAAATCCCGGGCCATTTGCAGGATTTCACGAAAATTGAGGAACAGCGGCAGCCGTGTCGCCGGCGCGACCGGTTCGAGCGAGATGCCAACGGTCTTGATCAGGCCGTTCTCGTGCGTGTCGCGCACGATGAGAACGATGCGGCCGATCTTGACCCGGTCGGCGTAGTGTGGCTTGCCGCCAAGCCGCTGTTCCATCAGTTCGGCAATGGTCAGCGATTTCTCGGCCTCGCCAAGAAGCCCCGGCCCGTAGGCGGTATCGAGTTCCTCACCCTTTCCTGACGGATCGATTGTGAAGGTGCCGAAGAACTCGTTGTCATTTTCGCCGACGGCGAGTTTGGAGGCAAAAAGCCGGTCGAGAAGACGGGAAAAGCCGGGGGCGATGAACAGGTAGACCTGGTCGTTTTCGCGCAGCCGTCCGGCATACTGGTAACGCATCGACTTGCCGTCGCGAATGACCAGTGACGGACGGGCCCAGCGCGGAATTCTTTCGCCACGCAGGACCGGGCTGTCCGCCACCACCCTGTAGGCAAGCAGCTCGTGACTGGCGGTGCCGGGAAGATCCAGTTCGAGCTTGTCGATGGCGCCGATCTGTGGCGGGACAATCAGGCCGAGCCTGTGCGCCATCGGCTTGATCGTCCAGCCCTGGATGGCGAGCGAGACCATCACGACGATGAAGGCGGTGTTGAAGTAGAGCTGACCGTTCTCAAGGTTGCCGAGGATCGGCAGGATGGCGAGGAGGATCGATACCGCGCCGCGCAGCCCCACCCAGGCGACAAACCCTGTCTCGCGCTGGGTGAAGTCAAAGGGCAGGAGGCAGGCCCAGACGGCAAGCGGGCGGGCAATGAAGACGAGGAACACCGCAAGCGCGATTGCGGGCAGGATGATCTGCGGGAACTGGGAGGGTGTTGCAAGCAGCCCGAGAACCAGGAACATGACGATCTGGGCCAGCCAGGTCATCCCCTCCTGAAACCGCATGATCGACGCCTTGGGCTGGATCTTCTTGTTACCCGCGTAGATCCCGGCGACGTAGACTGCAAGAAAACCACTGCCGCCGATCACCGAGGTGGCGGCAAAGACCAGCAGCGCCAGTGCCAGTACGAAAATCGGAGCCAGTCCGCGCTCGACGGGAACCCGACGGATGATCTGGACGATGAGAACGCCGCCGGCGAGCCCGACGACAAGACCCAGACCGATCTGCTCGATGAACAGCATCAGCAACTCGAGCCCGGCTCCACTGAGGTCCTGGCCGCTGGCCATGATGCCGACAAGTGCGCTGGTGAGAAAGATCGCCATTGGATCATTGGTGCCGGATTCCACTTCCAGGGTGGAGCGCACCCGGTCGCGGATGTTGATGCCACCGGTGCGCAGCAGGAAGAACACCGCCGCCGCGTCCGTGGAGGCCACGATGGAACCGATCAGCAGGCCCTCAAGCCAGGTGAACCCGAGTAGAAATCGAGCGGCAATGCCGAACAGCGCCGCAGTCAAGAGCACGCCGATGGTCGCCATCGTCAACGCCGGGGCTGAGGCCTGCCTGAAGGAATGCAGCGATGTGCCGTAACCTGAGTCAAACAGGATGATTGCCAGGGCGATCGACCCCAGCATGAAGGCGGCTCTGTTGTTGGAGAAGTCGATGCCCAGCCCATCGACCCCGGCAAGCAGGCCGATGAGAAGGAAGAGCAACAGCAAGGGTGCCCCGAAGCGTTCCGCCAGCAGGCTGGAAAAGGCGGCAATGAGAATGAGCGCCATCGAGGCAAGCGTCACCAGATAGAAAGCGTCCAACCGTCACCCCTTGTCCGTGATTGATTGCTGCGGCCAGGTCTTTGTTCTGCCATCAAGTATGGAGGCACGGACCGGGCCGATCAATGATCCATCACGCATGGCTGCCGCGAAATCCGGCTCAAGTCATCCATGGTGTTGAATCACCAGCGCCACCGTCCCTTCGAACGGTGGCGCCAGTGTGTTCAGATATTTGGCCGGGGCTGCGTTGCCGCGTGACCCGGTAGAGGGTCGTCAGATCAGCTTAGCCATCGCAACCGCAGTGTCCGCCATGCGGTTGGAGAAACCCCACTCGTTGTCGTACCAGGTCAGGATCGAGCACATATTGCCGTCCATGACCTTGGTCTGGTCCATGTGGAAGACCGAGGAATGCGGGTTATGGTTGAAGTCGATCGAAACATTGGGCTCGTCGGTGTAGCCCAGAACGCCCTTCAGAGGACCGTCAGCAGCTGCGCGGATGGCCTTGTTGATTTCCTCGGCCGAGGTGTCGCGCTTGGCGATGAACTTCAGGTCAACGACCGAGACGTTCGGGGTCGGGACGCGGATCGACATGCCGTCGAGCTTGCCGTTGAGGTCCGGCAGCACCAGGCCGACGGCCTTGGCGGCGCCGGTCGAGGTCGGGATCATCGACATCGCCGCCGCGCGGGCGCGGTAGAGATCCTTGTGCATGGTGTCGAGCGTCGGCTGGTCGCCGGTGTAGGAATGGATCGTCGTCATCATGCCCTTGTCGATGCCGATGGCATTGTGCAGGACGTGGGCGACGGGCGCCAGGCAGTTTGTGGTGCAGGACGCGTTGGAGACGACAAGGTCTTCCTTGGTCAGCACATCATGGTTGACGCCGTAGACGATGGTCTTGTCCGCGCCCGCGGACGGGGCCGAGACCAGAACGCGCTTGGCACCGGCTTCCAGGTGGATGGCAGCCTTTTCCCGTGCGGTGAAAATGCCGGTGCATTCCATGACGATGTCGATGCCGAGATCGCCCCAGGGCAGGTTCTTCGGATCGCGCTCCGAAAACACCTTGAACGAGTCGCCGCCTTCGATGCGGATCGTGTCGCCGTCAACCTCAACGGTCTTGGGGAACTTTCCGTGCACCGAATCCCAGCGCATCAGGTGGGCGTTGGTTTCAACCGGACCGAGATCGTTGATCGCCACGATGTCGATATCGGTACGGCCGGATTCGTAAATGGCCCGCACAACATTGCGGCCGATACGGCCAAATCCGTTGATGGCAATCCTGGTCTTCATGCTAGTCCTCCGTCCTGGGGTCCGAGTACGCCTGTCCCTGCAAGGGATCAGGCTTCGTCATGTAAGCGGGCTTCGACCGCAGCCACTGCGGCCGCGGCGGTGATGCCGAAATGCTCGTAGAGTTCCTTGTAAGGTGCCGATGCGCCGAACCCGCTCATGCCGATGAACAGGCCGTCGGAACCGATAAAACGGTCCCATCCCTGGCGGATGCCCGCCTCGATAGCGATCTTGACCCTGGAATCCCCGATAACGGCCTTTTTATACTCCATGCTCTGCTCTTCGAACAACTCGAAGCTGGGCACCGAGACCACGCGGGTGGTGTGACCATTCGCCTCAAGCATCTGACGGGCTTCCAGCGCGATCTCGATTTCGGACCCGGTGGCGAAGATCGTCACCTCGGCGTCGCTGGCCGAAATCAGGTCATAGGCGCCATAGGCACAGAGGTTTTCCTCGGTGAAATCGGTACGCACGGTCGGCAGGTTCTGTCGGGTCAGGGCAATGCCGCTGGGACGTTTTGCCTGCTCGAGCGCGATTTCCCAGCATTCTGCTGTTTCGACGGCGTCGGCGGGGCGGAACATCAGCAGGTTCGGGATGGCACGCAACGCCGCCATGTGTTCAACCGGCTGGTGGGTCGGTCCGTCTTCGCCAAGGCCGATGGAATCATGGGTCAGAACGTGAATCACACGAATGCCCATCAGTGCCGCCAGACGGATCGACGGACGGCAGTAGTCGGAAAAGATCAGGAAGCCGCCGGAATAGGGGATCAGGCCGCCATGCAGCGCAATGCCGTTCATGATCGCGGCCATGCCGTGCTCACGGATGCCGTAATGGATGTAGCGGCCGGAGAAGTCATCCGGGGTGATGGCCTTGGTCTGGCTAGTGCGGGTGTTGTTGGACCCGGTCAGGTCGGCGGACCCGCCGATGGTCTCGGGAACCACTCCGTTGATCACTTCCAGCGCCATCTCCGATGCCTTGCGGGTGGCGACGGTCGGCAGGTCTTCGGCCAGCTTCTTCTTGTAGGCGGTGATCGCCGGCTCGAACTCGCCAGGCAGTTCACCGTTCATCCGGCGTTCGAAGGCCAGGCGTACGTCATTTTCCGCCTCGGCAAGGCGGGATTCCCAGGCCTTCCGGTCCTTGACCGAACGCAGACCGGCAAGTCGCCATGCGTCGAGGGTGTCGGAGGGAACGACGAAAGGCTCTTCAGCCCAGCCGAGCGCCTTGCGCGTGCCGGCGATTTCCTTGTCGCCAAGCGGGGAGCCATGGGCACCGTTGGTTCCGGCCTTGTTGGGAGCGCCAAAACCGATCACGGTCTTTGCGGCGATGAGTGTCGGCCGGTCCGATTTCTGCGCGGCCTCGATGGCTTGTGCGATCGCGTCAGGGTCATGGCCGTCGATGTCGAGTGTGTTCCAGCCAGACGCCGCGAAACGGGCCAGCTGGTCGGTCGAGTCGGTCAGCGATACCGGACCGTCGATGGAGATCGAATTATTGTCCCAGAACACGATGAGCTTGTTGGGCTTGAGATGGCCCGCCAGTGAAATCGCTTCCTGGCTGATGCCTTCCATGAGGCAGCCGTCGCCGGCAAGCGCATAGGTGTAGTGCTCAACCAGATCGGAGCCGAACTCGTCGGCAAGCTTGCGCTCTGCCATGGCCATGCCGACAGCATTGCCGATGCCCTGGCCGAGCGGGCCGGTGGTGGTTTCGATACCGGCGGCGTGGCCATATTCCGGATGGCCGGCGGTGGGCGAACCCAGCTGGCGGAAATTCTTGATGTCGTCGAGCGTGATGTCGTCGTATCCGAGCAGGTAGAGCAGCGAATAGATCAGCATCGAACCGTGGCCAGCGGAAAGAACAAACCGGTCGCGGTCGGGCCAGCCGGGCTTCTTCGGATCGAAGGTCAGATAGCGGGAAAACAGCACCGTGGCGATATCGGCAGCGCCCATCGGCAAGCCGGGATGCCCGGATTTGGCTTTCTCTACAGCATCCATAGACAAAAACCGGATTGCATTCGCCATCCGGTCGTGTTTTTCGCGTGAAATCATGATGGTTCCGCCTGGTCGCGTTCATGTCAGGTCCGGGCTTGAACTAGTCCGGACCGAAGGCCGCGCACACATAGCAGTTGCTTCGCCGGAGTCAACAAATGGCTTGGCAGCAAACGGCTGGGGATGCAAAAGGCGGTTTTGTTGACGCCCTGTTCGGCTGATGCGTAAAGTCGTGCTCACAAGTATCCGGAATTCAAGCGATTCGGCTTGTAGTCCAGATCCAGGGAAGCTGATGATGCCGGTTGAAAAGACAGTACAATCCGCACTTGAGGCACTGAAAAATGCCTTGAATCAGCTCGATAATGAGGTCGACCGGCAGGTTGAAGCGAGCCGAAGTTCGACAGAGGCGGCGGCTGAACTGGACCGGATGATCGAGGATCGCACACGCATTGCGCTGGAACTTGACCAGTCCCAGGACAGGGCCAACCGTCTGGAGGAAGCCAACCGCGAAGTCTCGCGCCGTCTGGTGACAGCCATGGAAACGATCCGGGCGGTTCTGGATCGCTAGGACATAGTTTATCAATTTTCATCTGCCTTCGATCCCGCAAGGCTGTGCAAGAACAGGACGTGTTGAATGGCGCAGGTAACGGTTACCATCGACAGCAAGACCTATCGGATGGCATGTGAAGAGGGGCAGGAAGAGCACCTGAGCGATCTCGCCGGGCGGTTTGATCGTTATGTCGGGCACCTGAAGAACCAGTTCGGCGAAATTGGCGATTTGCGGATCACCGTAATGGCGGGGATCATGGTGATGGATGAGCTGCACGAGCTGCAGCGCCGGATGCGCGGGCTGGAGGCGGAGGTCGATACCCTGAAAAAAACCAGGGACAACGCGCTGAGCCAGGTCGACAAGACCGACCATGATCTGGCCGAGGCACTTTCGGAAGTGACCGGCAAGATCGAGCAGATCACGGGGAAACTCTCCGGGCGCGCCTGAGGGGCTGAGCCGGGGTCTGCGCCTGAAACCGACCAAAGGCACATATCTTGTCGGGAGCGGTCTTCAGGTGCATCGCCATGCCGGCAAGGGTCTTGAAGTCCTGGCGGCCAAGTCGTCTCCCTCAGATGAACGGATTAATGCTCCGGGCTGCAATTTGCTGATTGGAGTTGGGACCGGCATGACCTATATAGCGGAAGCGGTCTGCGCCTCTCGACAGGATACGTAATCCCTGGGGCCTTAATTGATCCAAAGGGAGCTGTCCCTGACCGGACCCGTGGGTCCGGACATATGGCGCCCACCTACGTTGTAGGTTCCCAGGATCAATAAATCCATCGGTTGCCGTGGATCGCACTCACCCCTGTCGATGATGTTCGGATCAGAGTTCTCGACTGAAGGCCGCTTGCCGTCGCCGGCCGGAATGGCTGTCGGACTGCATCAGCACTTGGCAGGTGTAGGCTCAGTCTTTGGGTTTCGGGGGGGTGCTATTGGCGAATGCAAGGCGAATGCGATCATAGCATTCACAGGACTTGCCTTCCAGAATGCTGCGATCGGTTATCGTCACATTTCCGCGCGTGTATTTAAGCGCGCCGGCATTCATCAATGCATTGCACACTGAACTGACTGTCGCACGACGCATGCCCAGGACCTTGGATATCCCCTGCTGGGTCAGTTGAAATGTGTCCGAGTTCACCCGGTCATGGGCGTGCAACAGCCAACGGCTTACCCGCTGTTCGGCCTTGTGAAGACTGTTGCAGGCAACAGATTCCATCAATTGCACGGTCAGCGACTTGGCGTAACGCATCATCGCGTCGCGGACGCAGGGATAATTCTCGATTGCCTCGTCGAGATCCTTGATCGAAATCCAGGATGCGTATCCGGGGACCTGAACCGTCGGCTCGCTGATCGTTCTGCCACCGCCGAAAATGAAGGCAATGCCGATGAACCCTTCATTGCCGATCGAGGCTTTCTCGACGCTCCGTCCGTCCTGCATCTGGGCCATCAGGCATACGACCCCCTCGTGCGGAAAGATCGCGTGGGTGAACGATTCTCCGTCCTTGTAGAGAATCTGACCCTGCGTTAATCGCTTGACGACGGCACGCGATTCCAGAAATGCGATTGCATCAGGCCGCAGCGCCAGCAGAATTTTGTTCCGGGTGTCGAAATCACCGGTCAGTTCAGTTTTCAATTTTCTTGGCCTTTTGCAGATCCATCACAGGATTCAATTCCATAAAAAGTACGTCTTAATAACGAAAACAGTAAAGATTTGTTAATTATATTGTACGTACGCTATCGTTCATATGCAGATCGGTAACGTTCATAGAAGTCTTCGGATGAACGGCCATGTTGGGAGCCATGCCTATGATTCTTGAGGAAGCCGACAGCGGTCACAGAAATTCGTCCAATGATGTTCAATCAAGAGATGTATATTCAGCTCAACCCATAACTTATCATGAAGCGTGTAATGAATTGATCGCCTACAAAGAGGCTCTCGATCAGAACACTATTGTTTCAATTACAAACAGAACAGGGGTTATAACCTATGCAAATGAGAGATTTTGCAAGATAAGCAAATACAGTAATGAAGATCTTGTTGGGAAAAAGATAAGTATATTGAATTCCGGATTCCATACCCGGGAGTTCTTTACGAATATGTGGAGAACGATTGGCAGTGGTCGCCCCTGGCGAGCTGAAATATGCAATCGTGACAAAAATGGCGATTTTTACTGGGTCGACACGACCATCGTCCCCAAACGCAATCAGTTCGGGAAAGTCGATGGGTACGTGTCAATCAGATACGATATCACCGAACGCAAGGCGATCGAAAAGGCCCTTCATGATGAAGTGGAAAAGAGAAGAGACACGGAGTTACTGCTTCGGGAATTGATCTCGACAATCCCTGATGGGGTTGTTGCCTTCGATCTGGAAGACAAGCTGCTTCATTTCAACAAGGCGTACAAGGATTTTCACACGGCGAAAGCCCAGCACCTTGTCCCGGGCATATCGTTTGCAGAGCTGCTCAATATTGCTGTTGAAAACAATCAGTATCTGGGGCTGTCGGAGGATCCCAAAGCACGCGACGCCTATATCGAAAACCGGTTAAAGCGGCATCACAATCCGGGCAATCCGATCATTCAGCAATTGAGCGACGGACGGTGGATTCAGGTGCAGGAACGGCGCTCGAAGGCGGGCTATACCGTCGGTATCTGCACCGACATCACAGATATCAAGCAGGCCGAGAAAACCATAAAGCTCCAGGCAGAGCAGGATTCCCTGACCGGATTGTCGAACCGCTCCGTGCTGATCAGCCGGCTGACCAGGGCCCTGGGCGACCGCAAGGGTATCGAACAGACTGGTGCGCTTGTTCTGATCGATCTGGATCATTTCAAGGATGTGAACGACACGCTTGGTCATGACGCGGGGGACAAGCTGCTGGTCGAGGTTGCCCGGCGGCTTACCGAGGTGCTGCGCAAGACCGATACGGTGGCGCGCATCGGCGGAGACGAGTTTGCGATCTTGCTGCCCAATGTCAGCACCATCTCAGAGGTCGAGAAGATCGGTGAGAAAATCGTCTCCAGACTCAACGAAGTCTTCATGCTGGGTCACAGGGTCGTGCGCCCGGGCTGCAGTCTCGGGGTCACGTTTTTCCCTGCCGATGGATGTACGCCGAAGGACTTGCTGAAGAACGCCGATATTGCCCTGTACCAAGCCAAGGCGAGGGGCCGCGGCGTCTGGTCGTTTTACAATCCTGCGCACAAGCTGCAGGTGGAGCGGCGCCAGGCGACCGCCGATGCGTTGCGTGTGGCGCTTGTGGAAAACCAGATCGAAATTGCGGCCCAGACCCAGGTCTGCTTCCGCACTGGCAGGCATATCGGGTTCGAGATCCTCGCCCGCTGGAAACACCGGGGGAGCTATGTGCCGCCATCGGAATTCATTCCGGTCGCAGAAGAAACCGGATTGATCATCCCGCTGGGTGAGGCAATCCTCGAGCAAGCCATGTCGATGGTGCGCGACATCAGGGACAAGGGACTTGATCCCGGCCGGATCGCGGTCAATGTCGCCGCTTCCCAGCTCAAGCAGCATGATTTCGCCGAAACGGTGATTTCGATGCTTGATCGGTATGGGCTTGAAGCCGATGTGCTGGAAATGGAAGTCACGGAGAATGTGCTGCTCGACCGGGTCAGCAACCGGATCGGGCGGTCCCTGGATGACTTGCACCGTCTCGGGGTACAGATCGCGCTCGATGATTTTGGTACCGGGCATGCGTCACTTTCGCATCTGAAGCGGTTCCCGGT
>Ga0114916_1001421_pt1 | contig 13565 bp, 11 predicted proteins | sample MalvirAntarct_66_FD_83501 | JGI IMG/M metagenome (GOLD analysis project Ga0114916, IMG submission 83501) | Marine viral communities from the Global Malaspina Expedition - Malaspina viral metaG Antarct_66 | ecosystem: Environmental > Aquatic > Marine > Oceanic | place: West Anvers Island... | reverse complement strand
TAATATTCATTGTTCAGATTCAAGTGTTTCAGTGGGATTAGAACAGTACATTTCACCAGAATCGAATTTGATAAAAAAAATTCCAAACAATGAATTGTATGAATGGCAAAAAGAACGCATGAATTTTAAATTTCTAGAGCGAGATGTCTTGATGCAGTGGATTCAAGTCCATTTATTCGAAGCTAAAGATGGAAAGCTTGCTGAACACATTGTTCAAGCTGGTAAGATATTATATGTACTAAATGCTACTTTACCAAAAGCTGAAAAGCAGATAATCCTGAGGTATAATGACGAGCAGGTAAAATGGGCTGAAAAAAATGAAGAAATGACCTGGAATTATTTAGTGAAGGAACAGCTATTATTTGAGAACAGTGACCGAGAAAAGGCTAACTTCCTAAATGAAGGGCCTCATACAATAGGTCTCCCGGAAAATTCTCCTGACAGAATGGGACAGTTTTTAGGATTTCAAATGGTTTATGGATATATGACTAAAAACAAAGATGTATCTTTGCAAGAGCTAATAAAAACAGATTACAATAAAATATTGCAAACATACGAGATTGACTAAATTATGAGTGAAGATAAGATTACCAAGACATCGACTATTTCAATAAATGTAGGAACGAATGAAAACAACGTCCCCGTTAGAATGATGTGGTCTGCAGAGGATGGAAATATTGACAAAGCCGAAGCTGCGGCAATGTTATTATCACTTTGGGACCCGAAAGACAAAAACACTATGAAGATTGATTTATGGACAAAAGACTTGTCAATCGAAGAAATGAAACAGTTTTTCCATCAAACACTTCTGACTATGGCTGATACATTTGAAAGGGCTACAGGTGAAAAAAACATTAGCGAAGATCTACGAGATTATTGCTATCACTTTGCGGACAAGATGGATGTTCTTCCTGAGAAGTAAGTAATTGATTTTAGCTTTTTTTAACTGAAATATTAAAACCACCATAGACTAAACATAAACTTCAAATCGTTTGTTATATAAAAAACAGGCGTTATGAAAAAAGAAGACAGTATTGTAAAGCAGTATGTCGAATTTGAACTATTGGAAGGTAGAGTTCCAAATTCAGTATTTGAATTTTGCAAACACTATAATTTAAAAGAAACTACTTTTTATAAATACTTTAATAGTCTCAAGCAGATTCGTAAGAAAATTTTAGGTAATCTGGCTGTCACAATCATTGATAGATTAGATAATGACAGTAATTATCTCGAGTTTAACGCAAATGAGAAAGCTCTTGCTCTATTCTTTACAACTTTCGAATCTTTTCTTGAGAATCGATCATATTTAATTTCCAAATACGACAAAGTCAAAGATTTGAAGCAAATGGCTGGCGACTGGGATTTATTTTTTACTCACTTTGATGAAAGAATGAATCAAATTGTTAGTGAAGCTAAACAAAACGCAGAGATTAAGGACCGTCCATACATAGGCAATTATTATGGAAAAAGCTTTAAGCTTGTTTTTCTTTATGTTTTCAGAGTTTGGCTTAATGATGAATCTGAGAATTTCGAAACTACCGATGCAGCAATAGAAAAAAGTGTAAATCTTGCCTTTGAGTTTTTAGGACAAAGTCCGTTAGATTCACTAATTGATTTCGGCAAATTTGCCATAAAAACTAAAGTCGTTTAAAATGGCAAATAAAGATCAAAAAAGTATCCCAACTTCGAAGATTAAAAGAGCCGCTAAAATTGTTGGGGCTAGTGCAAAAGTGGGAAGTAACTACATAAAATACTATTCTAAAAAAGCGTTCAATAAGAATTTATCGCGCGATCAATTAAACACTGATAATGCTGAAGATATTTACAACACTTTAAGTGAGCTAAAAGGAAGTGCTCTTAAAGTAGCTCAAATGATGAGCATGGATGAACAGGTATTACCAACAGCTTACCAACAAAAGTTTGCAATGGCTCAATACAATGCTCCCGCTCTGTCATATCCTTTAATATCTAAAACATTCAAACAGTATTTAGGTAAAACACCAGAAGAAACATACGATTCTTTTACTAAGAACGCTGTTAATGCTGCTAGTATTGGACAAGTACATAAGGCTGAAAAAGATGGGGATAAGTTAGCCGTTAAAATCCAGTACCCCGGTGTTGCCGATGCTATATCTTCAGATTTAAAACTTATAAAACCCTTGGCTTCAAGACTTTTAAATATGAAGACGGCAGATCTAAATATGTATCTGGAAGAAGTTGAATCAAAACTTATTGAGGAAACAGATTATCTAAATGAATTAGAAAACGGTGAAAAAATCCGTGATCTTTGCAGTGATTTTAAAGATGTTGTTTTCCCAAAATATTACCGTTCATTATCGAGTAAAAGGATACTTACAATGGATTGGATTGAAGGTACGATGTTTAACGATTTTATAAAACAAGATCTAAGTCAAGACATTAGAAATAAAATTGGTCAATTGCTATGGGATGTTTTTCTATATCAAATGAGAGAACTTCGAATAGTTCATGCAGATCCACATCCTGGTAATTTTATTATTACAAAGGATTATAAATTATGCATTATTGATTTTGGCTGTGTAAAAGAAATTCCAGAGGATTTTGCACACTATTACTATCAACTGATGCGACCAGATATTTTGCAGCACGAAGCTGAGCTAAATGAAATTTATGAGAAAATGGATTTCTTCAGACCAGAAGACTCTCCTGAAGACAGGGAAAAGCTTAAAAAAATGTATGAAAGGATGATTTCACTACTGGGAAAACCTTTTCATGCAGATAAATTTGATTTTTCTGATAAAAGCTTTTTTGAGTCTATATTTAAAATGGGGGAAGATATTTCCAAGGATAAATCTATTCGAAAGTTGAACAATGCCAGAGGCTCAAGAGATGCGATTTATGTTATGCGCACTTTTTTCGGCTTATATAACTTATTACATCAATTAAAGGCTGAAGTTCAATTGAACTATCCGATATTTTCAAAAAAAGCTTCTTAAAAAGACTTTCCAAATGTTCTGAGATACCTTACAGCCGTTAAAACGAGAAGTAAGAAAAATACAAATGCAAATGAGCGTCCAATAACATCTCCGTATGTCACATAGAATGTTGGTTCACTATTTAAATGAATTGTCGCTTTAAAGGCGTCTTGAACCCAGTAGTCGGTTGCATGTACAACATCTCCTCTTTGATTAATTACAGCAGAAGTGCCCGTATTTGCCGATCTAACGACATACCTCCCTGTTTCTACTGCTCTTAAGCGGGAAAAACTTGCGTGTTGTTTATAACCCGGAGAGTCATCCCACCATCCGTCATTTGTAACGACAAATATTGCTTCAGCACCTTTTCTACATTGTGCGGCAATAAATCCACCATACACAGATTCATAGCAAACTATTGGTGCAAATGTAAACCCCTTAGCTGTCAGAACTCGCGGTTCATCCTCTACTCCCAAAGTGCCGGATGTACCACCGTTTTCAATAGACAACTCTTCCAAAAACGGAAAAATATGTGAATAAGGAATTTTTTCCACACCTAAAACCAATTTCGATTTATGCACAAATGAAGGAGGTCGATTTTTAGAAATTACCATTGAAGTATTGTACGATTCATAAAATCCATTTCCATTAGAAAGTTCTTTAGACGCTCGACTTCTCTTTTTGTCAAATATTTTATAAGTAGACGCTCCAAGATATAGATCAGGTCCATCCCATTCTTGAACTTTTGACTTCAAATAATTATAAGCCTTTACGTGCTCATAAGCATCTTCATTAAAAGGTCGGGAAATTGCAGTTTCTGGGGCGAGAACAACAGCTGTACTATCTGTTATAAGTTTTTCTGCTTCTAAAACGAATTTATCCAGTTGATCTAGAACATCTCCAGAAAATTTTTCATTATATGGATCTACATTGGGCTGAGTTACTACTATTTCAATTGGGTTCTTTTTTTCTTCAAATGCAGAGTAAGACCACCAAGAAAGTAATGAAGGAATAAGGACTAAAACCAGTGACAAATATATTAGTGGTGTTTGAATTTTAAAACTTTCCTTCCCGAAAACGAGATTTGAAATTATCTTAAAAAAAAGCAAGTTCACTAATAAAACCCATAATGTTCCACCTAAAACACCAGTATATGCATACCACTGAATGATTTCCGGAACAATAGAAAACGTATTACCAACATTGATCCAAGGCCAACTTAATTCCCAGTGGTAGTGAAAATATTCAAATCCAATCCAGTAGAACAGTAAACCAATATAACCTTCTTTTTGTCCAACATATCTCTTTGTCCAATGAAAAAACAAGAAAACAAGAGCCATTAAAAAACCGTTCAACAAATAAGCCATAACGGCACCAGCCTCTCCTCCTTCAGCATAGTAAATCCAATAAGTCGATCCCAGATTATAAATTACAAAAGTTATATAAGCGTGAAGTAAAACCTTTGATGTTCGATATTTTTCACGATAAATATTGTGTTCCACTAGAAGCAACGGAACCCAAGCGACAAATACGAGTGGAAATAAACTTCCTGTATAGGGAAAGGCTACAGACATTAAGAGTCCGCTTAGTATACTCAGTAAATAACGATGTTTTCTAGAAAATTTCATGCTGTGGATTCTAATACAGCAAATATACAATACCAAAAAGGAATCTCAGTAAATATAAAAGTAAAACTGCAATTATCTCAGCACAGTAACGTGTCCTGTGATTGTTTCTTCATCTTCATTCACCGAGCGGTAGAAAATTTTCCATACATAGGTACCATCACGAACCAACTCCCCATTATGAGTTCCATCCCATTCAAAGTCTTTATCGTCTGACTCGAAAAGGAGTTCTCCCCAACGGTTAAATATTTGTATGTTAAATTCAACAACATTAATCGAACTTACTTTAAAAGTATTATTGAACCTATTTCCATCAGGAGTAAATGCATTTGGAACATACAAGTAAAATTCATCTAAAATTGTTATCATACGATAAGCTGTATCTATACAACCCTTGATATCTGTAGCTATCAACATTACCTCGTAATCACCTGGTTCCGAATAAGTATTGTTGGGATGAGTCATTGTCGAGGTATTACCATCTCCAAAGTCCCATTCGTAGGTATTTCCATTCTGCGTTAAATTCTGAAAAGTAATTGGCAAATCGATATATTTTGGATCAGTAACAGGTCTAAAATCAGCATCGGGTTTGACTACGACAACTTCCGCGGTTGCGCGAACATCAAATGTTTGACAATCATCCATGACAATCACAGTATATTCAGATGTTTGAGACGGTTTTACCCACACGGATGAAGTGGTTTCACCGGAATGTGGCCATTCATAATAATAATCTCCAAATCCTCCGGTAGCTGTCACTTGTATTAAGGCAGAGTCTCCAGGACAAATCTCTTGACTAGGACTTATCTCCAATAATAGCGGTGGACTTAAAATCGTAATTGTAACTTCAGCTGTTTCAGACTCCCCGCACTGGTCAGTCACCTCAACTGTATAAGTTGTAGTTTCACTTGGAGCTACATTTAGTGTATTTGAATAACTCATCGGCACACCACTTGGACTCGTCCAAACGTAAGAATAGTTGCCCGCACCTCCCAACACTTCAACATTTAAAGTAAAAGGCACATATGGACATTGTTCCACTATATCGTCAGATTCATTTAAAACAATGTCATCATAAACGGGAACGGTTATAGTTGAAGTCGCCTGATCAGTTTGATTCAAACAATTGTCTGTTACTGAAACGGAATAGGTCTCTGTATCCGTAGGGCTAACAGTTATCGATTGAGTGGTTTCACCAGTACTCCAGAGATAATCGTACCCTCCTCCACCTCCAGTAACTACAGGTGAAAGAACTATTTCATTTCCTGGGCAAAGCACTTCATAATCTTCCAAAACAACCTCAACATTGTTTACTTCGCTTACAAATAACTCAATTGTCTGAAAATTATTTTGACCACATGGATCAGGAATCTCGAATTCCATAATTAAATTTTCTATGCCTACAAGAGAACCATTATTTAGAGCGTCAATTGTGAAACTCAAAGTAGTTTGACCCGCTGCGAAAGTAACAGAATTAGGAATAGAAGAGTAATCGACACCCTCAACCGCCGTTCCCGATACATTTATTGGAATTGTTAAGGGTTGATTAACCATAGCTCCAGAACGCGTAATAGTTACTTCAGCACTTGTACAGCCCTGCGCCATTGTTACACCATCCCCATACGGATCACTCGACAATTCATAATCAACTGATACAGGTTGTTCACTCGTCAAACTATTTGCAGCCAAAAATATTCCTGAATCGTAAATACCGTCTCCTACATCAGCAATAGCGATAATCAAATGGTAAGTCTCTCCACATTCCACTTTAGAAGTTGCCCTCAAAGGAGTTGTAAACCCATCATACTGAATATATTGAGGATCGACATCAAAAGGTGCATTATTACCATTTCCATTATTGTTATAAAATGCGCAATTAGTGCAAGGGCCAGCATTCGCAGGACCATTGTTCACGTTGTTTATGGCTACTGCTTGAGTTGTACCAGGAATGATTGCCATATTTTTTGTGCCGTTAATTCCAGGGCCAGAGATGAAAAATGCAAAAACATCATTAAACTGAGTACCTACAAATTCTGGATATTCTTCAGACCCAAAAACATATTCAAACTTCACAGTGTCAGAGAAAGGAACAAAATCAAATTCTAAAACTGCTGCGTTATAAGTATTGGTTCCGACTAAATTTGTTAATGGACCGTACCCTGCACTATTATTATCTACACCAGCACTAGCCTGATCATTTGGACCGTGGGGACCGTCATTATTATTAGCAATCGTTCCTGTAGTCATTATGATTCCCTCATCAATTCCAAGATTTGTGTTAACAGCATTGAAAGTCCCTATAGCGGCATTGGGACCAGAATAAAAAACATTAGACACTGAAACTCCAGGACCTAAAAGAACGTTCTGAACCAACTGATTAGGAGTTTGCCCTCCATTAGTTTGAAGTTGAGCTTGTACTAGGTACAAGTTAAAAACAAAAAATATAGCTGTTAAAAATTTCATTCTCTTAGTAAGACGATTATTTCAATAATAAGTTGCTTTTACAGTATACAAATAATAAGCCAAAAAAATAGTAAATGACGCAGTTATGAATTTCTTTTGTCATTTTTTAACTTGGAAGTATAAACATAGATCTTTTTTTAATAATAACTTTGTAATACAATGAAGGTAAAAAAACAAAAAAAAGGCTGGTTAAAAAAAACAACTAGAGTTGTAGGAATGAACCCTGTTACATTCAAGGAAAATTGGAGGTTTAACATAAATAAGCTTCAATTGTTGAGTGTAATTTTTTTAATTTTATTTGTATTATTTATTTTGTTTTATCTGATTTTCTCATATACACCAGCAGGAATTTTATTACCGGAAAATATAAAAAATCGAAACAAAGAAAAAATTGAAACCACCTTAATTCAAATAGATCGATTAGAAGAGAAAGTTCAGCAACAGGACTTATTTATTAAAAATTTACAAAATGTCATCTTAGGAAATATATCAGTCGATTCAACATACAGCGAAGAGGATTTTGATTACGCTGATAATATTTTGGCTCCCGACACTTCTATCAGCGAAGCAGAGCAAAAGTTAACCCAGCAAGTCTCATATTCAAAAGAGTTTTCGAAAACCTCAAAACAAGGATTACTCGATAATATTTTCTTATACGATCCAGTTAAAGGTACCTTGAGTCAAAAATTCAATAAAGAAAATCATCCTGGAGTAGATATAATTGCCAAGAAAGATGAAACCGTGAAATCCTGCCTGGAAGGAATGGTTGTTCATACCTCTTACGATGATCAGGATGGTTACACTATAATTATAAATCATCAAAATGACCTTACTTCTGTATATAAACATATAGGTAAGGTGCTTACCAAAGTTGGTGAATCCGTTAAAACAGGCGACGCAATAGGAGTTGTTGGCAACACAGGAGAACGTTCGACTGGACCCCATTTACATTTTGAATTATGGAGTAATGTTGGAGCATTAAATCCTTTAGACTACTTATCTTTTGGGCAATAGATTCTATTAATAAAATAGAATTAGTAATAGAATTAGTCACTTTTTAGCATTTTTTCAATTATTTTTGCTCTCTTTTTAAATTTAGAGTGCTCTACGAACATAAAAACACTATTATATGAAAACAGATATAGAGAAATTAGCCAAAGCGATGTCACAGCGTTTTGTTGCCCATCCATGGCACGGAATAAGTATAGGGGAGAAACAACCAGATTTAATAAATGCATTTATAGAAATCATTCCTTCTGATGCTATAAAATATGAGGTGGACAAAGATAGCGGTTATATCATGGTAGATCGTCCACAAAAATTTTCAAACCATATGCCCTGCATGTATGGATTTGTCCCTCAAACTTATTGCGATAAGGAAGTTGCTGAATATTGTGCTTCAAAAACAGGTAAAAAAGACATTGTTGGTGATGGTGACCCGTTAGATATTTGTGTAATTTCAGAAAGAGAAGTGAATCGCGGTAATATTTTAGCAGAAGCAATCCCCGTTGGTGGATTCAGAATGATAGACGGTGGTGAAGCAGATGACAAAATTATTGCAGTATTAAAAGGAGATCAAGCTTACGGAAATATAAAGACTATTGACGATTTACCACAAATGGTTATCGATCGTGTAAAGCATTTCTTCCTAACTTACAAAGACTTAGGAGGGAATTCTAAAAACGTTGAAATCACCCATGTTTACGGTGTTGATGAAGCAAAGGAAGTTATAAAAAGAAGCTACAAAGATTACCAAAACAATTTTGGAGATGCTGACGAGAACTTACTAAATGCACTTTCTGCCGTTTTCAAGGAAAAAGTGTAACAAAGTCTTTCAATTACTATTATATTGGTCGTAATTATCTAATTGCGACCTTTTTTTGGCTCAAACTTTGATAAAAGTAAAATATGTCTAAAATCATTTTCATCTTTATATTTCTAGTCCACGGATCTATCTTCGGACAAGTTTCGTTTGATAAAACTGAGCATGATTTTGGAGATTTATATTCAGGAGACCAACGATTCGTAGATATTTACCTAAAAAATAATTCTAATAAAGTTGAATTTATTTTAAGCGTTGACAATTCCATGGAAGTTGTTTACATTCAAAAAGGTGCAATGATGGATCCTGGTGGCTCTACTGTCATCAGATTTCAGGTAAACAAACGTAGTAAAGGCCGATTTCACTATAAAATACCAGTTTTCACAAGCGATAAAGATGAACCGACTATAATCTCACTCAAAGGAACTATTAAAGAACTATCAAGTAATCAAAATAATTTTGCGGCTTGTCCTGATTTTGGACAATCACCTGCCGAAGGTAATCCTTTAGATTTTAAATTAGTTGTAGAAACAATCGATAAAGAAACGCGCGAAAAACTTGGTAAATCAACTGTTGCGATAATACAAAATGGTTCTCCTTTAGGTAAATGGAAAACACAAATGAATGGTCGATTTACAACAAAGATACCTCTAGGCATTACTTACTTTTATGCAACCCATCCCGGATATAATCCTGCTGAATTAGGTGAATATGTTAATTTCAAGAGAAACAAGATAACATTAGAGCTTACTAGGTCGAAGGAAGTAATCGCAGAAACTCCTGAGCCCGAAATTATCGAAGAGGAAAAACCCGATAATCAAAATACAATTGAATTAAGCGAACCTGAAAATGTCGACTTGGAAGAATTAATCGTGGAAAATGAAACTGAAGAAATAGATACCATTAGTGAAGCCCCTCCTAGTTTTAATGAATTAGATAAAAATAATTTTGATCCTTCATTATTCAAGCCAGTCAATGTAGTTTTCGTTGTTGATGTCTCTTCTTCTATGCGTCAGGCTGATCGTATGGAGTTATTAAAATACTCTATGAATCAGTTGGTAGAAATGCTTCGACCCCAAGATAAAATTGGATTGGTTTCTTATGCTACCAACTCACATGTGCTATTGAAACCTACTTCTGGTGAAAACAAAGAAGAGATCTTAGAGATTATCCAAGACTTAAAAGCGAAAGGATTAACTGCAGGTGGAGAAGGGATAAAATTGGGTTATAAACAAGCAAAAAGAAACTTTATAAAAGACGGAAAGAATCAGGTAATTATCGTTACTGATGGGGCTTTTAATAGAAATTCAGATGACTATAAAAGATACATAAAGCGTTATCTACGCAAGGATATCACATTAAGTGTTGTAGGCATAAAGAGTAATGAGCGCTCTGAAGAAAGTATGCGTGAAGCGGCTGAGTTGGGTGAAGGAAGATTTATTCTAATTGAAAAACTTGCTGACGCACAAAATCATCTCAAACAAGAAATACGACTTGCAGCTTTTCGATATGAATAATTCAAATCATTAACTAACTTTCTTTCCATTTTTTGAATGAATCTAAAGCTCTTCTCTCCTTTTTTGAAGGCTTGCCGGTTCCATGGTTTCTATAACTTGCTTGTGCGGCTTGATAGGTTTTATAATTATCTAATTCAGATTGTGGAGTGATATCAATAACGTAATCATCAACCAACTTAGCTCCCACTCTATTTCTCAATAAATCTTTTACTTTATATGAGAAAGTTGTAGTGTGTTTAACTATTGAGACCGTATCACCAATATTTACCTCTCTGGACGGTTTTACCGCCTCATCATTCAGTTTGACCTTTCCTTTTTTAACGAGTTCTGTTGCTTTTGATCTTGTTTTACTAAGACGAACACACCACAAATACTTATCAATTCTAACGCTCATTTAGAAGCTCTTTTTGAATTTTCTTAGAGAAATTATTAAAGACCAGTTGATATGAATGATTAATTAATTCTTTTAACAAATTATAATCGACATCACTTTGGAGCAAAATAGTATTCCAATGTTTTTTATTCATATGATATCCAGGATTGACTCCAATATATTGAGCCCTCAGTTCTTCTGCACGTTCCGGGTCGCATTTTAAATTACAGCTTTCACCGGGTTCAATATCAATGAGAGCAAACATCTTCCCATTCAATTTAAAGACAAGTGTATTCTCATCAAAAGGTAAAGACTCTGTAACGTTCGGTTTAGACAAACAATATTCTCTAAACGACATTAGATCCATGATATGCCTAAAGATTATCCTGATTCCCCAGCTTACGAAGCATTTGTCCATGACTCTTCAAAGCACCCGCAAAAGTCTTTTCTGAATTATACGGTAAGTTGAACTCTTCAGCTGTTTCCTTAACGATTTTAGAAATCTTCTTATAGTGAACATGACAAATATTTGGAAATAAATGATGTTCAATTTGGAAGTTTAATCCTCCAACGTACCAAGAGAATAATTTACTTTTTGGAGCGAAGTTAGCTGTATTAATCAATTGGCTTACTGCCCAGTCCGCTTTAATATTTCCAGACTCATCAGGCATTGGATAATCCGCTGAAGGCACAACGTGTGCAGGCTGGAATATAATTCCTAAAATAAATCCAGTAATATAATGCATTGTAAGGAATCCTAATACTGTTAAATACCAAGGAATTGGAACGAATATCAAAGGTAAAACCAAAACAATTCCGTAATAAACCAATTTATTTAAAATAATTCTAACCAATAATTTGTTCACAGAATTAGTTTGAGTTTGAGTAAGTCCCATACCTTTAAACTTCGCGATTTGTTTAAAATCCTTAACTGTTATCCACATCAAGGTCATGAGTCCGTACAAAAACCAAGCATAAATATGTTGGTATTTATGATGTTTCAATCTTTCTTCGTGTGGACTAAAACGCATTACTTTTCCTGGATCAATATCTTCATCCATTCCTGTTACATTGGTATAAGTATGGTGCAATACGTTGTGTTGAATTCTCCACATAGCATCACTTCCACCGGCCATACCGATTAACCCACCTAAAAATTTATTTACATTTTTATTCTTTGAATAAGCTCCATGGTTAGCATCATGCATGATTGAAAGACCAATTCCGCCAATCCCAAGTCCCATTAGCCCCCACATCAAGAATGATAATCCAATAGAGTTAACTACGGTTAGTAGAAGAATAAAAGGCACAACATATAGAGCAACCATAAAGATTGTCTTAAACACCATTGCAGCGTTACCATACCTTGAAATATTATTCTCTTTAAAATAGCTTCTAACTCTTTTTTGAAGCGTTTTGTAAAACTCAACATTCTTTGACCTATCAAATTTAATGTTTGTGTACTGCATATTATATATTTAAATTTCGTCTAAATCTTTTTTCAATTGACAAACAAATATAAGCAATAAAATAATCTGAATCAAAATTAACCTTTCATTTTGGCTATTATTAACATCAAAAATACCCTATTCAAGGTACTAAAACGATTACTAAATCTCAGGTTTTTATATTTTTGTAAAAAAATAACGAATGAAAAATATTTCCTCTTATAATTTTGAAAATAAACGTGCTCTAATTCGAGTAGATTTTAACGTTCCTCTGAACAAAGACCGAGAAATAACTGACGATACGAGAATAAAAGCCGCTGTTCCAACAATTCAACATGTTTTAAAAAATGGTGGCAGTGTGGTATTGATGTCGCATTTAGGTCGTCCTGAAGATGGTTACGAAGAGAAATACTCATTAAAACATTTGGTTGAACATTTGAGTAATTTATTGCAAACAGAAGTTATTTTTGTTAAAGACTGTGTAGGTTCAGAGGCAGAGGATAAAACTAAGTCTCTAAAATCTGGTGATGTTGCCTTACTAGAGAATTTACGGTTTCATTCAGAGGAGAAAAAAGGTGACACATCTTTTGCCGAAGACTTATCAAAACATGGCGATGTATACATTAATGAAGCATTTGGAACTGCCCACAGAGCTCATGCAAGCACCGCTATCATTGCCAAACACTTTCCAAATGATAAAATGTTTGGATTTTTAGTAGAAAATGAAATAGAAAGTATCGATAAAGTACTTCACAACCCTACTAAACCAACAACAGCTATTATAGGCGGTGCCAAAGTAAGTTCTAAAATTACTATCATAGAAAAATTACTATCATCAGTAGATCATTTAATTATTGGTGGAGGAATGGCGTATACGTTTGTTAAAGCTAAAGGCGGTAGCATTGGAGATTCACTTGTCGAAGATGACTATCTAGAATTGGCTTTGAAGTTAATTGACAAAGCAAAGGAAAAAAACGTTGAAATCCACCTTCCCATTGACACAATTGTTGCTGATAAGTTTTCTGATGAGGCAAATGTCAAATCCTGCAAGACTGATAACATTGAGAAAGGTTGGATGGGACTTGATATAGGTGAGCAATCAGTAGAGAAATTTTCAGAAATCATTAAAGACTCAAAAACAATCTTGTGGAACGGCCCAATGGGAGTATTCGAAATGAAAGCTTTTCAAAATGGTACCGTGGCTATAGCTAAAGCAATTGCAGCAGCCACTGAAAAAGGAGCTTTTTCCCTAATCGGCGGAGGTGATTCTGTTTCTGCAATTAACAAATTTAACTTAGCAGACAAAGTTAGTTATGTCTCTACAGGCGGTGGAGCTATGCTGGAGTATCTGGAAGGGAAAGAC
>Ga0114916_1001413_pt1 | contig 13630 bp, 10 predicted proteins | sample MalvirAntarct_66_FD_83501 | JGI IMG/M metagenome (GOLD analysis project Ga0114916, IMG submission 83501) | Marine viral communities from the Global Malaspina Expedition - Malaspina viral metaG Antarct_66 | ecosystem: Environmental > Aquatic > Marine > Oceanic | place: West Anvers Island... | reverse complement strand
GCAGCTAACAGCGTTTGGTGATATAAAATGCGCGCCATCGAATAAGTTCATTCCCACCTTAAAATCAAATAAATCATTTTCGAGTTTATTGATTTCATTTTTAAATCATACAGACCTTCGATAAATATGTCAAAAGGATATAAAAGAAGTGTGAAATGTGGTATTCAGGATTATTTTCTATCACTTACATTGCAAAATAAGCTGAACGTTAAATTCAGTTAAAGTTTCAGTTAAGCGAAAAGTATCGACTACCATTGTTTGACGCTTGTCACAAATAATTAAACGAAATTATGAAGACCTTGCTATTCTTAGGTATATTCAGCACTATGATTCTAGACTCTTCCCCGCTTATTTTTGATTTCAATAAAGGGCAGGATATTAACGGCTGGTACGTTGTTAATGATGGTGTTATGGGAGGTTTGTCTCAAGGGACATTTGAGTTAAATGTTGCTGGACATGGATTGTTTAAGGGCAGTATTACTACCGAAAACAATGGTGGCTTTTCTTCAATTCGCTATGTTTTTAGTAAAAAGGATGTTTCAGAGTTCACGCATATTGTTTTAAAAGTAAAGGGCGACGGCAGTCCGTATCAATTCAGAATAAAGGAGAGTCAGCGGGATCGTCATTCCTTCATTGCTAATTTCGAAACCACAGGAGCATGGGAAACAATTAAAATTCCGCTTCATAGTTTCTATCCTGGTTTTAGAGGTTACAAAATAAATATTCCTAATTATTCAGGACTAATCATGAAGGAAATAGGCATTCTTAGAGGTAATAAAAAGGATGAGAAGTTTTCTTTGGAGATAGATTCCATCTACCTAAACTAATATAACACCGAATTGAATAAGGCTAAAACTACGTTTCATCTGAAGGTTGACGTGTATTATTAGTGCTTACATTTTCACAGGACCATCCTAAGTTGGGAATTAAATATTTTTTTATCTTTGGGTAATCAATTCCTATTCTTATGAAAAATCTTGTTTATTCTCTATTAGCAGTAGTGTTGCTAGTTTCTTGTAAAAATGATCAAACTTCGAATCAAGACGATACTACAGTCCGTGAACCCGTTGTTTTCGATGGTATTTCCCCTGATATTAAACCGGGAGACGATTTCTTCAACCACATGAACAAAACCTGGTACGATAATGCAGTAATTGCAGAAGATCAAATAGGAGTAGGAGCATACCGCTTTCTAAATATTCCACAGCAAGAATTATTAAAGAACATTTTGGAAGAAGTAGCTGCCGAAACTCATTCAGCAGGGAGCATCGAACAAATGGTGGGAGATTTCTACGCCGCCGGAATGGATACCGTTAGTATCAATAAACGTGGAATTGAACCAATTCAGCCAATTTTAGATCGAATAGCTGGTATAAATGATATCCAGAGCATAATGGGTTTTGTTTCGAAGCAATTGAAAGCGGGCGATTATTCTATGATTAGCCCCTACATCTCACCAGATCAAGAAAATAGTGCAATCAATATGTTGCATCTCTCTCAAACGGGTCTGGGATTACCTGATCGTGATTATTATTTCGGAACTGATCCTTCAGTAGTAGAAATTCAAGAGGCCTATAAAACCTATCTTACTAGTTTATTCGAATTGGTTGGTGATATAAACCCTAGCGCACAGGCCGAAATTGTGTACAATATCGAAAAACAACTCGCCGAAGCACACAAAACCCGTATCGAACGCAGAGTCATTAAAGAGAATTACCATAAACTAGCTGTGACCGATTTAAGCACGTCTCATCCCAATATTGGTTGGAAGGATATGCTCGGAACCTTGGGTATGGAAGTGGATTCTGTTGATGTGCGTCAGCCAGCATATTATGATGCACTGAATACCATGTTGGCATCGGTTTCTGTAGCAGATTGGAAAGTGTATTTAAAAGCGAACTCCATTGGTTCTCATGATGCTTTATTAAGCAAACCCTTTCAAGATGCTGGATTTGAATATAGCAAAGTGATTTCGGGCCAATCGGTGCAACAATCGCGTTCAAAACAAATGGTAAGGCGCGTAGATAGACAGATAGGATTTGCATTGGGGCAATTATATGTGAAGCGTTACTTCAATGAAGAAGCGAAGATGCGTGCGCTGGACCTTGTGAATAATTTTCAGAAAACATTAGAGAAGCGTATTGAGAAACTGGACTGGATGAGTGATAGCACCAAGGTGAAGGCGAAAGACAAATTGTGGGCCATTAGCAAAAAGATTGGCTATCCGGATGTGTGGAGAACCTATGGTAATGTGACCATTTCAAATGATAAGTTTTTTGAAAATGTAGTTGCCCTTTGGAAAGAGGATTATGCATACCAACTGAAAACATTGAACCAGCCACCAAATAGAGACGAATGGCATACCACGCCATCTACGGTGACTGCTTATTATAATCCGGCCTTAAACGAAATTGTATTTCCAGCCGGAATTTTACAAGCACCTTATTTTGATTTATATGCCGATGATGCGGTGAATTACGGAGGTATTGGGATGGTGATTGGCCATGAGTTTACGCATGCTTTCGATGATCAAGGTGCGCAGTACGATAAAGACGGGAATGTAACCGATTGGTGGACAGAAGCTGATTACACAAAATTCAAGGCCAAAACCCAACAGATCATAGACCAATATAGTGGGTTTACAGTCTTGGATAGCCTGCACCTCAAAGGAGCTTTAACCGTGGGTGAAAACACTGCGGATAATGGCGGTATTGCTATTGCTTATGACGCCTTCAAAATGACCGAACAAGGAAAAGACACTACTAAGATTGGTGGCTATGCTCCAAACCAACGCTTCTTTATGTCTATTGCCCGTATTTGGCGTGTAAAAACACGGGATGCTTATTTACGTAACTATGTGGCAACAGATCCACATTCGCCGCCGATCTGGCGTGTAAACGGTCCGTTGATGAACTTCACACCTTTTTATGAGGCCTTCGAAGTCAAAGAAGGAGAAGCTAATTATAAAACAGAAGCAGAGCGGATAAAGATTTGGTAAAAATGATTTATTTAATCAATAGGTAAACGTGCACTATCCCTCAAAGGTCATTGCACACCATTGAGTCTTCTTTAATGGTACTAGGCATGCACTAAAGTCTAACTATTTTGGTCACACGCGCTAATCAATGTGCTTTTGTTTAATGTTGTGTTAAATATGTTAAACAGATTAAATATCAGTGTATCTTTGCATGGTAATTTAACCTTAAAAAAAAGCGATGAAAACACTTAAAAAAATTGGCCTCATAGCCGTAACAGGACTATTATTTATGTCTTGTAATGAAAAACAAAAAGAAACCAAAGATGTAGCAATCATAACACCTACAGAAGTGCCAGTGATGATACAAGTGACGCCAAATATTGTAGGAGTTGCCGCTGCCAATGATGCTTTTACAACCTTAGTAGCAGCAGTAACGGCTGCCGGACTTGTTGAAACATTGAGTAGTGTAGGACCATTCACCGTATTCGCGCCAACAAATGATGCTTTCGCAAAATTACCAGAAGGAACAGTAGCAAGCTTATTACTGCCAGAGAACAAAGACAAGTTGACTGGAATCTTAACCTACCATGTGGTAGCTGGAAAATTTGAAGCAGCTGCAGTTATTGATGCTATCAAAACCAACAATGGAAAATTCACGGTAACAACAGTACAAGGTGGAACTATTGACTTAAGTATAGTAGACGGCAAGGTAATGTTAACCGATGCTAAAGGTGGTATGTCCATGGTAGTAATCACAGACGTAGCAGCATCAAATGGTGTAATCCACGTATTAGACAGTGTAGTATTGCCAGAATAATTTTATGTTAGTTTATATTGAAAAAAGAGGTCATTGCAGGAGTGTAATGACCTCTTTTGTGGTTCAATACTTTTTGAAATTCGGATAACAGTTAGACATTATTTGCTTTCACTTTAAGTATAACAAACCTTTTCTTTGCTAAATTTCATAGATGTATTTATACGACTTTGGCATCCGCTAAAGCTTTTCTTTTTCTCCCAAAAATCTACGTATAAACCCTGTGTTTAAAGCTCGTTTTATTTGTTCAACTTTACATAGAACCAATAAAATTAATCATGAAAGCACCAGACATAGGCTATGTAGCCATCTATCCACCTATTGGCATCTCCAGAATAGGGAACTCCCCAGAACATTTTTTAGCAGCAGATCAGCCTGGCGTGTCTGTAGTCCCAGATGGAGGCTTTAAAGATTTAAAAGGTCGAATAAAAAAGGAGGTAGCGTGTTTTCGTGTCTATGCCTTTGATAGTGATGGTAACGTGCTCAAAGAGCTTACGGCAAATAACGCAACCGTTGACTGGAGGGCAGAAGTTGCCAATGTAAAACCAGCCTGGTACAACTTTGAAAATGCCATGGACCTTGGTCCGCAATATTCTAAATGCGCAGCACCCAGAAACGGTGGTGTATTCGGAGTAGACCGCAAGCAATTAGCTATAACTCCGAGTCCGAAATCAATTTCCGGCAGGGATGTACAAGACAACAAACATAACTTTGATGATGGACTGTTCTACGGAACACCAGTAAAATTAGGACACTTACAAACCGATAGCGAAGGCCGCTTGTTATTCTTCGCAGGGAATGGAGACGCACAGTCGCATAAAGATGTGCCCATTACCACCTTTGCAAATAATGATGGCTGGCATGACGATACCTGTGATGGTACCATACGTGCTACCGTTACCGTAAATGGCACTTGCTATGAAGCCACACCGGCTTCGATTGCCGTGACGCCTCCTAATTTCGGGCAGGGCTTATACGGCGTGGTGACCATGAATGATGTGGTTCAGAATTTATTTATCACGGAAATGGGCTATCCCAATCCGTCAGCGGAGGGCGTAGAGTTTTACAGAGATATCTATCCAATGTTAGAACGTATGTCCCAAACGCAATGGGTGAATCAAGGCTTTAATATGTTGTTTGGGCATAACTCCCCATCCGACTTCTCAAACCCAGCCATAATAAAGGTTTTGGAAGATCCAAACGACGGGTCTAAGTCGGCTAGAGAACGTGTATTCGAATGGTTTAGAGATCCTAATTCCAAGGAATGGGCACCTGCAAAGGTTCCGCCATTTTATGGAGATGGTTTTGGTGATTATACAGGGATTTACCTGGACGATCTACCAATAACGGTAACGCAGTATGAACGATTGACTCAGTGGATGCAGGGCAATTTCACAACGGGAGCGCCTAAACGAGTAAAACCGTTTGAAGAACTATCCGTAGCGGAACAAATAGATTCGCTGAATCAGGCACCTTTGGAAGATTGCTTGGGCGGACCCTTTCATCCCGGCATAGAACTTACATGGACGATGCGAATTATTCATATGTGGAAAGAACCCTATCGTTTGAACGTCCTTCCGGAAGGAGAACATATCCAATTGGATTACGGCCCTTGCTTAACACCAGAAGTTGCGACTTCAGCCGACGGTCCTTTTGCGGCCAATGGTCCAGGGTCGCTAACGCGATGGATGGGCGTACCATGGCAAACGGATGAGGCCAGCTGCCTTTCAGGTTATACGGTATCAGCCTATTTACCATTGCCATCCTTTTGGGCGGCACGTGTTCCCAACCAGGTGTTAGCGGAAGATGGCTATTTACGTATGCAGGCAGGAAACGTGGGTGTAGGGCAACGTTTAAAGCATCTCGATTACCGTCAAGACTGGTTGCGAGATATTGAAGCCGATCATCTACAGCGCCTCACAAACATGGTGAACGAATGGCATGAACTGGGTATCATCACAAAACAAGAAAAACCGATGCCAAATAATTCGGAAGGCTATCTGCCAAAAGTGGCTTGGGTTGAAATGGGACGTAATTTTCATGAAGAAGATCCAGATGCAACCTTCGCACAGGTATTATATGCTGAAGGCGATGAAGCCAGTGTTGTAGATGCTGATTTGAAAGAAGATGTGGGTGCCACATTTATGGTAACCAGTCTGGAACATGCACAGAAAAAAGTAGCAGAGTTGCGTGCAGATGCTCCAAAATCGACTAGGAAAAGAAAAACGCTTGGTCGTGGCGAACGTTAGAAAATCATTTGATGTTGTAATTGTGGGTGGCGGTCCTGCGGGTATTGCCACCGGCTTAACGCTTGGTGCGCGCGGTATTTCTTATTGCATTGTGGAAGCCAATTTGGAGCCAACACGAAAGCTAGGAGAGGCCATTCCACCGAACGCTAGGGCCCTCTTTAAAAAATTAGGCATTCAGCATTTGATGGAAGCGGCTGAGCATACTGCTTACTACGGCAATAAAAGCTGTTGGGGGAGCTCGGAATTGGAACAAAAAGAATTTATTGAAGGTGTTTATGGCCACGGTTATTTATTGGACAGGTTACAGTTCGAAAAACAACTCAGGGTACATATTCGAAATAACGATGGCACCTTCATGGCTGGCTATAAGCTTCGGAAAGTACTTCGTACTGAAAAAGGCATAGAAGCACACATTCAAAACGAATTCGAAACTCAGATAATTTCAGCAAAGTACATTGTGGATGCCACAGGTAGAAAAGCAGCTGTCTGTAGGCAATTAGGCGTACAGAAACAGATTGTGGATAATCAGTTTGCCATTGTTTGCAAAGCGGCATTGTTTACTTCCGTAGCACATCAAATCATGGTGGAAGCTACAAAAAATGGTTGGTGGTATGCCGCACCACAAAGTGCAACGGAGTTAACGCTTATGTTTTTTACAGACCTAGTTTTGGTGCCAGAAAAACGCAAGTTAGCCTCCTTTTTACAAAACGAACTCTCTAAGACCTTACATCTTTCAAAATTGATAGCAACGGCAGTATTAGATTTTGAAACGATAAAAGTGATGCCCGCAGGCACGAGCAAGCTAAAAAAACCCTATGGTGACTGCTGGATAGCAGTAGGGGATGCTGCCTATGCATTTGATCCAATTTCTTCCTACGGAATAACTTCGGCCTTGGCATCTGGATTCTATGCGGGACATGCAATGGCATCTGCCCTTGCAAATGAAGAGGATGCAATGCTTGCCTATAGTTATGTGTTTGAAAATGCCTTTCAAGCTTATATGGAAAAGCTAGCAGGGCAATACGCCTTGGAAATGCGGTGGGAGGGAAGTAGGTATTGGAAAGCCAGGCATGATACATTAATTTTAGACCTGATTGATAAACCGGATTATCAGCTATCTTAATTTAATTTTAAAAATAGCGCGAATTTGGCGTATCTTTGGCGAGCTATTTTGCAAGATAACTTTCATTATAAAGTTGCTGGTAATTTAAATAAAGAGCATATCGATAATCCAACATTTTCCCGTAATCAAAACTCAGATTTCGCAAAAACTTTACGAAAAAGAGTTAATCTACATTTTAAAACAAATAAAACTAGTCGGAATGCAAATTCAACGATGGTCACTAAGACTGTTATAATGCTAGCATTATTTTTTGTTCCAATAACCTTTCTGAGTACTGGTATGGTTTCCTCTACCGGATGGCTTTTTATAGCTTATTTATGCAGCGGATTGGGAATGGCTGGAATAGGGATGGGAATTATGCATGATGCCATTCATGGAGCATATTCAAAAAATAAAACAATTAATACGTTACTAGGCTATTCGCTCAATCTAACAGGAGCAAATGCAGCAGTTTGGAAAATTCAGCATAACGTTTTACACCACACCTATACCAATATCGATCATGCAGATGATGATCTTAACGCACCCTTTTTCCTGCGATTTTCACCGCATGCCAAGCACTATTGGGCGCATCAATTTCAGCACATCTATATTTGGTTTTTCTACGGTATTTCTACTATTTCTTGGATTACTTCCAAAGATTTTGTTCGTCTTAATCGCTATAAAGCCATGGGTTTCTTTGATGGAAAAAACGAATACAGAAATGCGCTGATGAGCATGATTGCCTGGAAATTAGTATACTATTCATATGCTTTGGTTTTACCAATGATTATGCTGCCATTTTCATGGGGGGTGATTTTACTAGCATTCCTAGGGATGCATTTTATTACCGGACTTTTGGTAAGTATTGTGTTTCAGGTTGCTCATATCATGCCAGAGAATGAATTCCCACTCCCTAATGAACAAGGGGTTATGAAGGACGATTGGTATAGGCATCAATTTGCCACTACCGCAAATTTTTCTCCAAATAGCAAGGTGTTATTTTGGCTCATAGGTGGCTTAAATTATCAAGTGGAGCACCATGTGCTACCGGATGTTTGCCATGTACATTATAAGGGGTTAACTGATCTCGTAGCTGATACTGCGCGTGAATTTGGGATGCCGTACAACGTTAATAAAAGTTTTATTGGTGCTATACGCACACATACGTCGATGTTGCGCGAATTAGGAAAAAAAGAGGCTGTAAATGCTGCCTGACAGTTTAGAATAAAAAAACTCAACACGCATAGACAGAAGCAATAAGAAAACAATTCATAAATAATTTTTTAAATATTAATATAGAAGTAATGAAAGAAGGAACAGTAAAGTTTTTTAATACAGCCAAAGGATTTGGTTTTATTAAAATGAATGATTCAGATCAAGAAATATTCGTTCACACAACGAATCTTATAGATGAAATTAGAGAAGATGACAATGTTCAATTTGAAGTTGAAGAAGGAGATAAAGGACTAAGCGCAGTAAAAGTTAGCTTGGTTTAATAAATCACAATTGTTAAGTAAAAAAAACCATCCGTCAAAAGCGGATGGTTTTTTTATTTGTATTGATACTAGATCGCTATACCTTTTCAAATACCAAGCGGTAATGATCCATTACCTCAGTTTCAAAACACACTCTGTTAGGGCTGATTTTGAAAATTGCCACTAGATGTCTGAATTCCTTATCCGTAATATATCTTGGAATAAGTGAGAGGTACAGCCAATATTTTTTTAGATGAAATTTTCTGAATTTCTTTCGCCATTCTGCAATCGTTTCAATATAATCAAGCCTTCCACTACTTTTTGAAATAAGTTTGAAACCGGGTTCCGCGCACTTTATAACCATTTCGGGTCCATCAGGGAGCCAAGATCCAGGAAATTGCTTTATCATAAGTGCCATAATATAGGCTGTAGTGTTTTTATCCGCATCCACGTCTAGTTCTTCAAATGGAATCATATTCTTGCTAAAGACCATTGTCTGCATATAAAAGCGGCCACCAACTGGTAACAAGTCATAGAGTGTTTTAAAGAAATCGACATACACTTGTTCTTGTTTACCCGCCTGCCATTCTTCTACGGAACAAAAGTGCTCCAATCCACCAATACAAGTAATTGCATCGAAGGTCCCGAAGTCGGTTGGCTTTACTGTACGACAATCTTTCACCATCACATTAAAACCATTCTTCTGACAGGCATCTGCCTGCCCTTGTGAGAGTGTCAAACCGATGCTGTCCGCTCCTCTTTCTTTCACTATATAGCGTGTAAAAGGTGCCCATCCACATGCCATGTCTAGCACTTTGGAGCCCTTGCTAACATTGAGGCTGTCTGCTATAAATTTATGTTTTGCTTTTTGGGCTTCTTCCAAAGACATCGTAAAATCACCATCGTATTTGGCACCGCTATAGTCGCCTGTTTCTCCCATACTTAAACGAAATATCTCGTCGATAGTGGTGTAGGTAAAGTCTAAGTCTTTTTGTTCTGCCATCTGTGTGTTTTTTTTGGTTAGTATGTACGTTTAAATTCAAATAAACTGGAAGGTAGTGAAAATTGATTTGTGTGATAGTGTTGTAAAGCGTTGGGCTTTAAGAAGTTTTAAAAATTATCTTTTTTCCTTTTTCTAGCCAACTAAATGATCCGGTCTATCGGAATTACAATTAATAGAATCAGAATAATTTGCCAAGGAGCAATTTAGATAGCCTTTTGATTCATCTATAAATCTACCCTCTAGTGGGTATTACTTTTTTACAACGCATCGCTTATTTTTATTAAAAATTGACCAAAGGCGGTTCTATCCTTCGGAAAACGTATACGCAGTAAGATTTTTTTGTATATTTAATCAGCAGTGTGTCTCTGCATTTCGACTCCCCTCCTCGATTGATTAACTAAAAATGTTCATAGTACGTATAAGGTACTATAAAGTGCGTGGGCCTATTCCGTATGAAGTTGAAAATCTTACTCTGGTGCACAAACCTTTGATATCGTGAATATCAAAAGCAAAATAAACACCTGAGTAAAAATAAATATTGGAATAGGTAATTAAGCTCGTTATTAATCGGATCTACTATTTGTTAGTTCGCCCCTGTTTGTTACGTGTTCGAAATTCCATTTCATACTTAGGGTTTTTAATATGGTGGTATACTGCATGGGATTTTTCAATATATGTCCTGAGGCTATTCAGAATGAATTATATACAAGGTTTAGCTCTTTTTAAGAGATTCGACATCAATTGGACATTAAATATCTGATAAAGAGAATAACAATTCAATTAGGTAGTACTCGCGTCTAAACTGTGGTTATCTTTGCAAAAAATATTTTATGCCAATGCAGTTTTCAGATTTAGGGATTAATGAGCAATTACAGCAGCGCTTAGCCGCTTTACAAATAGCGGTTCCAACAGATATACAAGTAAAGACTATTCCCGTTGTTCTAAATCAAAAAGAAGATGTTGTTGTTTTAGCTAAAACAGGAACAGGAAAAACAGCTGCATTTGGATTGCCTTTACTGCAATTGATTGATGCAGACGACACGAGCATACAAACGCTAATTTTAGCACCAACACGGGAGTTAGGACAACAAATTTATAACAATGTAGTATCCTTTGCTACAGATAGCCAAAAAACAGCTATTGCATCCTTATGTGGTGGGACTCCTATAAAACCTCAAATAGAAGGCTTAAAATCAACTACGCATCTAGTTGTGGCGACGCCTGGGCGTTTGGTTGATTTGGTTAAGCGTGGCGCCATCAATATTAAAGACCTAAAGTATTTAGTGCTGGATGAAGCTGATGAAATGGTAAGCGCCTTAAAAGAAGAGCTAGACGCTATTATTAAAGAGGTTCCTAAATCTAGAAGGACCTTATTGTTTACAGCTACCATGCCAGGGACTATAAAACAAATGGTTCAAAATTATATGTCGAAACATGTGGTGCATATAGAAGCAGACATGGAAACTATTGGTCATCAAGGCATAGACCATCAATATGTGGTTGTAGAACCTATAGAAAAACTAGAAGTATTGCTTCATTTTTTAAATACGAAGGAAGGCGAACGTGGGATCATATTCTGTAAAACAAAGGCTGCTGTTAATAAATTGGCGAAAAAGCTAGCCATAAATAAGTTCTCTTCGGGCGCGATACATGGTAGTTTAGCACAACCCATCCGTGATCGTATTATGGGGCAATTCAGAGAAGGCTATATTGATATTTTAGTTGCATCAGATTTAGCTGCGCGTGGTATTGATGTAAAGGAAATTTCATATGTTGTCAATTATCACTTACCTGATACCTATGACGCCTATGTGCACAGAAGTGGACGAACGGCTAGGGCAGGAGCAAAAGGCCTTTCATTAACTATTCTACAAAAGGAAGAAGTTCAAGAGATTGCCAATTTTGAAAATGAATTGGGTATTGTATTTAATGAATTCGCAAAGGCTGATTCCCAAAGCATTGAAGAAAACAATGGCTTATTGTGGGCGAAAAAAATATTCAAAACCAAACCAAATCGTGAGGTGTCTGAAGATTTTAAGACTAAGGTAAAAACGATTTTTCATCATTTAACGAAAGATGAGCTGGTAGATAAAATATTAGCAAATTATTTAGCACAAACTGGCACCTCAAATCTAAAGGATGAGCCGTCAAAAAAGAAAAAAGCATAATGGCAAATAGCATTAAAAACCAACAGGATATCTTAACAAAGTTAAATATTCATGTCTTGAATCCCATGCAAGAGGAGGCTATTGCTGTAATTGAAACAACGGCAAATACAATTATATTATCTCCAACAGGAACAGGAAAAACCTTGGCTTTTGCATTACCACTTTTGAAAGCATTAGACCCAGAATCTAAAGAGGTTCAGGCATTAATTATTGTTCCATCAAGAGAGTTGGCCATTCAAATTGAGCAAGTTATTCGTTCTATGGGATCGGGTTATAAAGTAAATGCGGTTTATGGTGGCAGACCCATGTCTAAAGACAAGATAGAATTGAAACATGTTCCTGCGATTTTAATTGGAACGCCAGGTAGAATTTTGGACCATTTCTCAAATGATCGTTTTTCTAAAGAAAGTATTAAAACATTAATACTAGATGAGTTTGATAAGTCTTTAGAAGATGGTTTTGAGGAGGAAATGAAAGGTATTATTGATCAAATGCCTAGTATAAGTAAGCGTATTCTAACATCTGCCACTCAAGGCATTAACATCCCAGATTTTGTGCGATTGGACAAGCCAAAACGGATAAATTATTTAAAAGAAAAAACAGTATCCAAATTAGCCATTAAAACGGTGATTTCTCCAACTAAAGATAAGTTACAAACCTTAAAGGAGTTGTTAGAGCATATTGGAAATCATCAAGGTATTGTCTTCTGTAATTTTAGAGACAGCATAGCACAAGTGAGTGATTTTTTAGAAAAGCATACAATTAGTCATGCCTGCTTTTCTGGTGGTATGGAGCAAAAAGATAGAGAAAGAGCTTTAATCAAATTTAGAAACGGAAGCTGTCAGGTATTGATTGCAACGGATTTGGCCGCTCGTGGTATTGACATCCCAGAGATGAAATATATCATTCATTATGAGTTACCGCGACATGAAGAAGAGTTTATTCATAGAAACGGAAGAACAGCTCGGGTAAATTCAAAAGGAACTGCTTATGTCTTGAAATGGAAAGACCAACTATTACCTGAATTTATTCAGAACGTAAAAGGCGTAGATATCTCTGAGAAGGCAGCCCATAAGCCACAATTCTGGGAAACCCTATTTATTTCAGGTGGCCGAAAAGACAAAATCTCAAAAGGTGATATTGCAGGCTTATTTTTTAAGCAAGGCGCTATTAATAAGGACCAATTAGGAACTATTGAGCTCAAACAAGATTGTGCATTTGTTGCTGTTCCACGAGCTATTGCTGATGATTTGGTTGAAAAGTTGAACAACAGCCGTTTAAAAAAGAAAAAGGTCCGAGTAACAATTCTTTAGGCAATCATTCTTTTAGCGTTATAATCATAATTCATAAGATATTAACTTGTACTTTCGCGCGTTCAAATAAAATTTGATATGAAGCGCATAAGTGAATATAAAAAACTCTTTGGAGTGGTAAACGAAGTTGAATTAAAGCCTTTGAAAAGGAGTTACCGAAATTTGGTTAAAGAATGGCATCCAGACAAATTTATGAATGGAGACCCATTAAAGGAAGAAGCAGAGATAAACAGTCGAAATATTATCAACGGCTACCATTTTCTTGTGAGTATTGCGCCCGAAACTAAAGAATCCAATTTAGAAGCCTATACTGAGACCATAAACAATGCTGGTATAGAAGACTATCAACATAAAGGCATGTTGCTAGAAATCACCTTTCTAGATGGATCAACCTATGAGTACTTCGGTGTTACGAAACAAGTATATATTAAAATGGTTAATAGTGGGAAGGTCAACCGTTTTGCTAAACGCGCCATCTATCCAAAATACATTTACCGTAAATCTAAAAAGACCCGCGATGATGACT
>Ga0114916_1001409_pt1 | contig 13646 bp, 13 predicted proteins | sample MalvirAntarct_66_FD_83501 | JGI IMG/M metagenome (GOLD analysis project Ga0114916, IMG submission 83501) | Marine viral communities from the Global Malaspina Expedition - Malaspina viral metaG Antarct_66 | ecosystem: Environmental > Aquatic > Marine > Oceanic | place: West Anvers Island... | reverse complement strand
GTCCCGTTCACCCATGATTGATGATCGCACGACAGGTTTCTGTCGTGCGATCATCAATCATGGGTGAACGGGACCTTCCTCATTGCTGTGATGCTCCCTTCCTACGTGGTGATCGCCCGTTTTCACAGGCCTCGGCGGATGACTTGACGCAACGATAAATCAGTGCAATGTTTTCGGCAAGAGGAAATATTTTCGGTATGCGAAAAAAGGAAACGGGATGCGCATTGGAAAACAGGATCAGGCCTTTACCGCGATTGCCACATCGGATGCCGACTCGATTACGGTTCGTGGTCACGATCTGTGCGGTGATCTGATTGGAAAGATCGGTTTCACCGATTATTTCTGGCTTCTGGTGCTTGGCGACAAACCGACCGACGCTCAACGAGAGATGCTTGATGCCTGCCTGGTTGCGATAGCCGAGCATGGCCTGGTGCCAAGTGTCCAGGCGGCTCGCATGACGCTCGCAGCCGGTCCGGAAGCCTGGCAGGGAGCGATGGCGGCCGGCCTCCTGGGAATGGGAAGTGTCGTTGCCGGCAGTTCCGAAACGGCTGGTCAGTACCTGGCCGAAGTGCTTGCCGATGCGGTGGCCAATGGCACCGATGTGGAGACAGCCGCAATCGCCAGCTTGAAGTCACTCAAGCAGGCGCGCAAGAAGGTGCCGGGTCTTGGCCACCCGCAACACAATGCCGGTGACCCACGCGCCAACCGCCTGCTCGAAATCGCGGACGAACTGGGTATCTCCGGTCCTTACATTTCAACACTGCGGACCCTGGCCGAACATGCGCCGGGCATCATCGAGCGGCCCCTGCCAATCAATGTATCCGGAGCCATTCCCGCTGCAATACTGGACGCCGGTTGGCCGCTCGAGGCTCTCAAGGCGGTTCCGTTGCTTGCCCGCACGGCCGGTCTCGCGGCTCACCTTTATGAGGAGTCCCTGCGATCGATCGGCTTCATCATGTCTCACAAGGCGGACCTGGCAATCGAGTACGACGGCACATCCGCTCCGCGTCACCCCAAGCAGGCGTAAAGGACGCAGTCATGGTCAAGATCTTGAAGAATATCCGTGTGGTTGAACTCGGCACCTACATTACCGGTCCTGCTGCCGCCATGCATCTGGGTGACCTCGGTGCCGATGTCATCAAGGTCGAGCGCCCCGGAACCGGCGATCCGTTTCGCGCTTTCAAGGGCGGCCTTTACTCTCCGCACTACCAGACCTACAACCGCAATAAGCGATCCATTGCGCTTGATACCAAGGATGCCGCAGACCTCGAGACATTCTACCAACTGATCGCGACCGCCGACGTGTTCATCCAGAATTTCCGGCCGGGTGTTGCCGAGAAGCTGGGCGTGGGCGAGGACGATCTGCGCAAGATCAATCCGCGATTGATCTATTGTGCCATCTCCGGGTTTGGCCAGTCCGGTCCGTCAAGGGATCGTCCCGCCTTCGACACCGTGGCGCAGGCCGCAAGCGGCTATCTGCGGCTGCTGACACCTCCGGCAAACCCCCGCGTGATCGGTCCGGCGATTGCGGATGCGGTCACGGGTCAGTACGCGGCAACAGCGATACTCGCGGCACTTCTCGAGCGGAGCAGCAGCGGCAAGGGCCGGCGCATCGACATCTCCATGCTGGAGGCGATGGCGCATTTCAACCTCGACAGTTTCACCCATTACTATTCGGAAGGCGAGATCATGGGACCGCTTTCGCGTCCTGTCGTGTCGCAGAGCTATACCTTCGAATGCAGTGATGGAAAGTGGATTGCGATCCACATGTCGTCACCCCCCAAGTTCTGGGAGGGGTTTCTGGAGGCTACGGGAAAGCCGGAGCTGGCCGAAGATCCGCGCTTTGCCGAGCGGCTGGACAGGATCCAGCATCAGGACGACCTGATCGAGATCTTCACCCCGATCTTCAAGACCGACACCCGCGACGCCTGGTGCGCCAAGCTTCTGGCTCTCGAGGTGCCGCATGCGCCGGCCTACGATTCCAACGAGGCACTCGAGGACCCGCAGGCGCTGCATCTGCAGCTGGCAGTCGAGACCAGCCACCCCGAGATGGGCGATTCCAAGACAGTCCGGCCTCCCTACAGCTTTGATGGCGAGGCGGAACTGCATGTGACGCCCCCGCCGACACTGGATCAGCATGGCGCCGAACTCCGTGCCGAACTGGAGGCCAGAAAGGCAGTCTGAACGTCGCAAACAAAGGGGAGGAAAGCATGAGCGAAGAGGAAATGATCACGTCTGTGCCAGCAGCCGGCGTGATGGAAGCAAGCCGGGCCATGCTGCAAAAGCAGCTCTACGCGATCTTCACCACGCCCGTGAACGGCATGGGTCCGGTCTTCGCGCATCTGGAAGAGCACCTGAAGTTTCAGGTCGGCCTGGAGCGCGAAGGCGTGATGTTCGCGGCCGGTCCGATGTGGAGCGATGACGAGCAGAGCTGGGAGGGAGAGGGAATGGTCGTGGTACGGGCAGCCTCGCGGCAGGAGGCAATCGCGATTGCCGAGCGGGACCCGATGCACACAAGCGGTGCCCGCAGTTTTCAGGTCCGCCCCTGGCTCATCAATGAAGGAACACTCACGGTCCGGCTCGACTATTCCAGCCAGACCTTCACCTTGGCATGAACCTTACTTGGGAGAGAAGCAATGAAACAGTTTATGGGAATGATGGCAGCGGGCATGATGCTGCTGCCGGGCGCCGCTTCGGCGCAGGAAGTCATCAACCTGACGGTGGCCTCCAGCCACCCGACGGTGGTTCCGTGGGTGGGCATGATCCAGACCCATTTCATGGCGCGCACCGACGAGATCCTCGCTGAAAAGGGCGATTACAAGATCGAGTGGAACGAAGCCTTTGGAGGCACGCTCTACAAGGCAAACGCGACGCTGAGTTCGGTGGAAGAAGGCATCACCGATGTCGGCTGGGTATTTTCGTTCCTCGAGGCGGCAAAGCTGCCATTGAGCCAGGTCTCCACCAACACCCCGTTCGCAACCGCCAACCCGCCGGTCCTGCTCGAGGTGATGGAGAAGCTTCTCGAAACCAACGAAGCCTTCCGTAGCGAGTGGGAAGATCACAACCTCAAGGTTTTGGGGCTGACCGCAACCGATCTCTATGACATCTACACCAAGAAGCCGCTCACCGGCATTGCCGACATCAACGGCATGAAGCTTTCCGCCCCGGGCGTGCTGGGCAGCTGGCTGCGCGGAACCGGAGCCAACGCGGTCGATGGCGCGCTGACAACCTTCTACACCGACGTGCAGACCGGCGTATCCGATGGCGCGCTGACCCTCGCTCTGGGTGCGATGCCGATCAAGCTCTATGAAGTCGCTCCCTACATCAACCGCTTTGATGTCGGCGCAGCTTTCTCGGGCGCGGTGGCAATCAACAATGACACCTGGGAAACCCTACCCGAAGAGGTGCAGGCGGCAATGATCGAGGCCGGCAAGCACTACACCAGGTCTCACGGTCAGGACATGGTCGACCGCCATGAATTGATGCTCGACCTGATGGTCAAGAATGGTGCTGAACAGTCGCCGCCGGTCACGATCGTGCCGATGCCGGCTGGTGAGCGCCAGAAATGGGTCGACATGCTGCCCGATCTGGCCGGTGAATGGGCCGCCAGTGTGGACTCGCAGGGAGGCCAGGGCACAGCCTTTCTCGCAGAATACATGAATGCCCTGCGGGAAGCCGGCGAAGTGCCGGCCCGTGACTGGGACAAGTAAGCAAGGCTTGGGGCGGGATCATGCCGGCAGATCATGAAGACACGGACAATCCCGTTCGACCGCAGCGTCCCGGCGCTGCGGTCAGCCGGGCCTGGCAATGGCTGGTCGAGGGTTTCGCCGCGCTCGGGACAGTACTGATCGGAGTGCTGATGGTCATCATCTGTGCCGACATCGTCGCCCGCAACCTGTTGGGGGCATCGTTGCCCCTGGTGTCCGAGCTCGGCGCTCTGCTGCTGGTGATGATTGTCAGCCTGCAACTTGCCACGACGATCCGTGCCGAACGTCTTGCGCGTACCGATCTGTTCTTCGTCGGTTTGAAGGCGTCGCGCCCGAGGATCGCGGCACTGCTGTCGGCCTTCTTCAATCTGGTCGGCGCCATCATCATCGGCCTCATCGCCTACGCGTCGATCCGCATTCTTGGCAAGGACTGGTCGTCGGGTGACTACATTGGAATCATTGGCATCGCGACTTTGCCGACATGGCCGTTTCGCGCCCTGATTCTTGCCGGGATGACCATTGCCGCTCTCGAATTCCTCGTTCGGATGATCTCCGACCTCCGTTCAGCCGCGACACAAGAGGCAAGGTCATGAGCCCAATTGAAATCGGCGCGATGGCAACGCTTGGCCTGTTGGTTCTCATCTATCTTGGCATGCCCATCGGTATTGGCATGCTCACGGTTTCCTTTCTTGGCGTCGCCGCAATCCGCGGCGATGTCGTCTCGCTGCGGATGATGGGGCAGGTCGCAAACGATTCCTTGCGCGAGTATCTCTTCGCCGTGGTTCCCCTGTTTGTCCTCATGGGCTTGCTGGTTACCGTGTCGAAGGTGGGCAAGGACACGTTTGATGTCTTCCAGCAGTTACTTGGACGCGTGACCGCTGGTTTGGGGATCGCGACTGTCTTTGCCAATGCGGTGTTTGCGGCCATCACCGGCATATCGATTGCTTCCGCCACAGTCTTCAGCCGCGTTGCTGTGCCGGAGATGAAACGTCACGGCTACACCCGCAAATTTGCCACGGGTGTCGTCGCGGGGTCTTCGGTGCTGGGCATGCTGATCCCGCCCTCGCTGCTGATGATCGTCTATGCGGTGCTGGCCGAGGAATCTGTCGGCCGCATGTTCCTCGCAGGGGTCGGTCCGGGCATTCTGCTGGCCGTCGCCTTTTCCATTACTATCGTCTTGCTTGCCCGGTTTCGCCGCGATTTTGTCTTCACCGGGGCCGAAACAGGCTCCTCTGATGAGGTGATGAGCGGGCTCGGTATAGCACGCAAGTCGCTGCCCATTCTGTCATTGATGCTGGTGGTGCTCGGCGGACTGTATGGCGGCTTTCTCAACCCGACGGAAGCTGGTGCAGCCGGTGCGCTGGGCGCTCTTGTCATCGCTTTGATGCGGCGCTCGCTGGACCCGAAGTCATTTTGGCGGCTGTTGCTTGAGGCCGGGCAGATCACGGTCTCGGTCCTGTTCCTGATCATGGCAGCAACCTTTTTCAGCCGAATGCTGGCGCTCTCGGGCGTACCGAATGCGCTGGCCGAAGTCCTGCTGGAAGGCTCGATAGGGCCCTACGGCTTTCTGCTGATCTACCTGCTGCTGATCATTGCGCTTGGGTGCCTGATCGATTCGATCTCGATCATGCTGATCCTCCTGCCCATCGCGCTGCCCATCGCCGAAGCCGCGGGCTTCGACCTGGTCTGGTTCGGTGTCCTGACGGTGGTTGCGGTGGAGGTTGGATTGCTCACCCCGCCATTTGGGCTCTCGGTCTATATCATCAAATCGGCAATGGACGATCCCGATCTCAAGGTCGGCGAGATCTTCCGCGGGACGCTGCCCTTTGTCGGCGCCATGCTGGTCTCGATCGCACTCATCATCGTCTTTCCGCAAATCGCCACGTGGCTGGCGCGTCTTTGATCAGGTGATTTCATGAAACAGCTTCTTTTCATCCCCGGCAGCCTGCGGGAGGCATCTTCCTCTCGCGCCACGGTGCGGGCGCTGGTAAAGCGTCTGGAATCCGGCATCGCATGCCGTGTCGCGGATCCCGGCCTGCTGCCTCATTACAATGCAGATATTGGTCACGATCCAGCAGTCGAAAGCTTTCTTGCGGAGGTCGAAGCGGCGCACGGTGTCGTCTTTGTCACCCCGGAATACAATTACAGCGTTCCCGGCGTGCTCAAGAATGCCATCGACTGGGCATCGCGACCGGCTTACAACTCTGTCTTCAAGGACAAGCCCTGTTTGATGATCAGTGTTTCCGGCGGAGCGCTCGGCGGCGTGCGGGCCCAGGCGCATCTGAAGTACATTCTCAACGGCATGCTGGCCAGGCCGTTTGCCTGCCAGGAAATCGTGATCCCGCAGGCCAACGCCAAGATTGCCGACGGGCATCTCGCCGACGAAGCCATCCTTGATTTTGCCGAACTCAACATGCGCGCCTTCATCTCAAGCCTTTGAGGTCATGGCCGCTTGTGAGTCCACTCCGCTGCAAGCAGCGCTGTTTTCATGGCAGTCGATGAGAGAAGGCAGGCAACTTCCAGCGCTGCGCCTCCAATTGGGCACGCAGATGTTCTCGGCACCCGCGATGAGAACAGGGTCGGTCTATCTCGACATCCAGCCGCCATCTGCCGGCAGGATGGTGCCGTGCACAAACCTCGCCAGGTCGCTGCACAAGAAGGCAACCGGTTCGGCGATTTCTTCAGCCGTTCCCCACCGGCCAACAGGAATGCGCTCCATGAGAGAACGCGTGCGATCCGGGTCAGCCTGAAGAGCTGCAGTGTTGTCGGTGGCGATGTAGCCCGGCGCTATGCCGTTTACATTGATGCCTCTGGCCGCCCATTCGTTGGAAAAAGCGCGAACCAGTTGAGCGATGGCACCCTTGCTGGCGGCATAGCCAGGGACATTGATGCCGCCCTGAAAACTCAGAACCGAAGCAACAAACACGATTTTTCCAGCGCCTTGCTTGAGCATGGAGCGCCCCAGCGCCTGGGTCAGGATGAAGGGAGCATCTGTGTTGACAGCCTGCACATGATCCCAGTCTTCAAGGGAGTGTTCCGCCGCAGGCGCGCGCCTGATGGTGCCGGCATTGTTGACCAGAATGGAGATGTCGCGGCGGTTCTCCATTGTATCGGCAAACGCGATTGTTGCGTCCCGGTCGGAGAAATCGCACTGGTAAGCCGTAAAGCGTCGACCTGCGGCCTGAACGGCTTTCTCCGCTTCGCTGCCCTGCGCTTCCAGGGATGCGCTGGTGCCGATGACATCGGCGCCCGATTCGGCCAGCGTCTTGCAGATCGCCAGGCCGATGCCGCGTTTGCATCCGGTCACGAGGGCGGTCTGGCCGGAAAGATCTATTGTCAGGCCCATCGGATCATACCATCATTCTGCGAGGATCGGCCATCAGCCGCGCATAGTGCGCCATGAAGCGGGCGGCCTCGGCCCCATTGATCACCCGGTGGTCATAGGAGAGGTCGAGCGGCACCATCGGAACCGGAGTCCAGCTGTCACTCTCCCACAACGGGACCGTTTCGGTCCGGGTGATGCCCAGGATCGCCACTTCCGGAGGATTGACTATCGGGGTGAACGCGGTGCCTCCGATGCCGCCAAGATTGGAGATCGACATCGAGGCTCCGCCCATCTCGTCCGGCTTGATCTTGCGCTGCGCCGCCCGCCCGGCCAGATCGGCAATTTCGCTGGCAATCTGCCACAGTCCCTTGCGATCGACATCGCGGATCACCGGCACCATAAGGCCGTGCGGCGTGTCCACCGCAATGCCGATGTGGCAGAATTGCTTGAGCATCAGGGTTTCACCGTCGGCTGTCAGTGATGCATTGAAACGAGGGAATTCACCAAGGCATGTAGCCAGGGCCTTCACATGAAATGCCAGTGCCGTGAGACGCACGCCACGATCCGCAGCCTGCGGCTTCAGCTTCCCGCGAAAGGCTTCGATGGCGCGCATGTCGGCGCGTTCATGGTGGGTGACTTGCGGGATGACGCGGTTCGCAGCAGACAGATTGGCAGCCGCGATGCTTGCGAAACGCGACAGGGGCTCGTGCGTCACCGGTCCGTAGGCCGCGTGATCCACGTCCCAGTAGCTGGTGTCCCTGGAGGCTGCCGCTGGGCCAGCGGCGCGGGTAGAGCCCTGCTTGGTATCGCCGCTGGCATGGCGCTCGACATCCTCGCGCGCGATATTGGTGCGGTCGGCGGTCCGGGCCACTTCCGCAAGGTCCACACCCAAACGTCCGGCCAGGGCGACAACCGAGGGGCTGGCAATGAAATCGGTCTGTGCCATCCTACCATTCCGCCGAAATATACTGGGTTTCCATGAATTCAAGCATGCCCTCATGTCCGCCCTCGCGGCCAAGGCCTGATTGCTTGACGCCGCCGAAGGGGGCGGCAGGATCGGAAACCAGGCCGCGATTGAGACCCACCATGCCATATTCCAGGCGCTCGCAAACCTGCATGGCGCGTTTCATGTTTTCCGAGAACACATAGGCGACCAAGCCGTATTCCGTGTCGTTGGCGCGGCGGATGACGTCTTCTTCATCCGTGAACGACTGGATGGCGGCAACGGGTCCGAAGATCTCGTCATTCACGCAGTCGGCCGTTTCCGGCACGTTGGAAAGCACCGTCGGCGGGTAGAAATAGCCCTTGCCGTTGGGCAATGTGCCACCAAGCTCCAGTTTTGCGCCCTTGGCCACGGCATCCTCGACAAAGGCCGCCACCTTGTCGCGGGTATCGGCATTGACCAGCGGGCCGACATCGATCCCGTCTTCCAGCCCGTTCCCCATCTTGAGCGCAGCCATGGCGGCGCTGAACTTGCTGGTGAACTCCTTGCTGACCGCCTCGTGCACGTAGAACCGGTTGGCGGCGGTGCAGGCCTCGCCGAGATTGCGCATCTTGGCGAGCATCGCGCCAGCCACGGCCTTGTCGATGTCGGCATCCTCGAACACGATCAGAGGTGCATTCCCGCCCAGTTCCATGGCCGGCTTGAGCACCTGGTCTGCTGCAGAATGGAGCAGCTTGCGGCCAACTTCGGTGGAGCCGGTAAACGAAATGACCCGCACCCGTGGATCGTGCAGCATGTGGTCGACAAGCCTGCCCGACTTCTTCGAGGGCAGCACGTTGACCAACCCCTTCGGCACGCCGGCCTCTTCCAGCAAGGGCATCAGCGCCAGCATCGTCAGCGGCGTTTCAGAAGCGGGCTTGATGATCACCGGGCATCCTGCGGCCAGAGCCGGCGCAATCTTGCGGGTGCCCATCGCGGCCGGATAGTTCCATGGCGTGACCAGTACGGCAATTCCGGCAGGCTTGTGTTGAACAACAATGCGCGCACCCGACGATGGCGCATGGGTGATCATCCCGTCGGCGCGAACCGCTTCCTCGGCGAACCAGCGGAAGAACTCGGCCGCATAGGTTGCTTCACCCATTGCATCGGCCCGGGCCTTTCCGTTTTCAAGCGTGATCAGCCGGGCAAATTCGTCCAGCCGTGCGGTCATCAGCTCCCACGCCTTGCGCAGGATTTCCGAGGGTTCGCGCGGCTTCTTGGCGGCCCATAGTCCGAAAGCGGCTTGGGCTGCGTCGAGTGCCGCATCGGCATCAGCGAGATCGGCGGAGGCGACCGACGCAATTGTTTCTTCGGTTGCGGGATTGATGACATCAAAGCGCTCGCCGCTTGCAGCGTCGCGCCATTGGCCATCGATGTAGAGATTGGTGTGTTGCATCCGGTTGGCTCCAGTCAAAGCAGGTGTCTCAGAGGTTCGCCGAGGCGGTCCACGAAGCCGGTGACGAATTCGATCGCCTGGTCATCGTCGAGCTGGCCGGCCAGGTAGTCGAGCGAAACGGCATAGTCCTCCCGTTCGCGGCAGACAGTCAGAACCGGCGCATCGCTTGAAGAACCGGTGACCGTGGTAATCGGAGATCCGGTGAAATCGCGCAGAACGATGGACGGAACCTGGTCACCCGCGTCGCTGGCCGGTTTGGACAGCCGTGCGCGGTCCGCATCGGCAAAACGGCCATCTGTTCTGCGAACAGTCCTCGTCTCCACGACAAGTGTCTTGTCTCCGAGGCCTGCGGCATCACGAAACGCCGCCGCAGCAAACCGCAACCATAACAGGCGTGGTTCGAGATGAAGACCGCCGCCATCAGCCAGCCAGGCGATGAACTCGTCGCAGCCGCTTGCAGCAACCCGCGCGCCGATGTGCATCGGAAGGGCGCGGGCAGGTGCGGGCGAGGCGGTTGCGCCAGCCGCTTTCGTGGATGGGGCGAGGGTCTCCAGAAGACCGAGGTCTGAAACATGATAGGGCTGGGGAACGCCGTTCTCGACAAGCAGGCTCAGGTCGAGCCCTTTCTCCATTGCAATGCGGCGTGCCTTTGGGGACGCCAGAATGCGCCCGCCGGAAGTGGGCGCGCCTCCGGTTTGCGTCTTCTCCAGAGCCGTCGGTGGTTCCTTGGCGGCCGCCTTGCCATAGGCCTCGTCGTCGTGAGCCGGGGCGCTCTTGTGGCTGCGGGCGACTGCGTTTTCAGGTTTCTCCGCGCTGATGATCGCGATCACCGATCCGACCGGTACCGCTTGCTCGGCGTCGGCCAGGATGGCGGCCACGAAGCCATCATGTCCGGCTTCCACTTCCATCACCGATTTGTCGGTTTCCACTTCAAGCAGAACGTCGCTTGCGGCAACAGCGTCGCCCGGTTTCTTGCGCCAGGCAACGATCAGACCACTATCCTGTGCCATTCCGAGCGCCGGCATGATGATTTCCGCGCCAGACGGCAGTGCCTCGGTCCCGGAATCTGCCTGCGAGGCTGGCTCGTCATCCTGTGGGGTGGAGCGCGAGGGGGAGGGGCTTACGTTCTTTGCTGCCTCCGCTGTTTCCGCAATCACGGCGACAACCTGGCCGACTGGCACGTGATCGCCGGCTTCCGCGCTGACCGCGGCAAGATATCCGTCAGCCACGGCTTCCACTTCCATCACCGCCTTGTCGGTTTCGACCTCCATCAGCCCTTCGCCGGTTTTCACCGCATCGCCGGGTTTTTTCAGCCAGGAGACAATCAGGCCGGTGTCCTGCGCCATGCCCAGTGCCGGCATGATGACATCATGCGGCATGGATCATCTCCCCGGCGATCATCTCACCGGCAACGAGCTTGCGGGCATTTGCTGCCACGCCCTCCGGGGTCGGCACGGTCAGGTCTTCCAGTGCCGGGCTGAAGGGAACGGGAACGTCCATGGCGCCCATGCGCAGCACCGGAGCGTCGAGATGGTAGAAAGCCTTTTCGTTGAGCCGCGAGGCGATCTCCGAGGTGACCCCGTAGCTCTGGTGGCCCTCGTCGATGACGATGGCGCGCGAGGTCTTCCTCACCGACTTGATCAGCGCAGCCTCGTCGAGGGGAACGATCGTGCGCGGATCGATCACCTCTGCGCTGATGCCTTCACCGGCGAGAATCTCGGCTGCCTTCTCGGCCACCTGCACCATCGACGAGGTGGCGATCAGGGTGATGTCGGTGCCTTCGCGCTTCACATTGGCGACGCCGAACGGGATCAGGTACTCCTCATCAGGAACGCCCGCCTTCTCCTGGTACATCAGCTTGTCTTCGAAGATGACCACCGGATTGTTGTCGCGGATTGCCGTCTTCATCAGCCCCTTGGCTTCATAGGCTGATGAAGGCAGGGCGACCTTCAGGCCGGGAATGTGGGCCACGAGCGCATGCAGCGACTGCGAATGCTGGGCGGCCGACCGGCGAGTGGCGCCGAGATTTGTCCGCAGCACCAGCGGAACGTTGAGCTTGCCGCCGGACATGTAGTGGGTCTTGGCCGCCTGGTTGCAGAGCTGATCCATGATCAGGAATATGAAGTCACCGAACATCAGGTCGACCACCGGACGGGAACCGGTCATCGCCGCGCCGACGGCAATGCCCATGAAGCCGGGTTCGGCAATCGGCGTATCGACAACCCGCGCCGTTCCGAATTCCTCGACAAGGCCGGAAAGAACCTTGAAGGGGGTTCCGGCCTCGGCCACGTCCTCACCGATGATGAACACGGTCTCGTCGCGGCGCATTTCTTCGGCTAGGGCCTCATTGACGGCCTGGGAAAGGGTGATTTCACGCATGGGTTTTCTCCTCAGGCCGCATAGACGTGCATGTCGACTTCGGACGCGTCGGGATACTTTGCCTTGAGCGCGTATTCGACGGCGGCAGTGGCATCGGCCTTTATCTCGGCCTGCATGGCTTCGAGCTCTTCCTCGGTGGCGATGCCTTCACTGGTAAGATGATGGGCGAACCTGGTGATCGGGTCCTTGTTCTCCCGCCAGTCCTTTTCCTCGTCCTTGGAGCGGTAGTACTCGCGGTTGATGTCGCCTACGTGATGACCGTGGTAGCGGTAGGTCATCAATTCCATGAAGAACGGTCCTTCACCCTTGCGGCAGCGCTCAACCAGCTGCTCCGTCAGCGAATTGACCGCAAGAACATCCTGGCCATCGACGGTGTGCGCCTCGATGCCGAACGCCTCGGCCCGGCCGGTGATGGAACCGGCCGCGATCTCGGCGGTCTTGGTGTATTCGGAATAGCCGTTGTTCTCGCAGGCGTAGATGATCGGCAGGTGCCACAACGCAGCCATGTTCATGACCTCGTACATCAGGCCCTGGGCGGTGGCGCCATCACCGAAGAAGCAGACGGTAATGTCATCCTTGCCCAGCAGTTTGGCGGTAAAGGCAGCCCCGGTGGCAATTCCCATCGAGCCGCCGACGATGGCATTGGCCCCCAGATTGCCGTTCGACTGGTCGGCAATGTGCATCGACCCGCCCTTGCCCCGGCAATAGCCTTCTTCCTTGCCCAGCAATTCGCAGAACATCTCCTTGAAATCGGCGCCCTTGGCCACGCAGTGCCCGTGACCGCGGTGCGTCGAGGTGATCTTGTCAGTCACCTTGAGGGCTTCGCAGATTCCCACTGCAACGGCTTCTTCACCGGAATACATGTGCGTCAGCCCCGGCATCTTCGCCGACAGGTAAAGCTGGTTGGCATTGTCCTCGAAGGTCCGGATTCGAACCATCTGGCGGTACATGCGCAGAAAATCCTCGGCATTGTCCTTGGCCGAAGCCTGGGCGGCGTTTTTGGTCTTGCTGGTGCTCATTTGTCAGTTCCCAATCTCCTGCTCGGGCCCGGCCGCACCGTGTGCGAACCGGGCCTTCCAGGGAGGAGCTCAATAGCGGTTGGCGATAGGCAGTTCCTCGGCAGGGAACAGCGAGATGACCTCGCAGCCCGTGTCGGTCACCACCACTTCTTCCTCGATCCGCGCAGCCGAGTATCCGTCGCTTGCCGGACAGTAGGTTTCGAGCGCGAACACCATACCGGTCTGGATCTCCATCGGATGATCCAGCGAGACCGCGCGGCTGATGATCGGGCGTTCGTGAAGCGCAAGGCCCAGCCCGTGGCCGAACTGCAGGCCGAAGGCAGCCTCTTCGCTGGGGAAGCCGAATTCCTCGGCCTTCGGCCAGACCTCGGCCACCTTGTCGGTGCTGACGCCGGGCTTGATCATCGAAATCGATGCATCGATCCATTCACGCGCCTTGACGTAGGCATCATTCTGCGACGGCGTTGCCCGGCCGATATTGAAGGTCCGGTAGTAGCAGGTCCGGTATCCTTGGTAGGACTGCAGAATATCGAAGAACGCCTGGTCACCTGGCCGGAAATAGCGGTCGGTGAAGTTGTGCGGATGCGGGTTGCAACGCTCGCCGGAAATGGCATTGATTGCCTCGACATCGTCCGACCCCATCTCGTAGAGCATCTTGTTTGACAGGGCGACGATGTCGTTCTCGCGGATGCCGGGTTTGAGCTGCTCGTAGATCATGTGGTAGACGCCATCGACCATCGAGGCCGCCTGGGTAAGCAGCTGGATTTCGTCCCAGTTCTTGATCTCGCGCGCTGCAAGCATGATCTGCTGGCCGTCGATGACGTTGAGACCTTCCTCC
>Ga0114916_1001408_pt1 | contig 13662 bp, 11 predicted proteins | sample MalvirAntarct_66_FD_83501 | JGI IMG/M metagenome (GOLD analysis project Ga0114916, IMG submission 83501) | Marine viral communities from the Global Malaspina Expedition - Malaspina viral metaG Antarct_66 | ecosystem: Environmental > Aquatic > Marine > Oceanic | place: West Anvers Island... | reverse complement strand
GGGTGTGGCGATGGAGACCACCTCAATGCCGTCAGATCGCCCCGCCTCGCGAGCGAAAAGCGCCTTGTAATCCGAATAGCTGCGCGCCGGATCGATGCCGAGTTCGGCACTAAACGCCCGCCCGCGTTCTGCGTCGATATCAAGGGCCCCGGCGACCAGGCTGAACACGCCGTCGCGCATGGCGGCAGACCGGTGCACATAGCCGATCTGACTGCCTCGACCGCCGCCCACCATGGCCCAGCGCAGGGGGCGTTGCCCGACGTGTCCTCCAACGATCATTGCGTCCCTCCATAGCATTCGATTGCGACGCAGGATTTCGCACCCAATCAGTGCAGCCCCACCCTCGCAGCGATAGACTTGAGGGTGGTTAGCCCCAACTGCTGGTATTCCAGCGGGTTGTATCGGGCACTGTCCTGTTCCGCTTCAATCACGACCCAACCCTGATAGCCCCGATCCGCCGCGATCTGCAGCACAGGCTCAAAGTCAATGCAGCCTTCCTGATCGCCTGGTACGGTGAACGTGCCACGGCGAACGCCTTCAAGGAAAGACAGATCCTGGGCGCGAACCTCTTCCATCTTCTCGCGGCGGATATTCTTGCAGTGAATGTGGGTGACCCTGTCCATATAATTGTCGGCCAGTTTCACCGGGTCGGCGCCACCGAAATGGGCGTGTCCGGTATCGAGCAGCAGGCGGGTGTGCGGGCCCGCCATTGCCATGAAGCGATCAATATCGGCTTCGGACTCGATAATCGTGCCCATGTGATGATGGTAGCCCATCTTTACCCCCTCCCGGGCGGCGCACTCCGACAGGATTTCGTAGCCCATGGAAAACCGATCCCACTGGGCGTCCGTCATGATCGGTCGGTTATTGACCGGAGTGGCGTCATTACCATGCACCGTATTGGAGCATTCGCAGGCGTTGATATGCGTGCCCCCGGCGGCCTTGGTGAAGTCGATCCACGCCCTGAGTGCCTTGAGCTCGGTCTCGATGTCGTTGGCCAGAATATTGGTCGAGAACCAGCCGGCCGCGAAGACAAGCCCATAATCGCCGAGCTTGGCCCTGAGGACGTCGCCCCTATCGGGCATCTTGTGGCCCTTTTCTATGCCGTCGAACCCAATGGTTCGGCAATCGTCAAGGCAGTCTTCGAGGGAGAGGTGATCGCCGATGCTCCAGTCGTCGTCATTGGACCAGGCGATGGGATTGGTGCCGTAGAGGATCATGGACAGGTCCCGAAACTAGAGGTGTGCTGAAATGTAGTCGATGCTCTGGCGCAGCGCCGCCCTCGGATCGGGAAGGGCCTGAACCTGGGGCGCGAAGGGCTCGAAGCTGAAGGGGCCGGTGTAGCCCGCCGCCCGCAGAGCCCTGATCTGTCCGACATTATCTAGTCGGTCCCATTGCCCCACCAGAACGCGGTGCGGATCGAGCATGCCGTCAACGCTGACAGACGGATCCTCAACGCCGGATATGTGCACCAGGCCGGTTTGCTCCGGGAAATATTCGACTTCGCCTGCCAAGTGATGGTGGAAGGTGTCGTGGACCAGTTTGTAGGTGCTCTCCCCAGCGATGCGCGCGATCGCCTCGACCGCCTTTCGCTTGGTGCGCAGCGAGGAACTCGGGAAGCCGAGTGGCTCAACCAGGCCGATGAGGTTGCGTGCGGCGAGGATGGGCTGCATGGCAGACAAGGCCGCAACCAGGTCATCATCGGCGATGCTGCGACCGTCATTGAGCGGGCACATGACCAACCCCCTCGCGCCGCAGTCCTGCGCGTAGTCGGCGAGGTGTTCGGCCTTCGCGGGCAGGTCGCTGGACCAGAGGTTGAAAGGATAGACGGCGTTGATCGAAATGATGGAAACGCCTGCGCTTTCTGCAGCGGTTCTGACCAAATTGGCGGGCACCATGCCAACAATGTCAGGCGTGTCGTTGCGGATCTCGACTTCGGTGACGCCCAGCTCGCGCGCAAGGACAAAAAATGCCTCAACCGAGAGAGAGGGGATGGCAATGTGATTAAGTGCAAAACGCATGGTGACCCTAAGCGTACAGGATTGGTCGGACCGGGAGGTCGATGGGAATGATTGCGCCTGACTGCTCCTGCGCCTTCACGCAGGCGTCAGATGTAACGGCGGCGGCGTAACCGTCCCAGGAACTGGGACCCGAGGCAGTTCCTGTCGCAGCGGCATTGATGAAGTCCTGCAATTCGACGTCGTAGCTGTCGATAAAGCGCGGCTTCCAATCCGTCATGATTGGGGTCTGGAGCGATGCATTCTTGCGCATCTGTATGGCCATCGGCTCCGGCAGATTGGCCAGCCCCTGCTCGCCAACGACCTGGCACTGAATGTCGTAGCCATACTGGCAGTTGACGAAGATCTCGACATCGATCCGCACGCCCTTTGCGGTTTCCAGCAGAACAATCTGGGGGTCGCGCAGCTTGGCGTGGCTCAGAGAGCTGGTACGGGGGAAAACGACCTGGGCGGACACATAGTCGTCGTCCAGCAGCCAACGAAACACATCGATCTCGTGGATCAGGGTGTCATGAATACCCATGGGCGTGACGTAGGACTCTGGAACCGATGGATTGCGATGGGCAGCATGCACCATCAGCGGTGTGCCGATCTGGCTGTCCACGACATCCTTGAGCAACCGGTATCCCGCATCATACCGGCGCATGAAGCCGACCTGGACGAGGCGGCGGCCGAAAGCGACCTCGGCCTCGACAATGCGCCTGGCGCCATCTGCCGTGGTTGCCAACGGCTTCTCACAAAAGCAGGGTTTGCCGGCCGCGATCGCGGCGAGAACATATTGCTCATGTGTGGCGCCCCAAGAGGTGACGAGCACAGCGTCGACATTGCCGGACGCAATAAGGTCCTCGCCCGAGGCAAAAACGCTCGCCTGTGGCGCGACGTCAGCCTTCAGCGCGGCGGCATTTTGTGCGCTGACGTCGGAAACGGCCACAATCTGCGCACCGGTCAGGACCTGATTGATCCGCCGTGCGTGATCCTTGCCGATGGCACCTGCGCCGATGACGCCAATTCTGACTGCCATTGCAGCCTCCTACTTGAAGTATGTGTCGATGTAGCGCTGCATCTCGGAGCGCATGAACCTGCCCGAATGATCCGCCCTGTCCTCCCAGGCGAAGACGCATGCAGTCATGATCCCGTCGAAGCCGATTTCTGCCAGCGTGCCGAAGAAGTCGTCCCAGGGCACTTCGCCCTGCCCGATATTGAGGTGCTGGTGGACGCGCGCCTGTGTGCCCGGTGGATTGAGAATGTAGCGCAGGCCCGAGCTGGCCTTGTGATTGAACGTGTCGCCCACATGAACATGGGCCAGAACATCGGCGCATTCGCGCAGCATGGCCTTGGTGTCGTCGCCAAAATAGAAGGTGTGCGGCGCGCAATAGAGGAATTTTACATTCTTGGAATTGACGGTGCGAACAATGTCGACTGCCGGCTGAAGGGATTCACACCAGTCTTCCGGATGTGGTTCGACATGGAGGCTGATCCCTTCCTTCTCGAAGATGGGCACCAGTTCTTCCATCGAACGCCACCAGGCGTCTTCGCAGGCTTCGATCATCGAGCCGGTATGGCAGCAATAGCAGCTTCCCTTGTCGGGATGCGGGCCGCGGCCAAACTCCGAATTCATGACGTCCACTTCGAGCTCGACGGCGATTTCGATGGCGCGCTTCCAGTGCCGCACCGCAGCCTGTCGCTCGACCTCGTCATTGGAGGCCCATCGATACATGGGCAGCAGGGAGGCAATGCCCACGCCATTGGTCTTGAGTGATTTCTTGAAACTCCGGATGCGCTGCGGAAAGACGCGCGGCGCCTTGAACCATTCGAGAAAGTCAGCGCGGGGCGAGAGCTCGATCCAGTCATAACCCAGCTCGGCAACCTTGCCGGGCAGTTCGTCGAGCGAGAAATGGCGATGCATGAAGGGGTCTAGTGCGATCTTCATTATTCTGTCCTTCCTGACTGGCCGGCAATCGGCAACCGGTGCGGAAATTTGGGTACACTTCACCTGGGCCTCCCGCGTCGACGCGAGCGGGGCTCTGTTTGATTGTGGGGAGGGCCGTCCTTAGGCGGCGGCGTCCTCAAATTCGGCGCCAGTCTTGGCGCCGGTTATGTATGCGACCACGTCCTGGCCGTCGGTCTCGGATTTGTCCAAATTGGCCACGATACGGCCGCGCCGGAAGACGATGATCCTGTCCACAAGATCGAACACCTGGCGCATATTGTGCGAGATCAGGATCAGCGCCTCCCCGTTCTGCTTGAGGGTCCGCACAATGTTCTCCACCTGAGCGGTCTCCTGGACACCCAGAGCCGCAGTCGGTTCATCCATGATGATCAGTTTGGAGGCAAAGGTTGCGGTGCGAGCGATGGCTACGCACTGCCGTTGGCCACCCGACATGTTCCGAATGGTGCTCGACAGGTTGGGGATCTTGACTGCCGTCTTTTCGAGCGCCTGCACGGTGGCCTCACGCATTGCCTTGCTGTCCAGGATCGAAAATGGGCCCAGGTTCCACTTGATCTTTTCACGCCCCAAAAACAGGTTGGAGGGCACGTCAAGGTCATCGGCGAGAGCCAGGTTCTGGAACACCGCTTCAATTCCGCGTCGCCGTGCATCGAGCGGCCCGTCGAAATTCACCACTTCGCCATCGAAGAAAATCTCGCCGCGCGTCGGTTGTTCAACACCAGTGATCTGGCGAACGAAGGTCGATTTACCCGCCCCGTTGTCTCCCATGATCGCCACGTGTTCGCCCTGGCGGATGACGAAATCGGCCTTTTCGAGTGCATGGACGCCACCATAATATTTCGTCAGACCCCGCGTCTGGAGAACCACGTCGTCAGTCTTTGGATTGGGTGTCATGTCAGGCTCCCATGGCTCGGCGACGCTGGCGCCATTGGTCGAATACAACCGCCCCGACAATAATCGCGCCCTTGACCATGTCCTGGTAGTAGGCGTCGAGGCGGATCGAGGTGAAACCCGAGAGGATCACGCTGAAGATCATTGCACCCAGTACGGTGCCGAAAACCGATCCCCGTCCTCCCGACAGCGAGACGCCGCCAATAACGGCCATGGCAATGGCATCGAGTTCGTACATCACGCCCATTCCGGCCTGAGCGGTCAGGTTCTTCGAGGTCAGGAGAATGGCCGCGATCGCCGTGAACATACCCGCCATTGCGTAGACGAGAACCTTGTGACGGGCGACGTTGATGCCCGACATGCGCGCAGCATCTTCGTTTGAACCGATTGCATAGCTTCGCTTGCCGTAGAGCGTGTGCCGCATGATGAGGAAGAGCAGCACGGCCAGCAGCAAGAAGATCACGGCAGGGTTCTGGCCGGGCCAGCGGATCAACCCGAAGGTGACTGTTCCAAGCAGATCACCATTGGCGAGGCTGGCGTAGGATTCGGTGGGAAATGAAACCGGCTGCCCATTGGACCACCAGCGGGCAACGCCGCGGGCCGAGACCATCATGCCCAAAGTGGCAATGAAGGGCGGGATCCTCGTATAGGCGATGAAAAACCCATTGATCAGCCCGGCCGCGATCCCGCAGCACAGACCGACGATAATGGGCACGATGACCGGCAGATCCAAAGCCCAGGGACCAAGGATGGCGCTGGGATTGGGGTTGCCATTGACGGTCGCAGTCTGTGCAAAGCTCATGGCGATCATCGCCGTTGCCCCGACCACCGAACCTGACGAGAGGTCGATGCCGCCCAGAATGATCACCTGCGTCACGCCCAGCGCAATGATGCCGGTGATGGCGACCTGCAGCAGGATGATGTCCAGTCGCTGCTGGTTGAACAGGGCCGGCACGGCTTCCCGCATATTGAACAGGAAACTCCCGCCATTGGCGCGGTTAAGGATCTCGAAGATGACAATGATGATGACAAGCGCTGCCAGAACACCGAGTTCAGGTGGCAAAGAGCGCTTGCGCGGGTCGTATTTCAGCCCACCGATGCCATGAATGAAGCTTGCCATAAAGGTCCCCCAGTCGAGTGAAAGAACGCCCCCGGACCGAAGCCCGGGGACTGAAGTTCAACGTCAGTTTCTCTGGAGGTATTGGTCGATATTGGCAGGCGTAACGAGTTCGAACGGCACATAAACCTTCTTGTCGACTGCCTCGCCTGCCGCAAGACCCAGCGCGGCATCGAGCGAGCCCGAACCCTGTGCGGCGGCATTCTGGAAAACGGTGACGTCCAGATCGCCGGCCTGCATGGCCGCAAGCGCGTCCTGGGTCGCGTCGATCCCGCCCACAATGACGCTATCCATGCCGATACCGGCAGCCTTCATGGCCTGGATTGCGCCAAGGGCCATCTCATCATTGTTCGAGATGACGGCGTCGAATGCCTCCCCGGTCGAGAGCCAGTTTGTCATCAGGTTCTGCGCCTGGTCGCGGCTCCAGTTCGCGGTCTGCTGATCAAGGACGTTGAGCGTCACACCACAGTCGCCGCTGTCCATTACGTCATAGATGTCCTGAGTGCGCTGCAATGCGGCCTGGTTGGAGAGCTCACCCTGCATGACATAGACATTGGCCTCGGACTTGCCGGCTTCCGAAAGCAGGCGGCAAATTTCGAGGGTCTCGAGCGTGCCGGATTCGACTTCATTCGAGGCAACGAACGCCTGCCCATCGGGCAGCGTGTCGACATTGATGGGCTCGCGATTGACATAGACCAGTGGCACGCCGGCCGCGGCCGCCACGTCGGACATGGCCTGAGTAGCGGAGGTGTCCACCGGGTTGACCACTATGGCGTCAACGCCGGAGGCCAGGAAGTTCTTGATCTGATCGAGCTGCTTGGCGACGTCGTTCTGGGCGTCTTCGATCTGAACGTCGACTCCCCTCTCGTCGGCGCTTGCCTGGATGCCATTGCGCAGCACGGTCAGGAAATTGTCGTCAAACAGCGCCATCGATACGCCCACAGACTGGGCATATGAAACGCTGGTCATGGTCAACATGATTGCAGTCGATAGCAGTAATTTGTGCATATTTCCTCCTCAAGCATCCAGGACATCTGGAGCTATGACTAGGAGTATTCAGGGGACCCAATTCACCGCGCGCTTGCAGCGGCGCATTCCGTCCCGTGACTACTCTCCTCCCAGGGCGAGCGTTTTCGCTGCTACCCGGAGAGGAGATTTGCGCGGCATGGGCAAGAGGTCAATCAAGTTTGATGCCTCTTGGTCGTCAGGTCTGATAGATTCAGCACTGCTGTTGATGTGTTTTCGTCAGATCGGATCACATCGATTCAGGAGTCCAGATTTCATGCAGCAGGAAGCGCTGGCCAGGGTTCTGGGCCAGGCCACTTTCAGCCGAGGAAATCATCATATCGCGGAGTTCCTCGCACATGGCTTGAAGGGGCGTTCCGATGACGATGGCGGCAATGCGATCCTGCAATGCCAGGCGAGATTCGTCGGTCAGCTCGTTGACGATGAGGGCAACACGGCTCGGATCGGGCGCCTCCCTCAGCGCCGCGATTGCGCCCTCCATGCCACCACCCGCACAATAGATGCCCACAAGGTCAGGGTGCTCTTCGAGCATCTGTACAGTGGCCTCATAGGTGAACTGCCGGTTCTCCATATTCACTTGGGGGTTGAGCAGTTCGAGATGGGGGGCGTATTCGCGCAGAGAGCTGCGAAAGCCCGTCTCCCGCAGCTCATGCCCATGAAATCGTGTGCCGCCAATGAAGATCCCGATCTTGCCCTTGCGGCTGGCAAGGCGCGCCATCAGCCACCCCACCGTTCGGCCGACCTTCAGGTTGTTGAGACCTATGTAGCTTTCCCTAACGCCCTGAGCAAAATCCGAGAGCAATGAAAAGGTCGGCTTGCCCTGGCTGCGCAACTCTCCGGCGGCCTGGGTCACCTCATGATGATCCAGTCCCGTCGCGGCCAGCGCATCCACCGTGCTGCCAAGCGATCGGATGAGTTCGGCCAGCTCGCCTGGCTGGGTGGTCTCCGCGTAGCGCAGGTTGACGCGAATACGATGTGTCGTGCAATCCGCCATGGCACGCTCCAACTCTTCGGCGAAATGCTGGTAAAAGGCATGCCGGCCCTTTTGCAGGATGAAGCCGAAAGTCAGAGCCGGCCGGTCGACGCCCACACGGCTGATGATCGCATTGACACCATGGTAACCCAAGCGCCGCGCCGCCTGCTCAACCTTAAGGGCCGTTTCCGGGCGCACCCGTTCACGACCGTTCATCACGCGATCCACCGTAGCGACGCTTACGCCCGCCTCGTTTGCGAGTTGCGCGATAGTGATCTTGGGCATAGTCGTATCTCTGATTTCAGTTCACTTGATGGCTTAACATCATTCTTGACGAACGCGCACCCCGTTTCGCGATGATGCGCTGTGATGTGATCGAGAGGGTTGCCCCTCAGTCGGGAAAGCGGCAACAGGGAACGCGGCAGCGGCCACAGGTGTGTCCGCCGAGCCTAATGAACACTTGAATGTTGTTTGAAAGGACTGATTGCCGGCGCGCGGCGGCCTCGTGCGGCTTGCGAAATAGAGGACTGTGGTGGTCCCGTTGGCAATAAGGTCATCGACCAGGACGGTATGACGCCCACGCGCAAAGTCGAGATCGGCGTAGCGGGCCCCAGGCGGGGAAGTGAATTTCGCCAACCAAACTTCGAGCGGCTCGTCCTGGGGATGCTGCCGCGCGACCGCACATCGCGACGGTTGAGCATGCCTGCCTCCGCCTCGCGGGAGACCAGTGAGGCGAAGGACGTGCGTTACCCCTGGTGGACGGCAGGGCGCCTGGCCAGGCGGGAGCCGAGCAGTTCGCCGTGTTCGCTCAGGATCGAATAGGCGATGCCGCAGATCAGCGAATTGATGCGGCGTAGCGAGCGGACCGTCTCGAGGTGCAATTCGCTGGTTTCGAAACTGTTGGTATTGCCCGATCGCAGGCGGGAGAAGTGTCCGCCCATACTCTGACGCTCCATGACGCCGACCGCATCCTTTTCGGTCACCAGTTGGCGCGCCGATTCCAGATCCTCCGAGATCAGCACGTTGAGGGCGAGTTGGAGATTGCTCAGGACACGGGCGTGGAGATCTATGAGTTCAGCCCAGCCTTCTTCGGAAAAGGTCAGGCGTCGTTCCACCAATTGGTCAGCGACCCGCAGGATGGGACGGGCGATGATATCGGCCGCCTGCTCGAGGCTGACGGCATAATTGCTCAGGTCTGAGGCCCGAGCGGTCTGGCTCTCGTCCATCGCTTCCCATTCGAGCTGGGCCAGGAACAGCTTGATCGATGAGTTGGACTGATCCACCTCGGGCTCCAGACCCTTGACGCGGCGGATGGCGATCTTGTCGCCGGATTTGAGGATTTCGATGACGGGCTGCAGCATGACCTCGACCATTTCGCTCATGCGCAGCAATTCCCGGGTGGCGCTGGCGAGCGCCATGTCGACATTGCCCTTGTGGCCGCCCGATAGTGCAGTCTGGCGGAAACGAGCGACGTCGCCGCCCTCCCCCGCTGGCGCATCGCGCACAAGCCGGTTCAGCAGGGCGGACACGGGCGCCGAGAGCGGCAGGCCGATGACCATGACAACAAAGTTGAAGGCAATATGGAGCAGGCTGGCCTGCTGACCGACATTGCCAGGCAGGCCGATGGCCGCAAGCGGCCAGACTTGCAGGAGAACAAGACACGTCAGCGCCGCACCACCGCGCAGCATGATCGCCCCAATGGCGATGCGGCGCGCCCGGACATCACCACCACGGGTCATACCATAGGCAATCAATGTGCCGCCAAGATTGGCGCCCAGCACCAATGCCGTGGCGATCTCCAACGGAATGATGCCGGCTGCCCCGAAGGTGATGATGACCAGCACGCTGGCCACCGACGAATAGGACAGCCAGGTCACCAGGGCCGCTACAACGAACCCCGTCCATGGATCGCCCCTGAGGTAGTTCACCGCCGTGCCGAGCAATTCGCTGCCACGCCATGGCGTCGTGGCCTCGGAGACCATCTGCAGGGATAGGAGGACGAAGGCAATGCCAAGCACCATGCGCCCCAATTGCTTGGTGCGGCGCTCAGTGCCGCGCAGAAACAGCACGCCTCCTGCGATGATCAGGGGCGCGATGAGGAGCGACAGGTCAAAGGAAAGAATGCTCGCAACGATGGCGGAGCCGAAATAGGCGCCGAGCACCAGGGCAAGACCGGTGGCACCCGCCAGCAATCCACCGGAGGCAAACCCCGAAGCCAGCGCTGCCACGGCCGTCGAACTTTGCAAAGCGATGGCCATTGCTGCGCCGACCGATGCCGCCGCAAGAGCGCTTTTTTCCGCCCGGGCCAGCGTGCGCTTCAACTGGGCGGAATAGGCCCGCTCAACCGCGGTGCGCACCATGCGAACGGCCCAGAGCAGCAGAACAATGGCAGCCACCAGGTGCACAATTATGAAATACATTCGGTCTCCTCGCCCTCCGACTCTGCATTCGCAGCCTGCCATCTCATCATGTTCAGATGAACATATCTAGGGCAATGCGCTGCAACCATCGTTGTGAACATCTGGCGTGCGCAAGACAGGCACAACGCAACATGTTGATATTTCAGTAACTTTTCGGATGACTCGTGAGCAAGACATGATTTGAATGTTCAAATGAACATTTTTCGGTTGCAAAAGTGACATGGCTCGGCTCCAATTCGGCCTCGTCCTGAGGCAGGGAGGCCTCAGCGAAACACATAAAAGGGAGAGAGCATGTTCAAGAACGCATTGTTCCTGTCAGCGGGACTGGCTGCGATAATTACCGCAACGCCGGGCTTTGCTCAGACAGAAATCGCCTGGTGGCACGCCATGGACGCCGAACTGGGGCAGCGGCTGGAAGCCATTGCCCAGGGCTTCAACGACAGCCAGGACGAATTTGTCGTGGTCCCCAGCTACAAGGGCACCTATCCCGAAACACTCACCGCCGCCATTGCGGCGTTCCGGGCCAATGAACAGCCGGCCATTGTGCAGGTCTTTGAAGTGGGCACCGGCACGATGATGGCCGCAGAAGGCGCCGTCAATCCGGTCTATCAGCTCATGGCCGACAATGGCGAGCCATGGGATCCGAGCGCGTTCCTGGCGCCGGTCACCGGCTACTATTCGGATACCGATGGCAACATACTGTCGATGCCGTTCAATTCGTCCACGCCCATCATGTACTACAACAAGGACGTGTTTGAGGCAGCGGGCCTCGATCCCGAAATGCCTCCCAAGACCTGGGCCGAGCTGGAAACGATGAGCCGGCAGATCATGGAATCGGGCGCTGCGCCCTGCGGCTTCACCTCGGGCTGGATTTCCTGGGTGCAGCTCGAAAACCTTTCGGCAATTCATGACCAACCCTATGGCACGCTGGAAAACGGTTTTGGCGGATTGGGCACCGAGTTCACGTTCAATGGGCCGGTGCAGGTCAAACACTGGGAGAACCTCAAGAACTGGGCCGATGAAGGTCTGTTCGAATATGGCGGACCGGTTGGTGGTGGCGACGCACCGCCGAAATTCTACTCGCAGGAATGCGCCATCTACATGAACTCCTCCGCCTCGCGCGCTGGTGTCATCAATAATTCGGGTGACTTCGAAGTGGGCTTCGCGCCCCTGCCCTATTACGAAGACGAAATCGCGGAGCCGAAGAACTCGATCATTGGCGGCGCCACCCTATGGGTGCTCAATGGCAAGGACCCGGCAGTCTATGACGGCGCTGCGCAGTTCTTCACCTATCTCTCGAGCCCGGAAGTCCAGGCCGAATGGCACCAGGCAACCGGTTACCTTCCGATTACCAATGCTGCCTACGAGCTGGGTCAGGAACAGGGCTATTACGAAGCCAATCCGGGTTCGGACATCGCCATCGACCAGATTACGCGCGGTACGCCCTCGACCAATTCCAAGGGTATCCGCTTCGGCAACCTGACACAGGCCCGGACCGTGGTGGATGAAGAGTTCGAAGCCCTGCTTTCGGGCAGCAAGACCGCCCAGGAGGCACTGGACGCTGCCGTTGAACGTGGCAATCAGATCCTGCGCGACTTCGAAGCCGCCAATAGCTGAACCTCCCCGGATTGTCCCGCTGACCGCATGCGGGACAATCCACCCGGGCGGCCCACAAGCCGCCCGGACCTTCCAGTCGTGACCATCGGGGGAGCTCTCGGCCCATGCAAACCAAGCGCACAATCTTTCCAAACAAGCTGTTGCCCTATGCGCTGTTGGCGCCGCAACTGGCCGTGACGCTGATCTTCTTCATCTGGCCCGCCGCCCAGGCGGTCAAATCGTCCTTCGAGCGCGAGGACCCGTTCGGGTTCCGCACCACTTTCATCTGGTTCGAGAACTACACGCGACTGTTTTCCGAGCCGGGCTATCTCAACTCGCTTACCAAAACGGCGATTTTCGCGGTTTCGGTGACGCTGCTGTCGATGAGCCTGTCGCTGTTGCTGGCGGTGGCCGTGAACCGGGTTCTGAAATCCAACCGCGCCTATACGACCCTTCTGGTATGGCCCTATGCGGTAGCTCCCGTCGTCGTAGGTATCCTGTGGTGGTTCATGTTCAACCCCACCATCGGCATTGCACCCTATATGCTGCGAGGCCTCGGTATTGATTGGAACCATCGCGTCGATGGCAACCAGGCGATGATCCTCGTCGTGATCGCCGCGAGCTGGAAGCAGATCTCCTACAACTTCCTGTTCTTCGTGGCGGGACTGCAGTCAGTGCCGCAATCGCTCAACGAGGCGGCGGCTATCGACGGCGCCGGGCCCTTCAAGCGGTTCTGGACCATTGTCTTTCCGCTCCTGTCACCGACGACCTTTTTCCTGCTCATCGTCAACATCAACTACGCCATGTTCGACACGTTTGGTCTGATCGACGCCACCACCAATGGTGGGCCGAACCAGGCCACGAACATCCTCGTCTATAAGGTTTATGCCGATGGTTTCCTCGGCCTCAATATCGGTTCCTCGGCCGCCCAGTCGGTCGTGCTGATGCTGATCGTCATCGCCCTCACCGCAATCCAGTTCCGCTATATCGAGCGGCGCGTCCAATACTAAGGAGCCAAGAGAATGGTCGAAAATCGCCCCTGGCTCAGCCTGCTCACCCATCTGGTGCTGATCGTCGGCGTCGTCGTTGTCGTCTTCCCGGTTTATCTGGCCTTCATCGCCTCAACGCATGGCAGCGGCGACTTCATGCGCGGGCTCGTGCCCCTGCTGCCCGGCCCGCACATGCTGGAAAACTATGGCCGCATGCTCACCCAGGGCATCTCCACGGCCGGCGCGCCACCGGTGTCGATCATGCTGATGAACTCGACAATAATCGCTATCGTGATTGCCGTGGGCAAGATCGCCATTTCGCTGCTCTCGGCCTATGCGATCGTGTTCTTCAAGTTTCCGTTCCGGCTGCTGGCGTTCTGGACCATCTTCATCACCCTGATGCTGCCGGTCGAAGTGCGCATCATCCCGACCTTTGCAGTGGTGGCCAATCTTGGATTGCTCAACTCCTATGTCGGACTGACGCTGCCGCTGATTGCCTCGGCTACCGCTACGTTCCTGTTCCGCCAGTTCTTCCTCACCGTGCCGGATGAACTGATGGAAGCAGCACGGGTGGATGGGGCGGGCCCCATGAAGTTCTTCCGCGACATCCTGTTGCCCCTGTCGCGTACCAATATCGCGGCGCTGTTCGTCATTCTCTTCATTTATGGCTGGGTGCAGTATCTC
>Ga0114916_1001402_pt1 | contig 13707 bp, 12 predicted proteins | sample MalvirAntarct_66_FD_83501 | JGI IMG/M metagenome (GOLD analysis project Ga0114916, IMG submission 83501) | Marine viral communities from the Global Malaspina Expedition - Malaspina viral metaG Antarct_66 | ecosystem: Environmental > Aquatic > Marine > Oceanic | place: West Anvers Island... | reverse complement strand
TCTTGTCTTCAACGGACGTGACGGCGAGTTTTCCGCCAAGCTGCGTCCTCAAGGCAAGAAATCTGCAAGTCTGGAAATCGGCGTCCGAACCCGGGAACAGCCCGAGCGATCGCGGCTGGATTTCCTGTTCGCGCCGCTGAAGGTCGGCCGGCTGGAATATCTCGTGCAAAAAGCTACCGAGATGGGTGTGCGGAGGATCACGCCGGTGTTCACCGATCATACCCAGCTGCACAAGGTCAATGCAGGGCGGCTTGAGGCAAACATTGTCGAAGCAGCCGAGCAATGTGGCAATCTCGCAATCCCGGAACTGGGGAAAGCGGTCAAGTTTGACAGCCTGATCGCTGACTGGGACCCGGCGCGCCGCATCATTTTCTGCAACGAGAGCCAGGCCGGCAACAATCCGGCCAGGACGCTGGAGAGTATCAAGGAACGCGATCTGGCGCTGTTCGTTGGTCCGGAAGGCGGCTTTTCCGAGCGGGAACGGGAGATCCTGACCGCCCTGCCCTTCGTCACATCAATACCGCTGGGACCGCGTATCCTTCGCGCCGACACGGCTGCGGTGGCGGCCCTGACAGCGGTTCAAATGACCATCGGCGACTGGTAGGGTTGCAGATCAGCTACGGATCAAGCTTCTTTGATCCTTCGATCAAGGATTTTCGCTTGCATGGCGGACCGGTTCCGGTCCAATCAGCGTCAGGATGCGTGGTTTGAGATCGCGCCTGTGAGATGAAAAAGGGTCAGCCATGGCGCGCGACACCACCGACGACACCCCGATCAGTTCGATCAATGAACTGGCCGACTGGATGGCTGCGGGCTGCAAGCCGCAGGACAAATGGCGGATCGGCACCGAGCACGAGAAGTTCGTGTTTTATACCGATACCCACGAACCCGTGCCCTACGAGGGGGATCGCTCGATCAAGGCGTTGCTCGAAGGCATGGCATCCATGCTTGGCTGGGAGCCGATCATCGACGCGGGAAAGATCATCGGCCTGGTCGAACCGACAGGCGCCGGCGCCATCAGCCTCGAGCCGGGCGGACAGTTCGAGCTGTCAGGCGCGCCGCTCGAGACCATTCACCAGACCTGCCGCGAATCCAATGCGCACCTGGCGCAGTTGCGGGAGATCGCAGAGCCGCTGGGCATCCGTTTTCTCGGCATCGGCGGCAGCCCGGCGTGGTCTCTGGCCGAGACGCCGAAGATGCCGAAATCCCGCTACGACATCATGACCCGCTACATGCCGAAGGTCGGAAGCCAGGGGCTCGACATGATGTACCGGACCTGCACGATCCAGGTTAATCTCGACTTTTCCTCGGAAGCCGACATGCGCCGCAAGATGCAACTCGGCATGAAGCTGCAGCCGCTGGCGACCGCGCTGTTTGCCGCATCTCCCTTTACCGAAGGCAAGCCCAACGGTCTGGTTTCCTGGCGCGGCGATATCTGGCGCGATACGGACAACCGGCGCTCGGGGCAATTGCCGTTTGTCTATTCGGACGAGTTCGGCTTCCTCGATTACGTCGAATGGGCGCTCGATGTGCCGATGTATTTCGTGCTCCGCGACGGACGCTATTACGAGGCGACCCATGTTACCTTCCGCCAGTTCATGAACGGCGCCTTGAAGGGCGAACTTGATCAGCCGATGCCGACGATGGGCGACTGGACCAATCATCTGGGGACGTTGTTTCCCGACGCCCGCCTAAAGCGCTTCATCGAAATGCGCGGCGCAGACGGTGGACCGTGGCGCCGGATCTGCGCGCTGCCAGCACTCTGGGTCGGTCTGCTCTATGATGAAAGTGCGATCAGTGAAGCGCTGGAGCTGACGCGTGACTGGAGCCTGGAAGAGGTGAACAGTCTGCGAGACACCACTCCACGCGATGGGCTGAACGCCAGAATCAATGACAAATCGCTCCACGATATCGGTCGCGAGGTGCTCGGCATTTCCCGCCGTGGCCTTATCAACAGGGCGCGGCTGAATTCCGAAGGCAATGACGAAAGCCATTTCCTGGCGCCGCTGGAAGAATCCATTGCCCGCGGCACAACGCTGGCCGAAGAAATGCTGGCGCTCTACAACGGCCGCTGGCAGGGTTCCGTCGATCCGGTCTTCGCCGACTACGCCTATTAGTATCCACAACCCGGCATCCACGTATCGCCTGCCCAGACAAGGGATGCCGCCCTAGGCACAACGCTTCGGGCGGTATAGTCTTCGCTCATGCCTCTTGGGGCGATTGAGGAGAGACCTGATCCGATGATGCCGCTTTACGACATGATGATGAACGCCAACAACGGCAACGCGATGCGGGCCATGGCTGAGCAATTCGGCCTGAGCAGCAGCCAGGTGGAACAGGCAATGGCGGCACTGATGCCAGCCTTTTCAACCGGCCTGAAGCGCAACGCTTCCAACCCCATGGACATGTCGAACTTCCTCTCAGCGCTCGCCGGCGGCAACCATGCCCAGTATTTCGAGAACATGCAGAATGCTTTCAGCCCGCAGGCCATGCAGGAGGGCAACGGCATTCTGGGGCACCTGTTCGGATCCAAGGAAGTCAGCCGCGCGGTCGCTGCACAGGCCGAAGCGGCGACAGGCATCGGCCAGGAGATCTACAAGCAGATGCTGCCGATCCTGGCGACGACCATCATGGGCGGGCTGTTCAAACAGGCGACCGGACAGGCTTCCGGCCATGGCCAGGCCAATGCGATGGGTGGTTCCAATCCGATCGGGGACCTGATCTCCGAGATGATGCGCCAGGGCATGGGCGGCGGCCAGCCGAAACCGGCGCCCAGGGCCTCGCCAATGGACAATCCGCTGGGACAGATCCTTGAAGGCATGTTCGGCGGTGCGGCGCAGCGACCGGCCACTCAAAGTGGCGGCAACCCTTTCGGCGACAACCCGCTCGGCCAGATCTTCCAGGATATGCTTGGCAGCGCCATGGGCGGCGGCCAGCCTCGCGAGGCGCCCGAGCCCGAGCAACAGCCTGACCCGGACCGGATGCCGTCAGGCCGCAAGCGCAACCCCTATGACGATTTGTTCGGACCGATGTTCGATGCCGGCAAGGAAGTGCAACAGGGCTATCAGAAGAACATGGAAACGATTTTCGACCAGTATCTCCAGGGCATGAAGCGATCGCAGTAGAACCTGCAACAAAAAGACCCGGCCGCGAAACTCGAGGGAGTTGCCGGGCGGCCGGGCTAAGGGCGGGACACAGGGCAGTATCCCGCGGGGGACCCTGGAAAATCAGTAATAGCTGTTCAGGCGTGCGCGGCGGGCCAGCTCAACCGTCGGATCGGCATTGAACGGCACGGAAAAGCCATAACGCACATCATCGCGGGTCAGGCCGATGTCGGACAGTTCACGGTCGGACAGCTCAGCGATTTTCAACGCCTGGCGACGATTGAGCCGGGCGTTGGCGATCTGCCGTACGTTGCGCACCAGCGCGTGGGTGAGATCCTGGACGACCGAGCCGAAACCCGGAGTGCGGACAGCCGACAATGCGGCAGTGAAACTGCGTGCGTTCATGGCAATGATCCTTAACAAAACCTGCGCCAGTCAGAGGAGCGGGGCGCAAACCGAACTTGCAAATCCTGTTTCTCAAAAAACGATTGATCATACCAGCGAATGTTTCTAATTCTTATCATCAGAACTTTTGATAGGAGCCTGACATGCCCGCACCTCTTGATATCGATCAGCTGCAAACCTTCGTGGCGATTGTCGACACCGGGAGTTTCACGCGTGCGGCAGACAAGGTGTTCAAGACCCAGAGCGCGGTCTCGATGCAGATGCGCCGGCTTGAGGAGCGCGTGGGCAAGACGCTGTTCATTCGCGACGGCAGGCTCAACCGGCTGAGCGAGGACGGCGAACGCATGCTCGGCTATGCGCGCCGGATCATCCGCCTCAACAACGAGACCATCGCCGCATTTGATGATCACCAGCTCGAAGGCTCGATCCGGATCGGTACGCCCGACGACTATGCCGACCGCTACATGCCCGCCATCATCGCCCGTTTCGCCAAGACCAATCCGAATGTCGAGCTCTATATCGAATGCGAGCCATCGGTCGAACTTGCCGCGCGGCTGGCGCGGGGCGAGCTCGACGTGGCGCTGGTGACACACAATCCGCGTGAACGGACATCGGAAGTGGTGCGGACCGAGCCGCTCTACTGGGTGACGTCGATGAACCACACGGTGCATGAGGATCCGGTGGTGCCGCTGGCCGTGGGACGCAGGTCGTGCAACTGGCGCAACATTGCCTGCACGGCGCTGGATTCGGCCGGACGCGACTATCAGGTGCTGTTTACCAGCTGGTCGGCAACCGTCGTGGCGTCCGCCGTGCTGTCCGGGCTTGCGGTTTCGCTGCTGCCTGAATGCGCGGTGCGTCCGGGGATGCGTATCCTGTCGCCGGCTGATGGATTCCCGGCACTTCAACCGGCGCAGATCGGACTCATGAAGCGTCCGGGTGCTCCAGCGGCTCTGGTCAATGCCATCTGCGGCCACATAGCCGCCAGCCTTGACAACATCACCCCGGTCGGCCCGGAGGAAAAACCGATGTCGGCGGCTTCGGGTTCCTCCTCGCGCCGCGAGGCACGGGGCCGCGCGGATCTTGCCGCAGTCCCCGCCTGGTAGGGTACTCGACCGGCCGGGCCGCAGTCTTCAACAGCGCCCAGCTGCCTAGACTAGCGGCTCGGCACGACTGGTCGCAGCCTTACATTGCAGTGATTTTGAGCTATACTCTTTCAGTTGAATGCTGAGAGGGGAATGGCCGTGTCGTTCATTTCATCCATTCGCTACATCAAGCCTGATGTGCACCGGGCCTTCGTCGCCGAGCGGCTGAAGGCGCTCAAGCAGCAGCTTGATGAGGAAATTCACGGCCAAACGGACGACACCTCGCTCAGGCTGGCGACCTGGAACATCATGCATTTTTCCGATGGCGGCGCCTATGACCGGACCACGGAATCGCTGCTCTACATTGCCGAGATCATCGATCATTTCGATCTCGTCGCCATCCAGGAAGTCAATCACCACCTGAAGAAGTTCGAACTGCTGATGCAACGCTACCTGGGCGGGGACTGGGACTACATTCTCACCGACGCCAGTGGCAACCGCGAACGTCTGGCCTTTGTCTACCGCAAGGCAAAGGTGCGGTTCCTTCGCGAAGCCGGGGAAATCGTCTTGCCGGAAGGCCAGGAAATCGTCGCACCGGACCAGGAGAATGCGACCCGCAAACTGCAGTTCGCGCGCACGCCCTTTGCCGTCACGTTTCAGGCGGGATGGTTCCGGTTCAAGCTTTGCACGGTACATATCTATTACGGGAAATCGGCGGACAATTCGCCGGAAATGGAATTGCGGCGCGGCGAGATTGAAAAGATCGCGGTGTTTCTGGCGAAAATGCAAAAGGCCGAGAAACGCAGTTCCGGCACTGATGCCAACATGATCCTGCTGGGAGACTTCAACATCATCAGCCCGGAACACCGGACCATGAAAGCCTTGCTGGATGCGGGATTCGTGACCACCGACGGGATCAAGGATGCGGCTACCAGCCTGTCGGGCAAGCACCACTACGACCAGATTGTCTTCAAACTCGCCGAGCGAAGGGTGAAGCTCGGCCAATCCGGTGTGCTCGACATCTTCAAGAGTGTCTATCGCAGCGAGGATGCCGCCCATTATGCGGACATGTCGGAAATCAAACGGATCACTGATGGCCGGGACGGCAGCGCCCGCACCAGGGACAAGGCGATGGACTATTTCCGGAACTACTACCGCAAGCACCAGCTGTCAGACCACAATCTGCTCTGGTGCGAGGTCAAAACGGATTTCTCCGGCCACTATCTCGATGCCGTCGCCTCGGGGCGCGATCCGCGCAAGATGTAGGTCCTTTACGCGGCGCGCCATGCCAGTCTAAGGCGTTCGCGTCGATGCGCGCTCAAGCGATGTGGATTGCCAGAAGCAGCCACTGAACAAGATTGATGGTCAAGCCGACGATGAACAGCATGCGGCGTTGCCTGATGCGGTTGGTTGTCAGGTGAATCCAGGCGTGGGCCGCGCGGGCCAGCACGAAGGCCCAGGCCACGATCACCGCCGCCATCCCGGCGCCGCCGGTGACAAAGAGCGAAAGGCAGGCTGCGAAAAACAACACCGGCAGCTCGAACTGGTTGGTCAGGTTGCGCGCTGCGGTCGCACTCGGTTCCGGCTCGATCGACGGAACCTTGAAATCCGATGGCCTGGCGTTGCCAGCCTTGACCGCGCCGATACGGCGGGAGGACATGACGACATAGACCACGTAGGTCAGAAGCACCTGGGCCAGAACCGGCCAGAAAATCGCAGTCGATGAGGTCATTGCGTCACACACCCATGGTTGGCAAGGTCTGACCTTCCCTAAACTGCAAACACGTCAACAGCAAGGGAGCGAGCCTGCTCAGCCTCCGGACGCGGTTGGTTCACCGCGGCGAGCGGTCATCCATCGCCAGGTCCAGAGTGCAATGATCAAGGCGAAGGCCAGGCTGACCGCGACGTATTTGCCCGTGGTCAGGACGCGCAGCACAAAGACAGAGGCCTCGTCGAATTCGGACGCGAGGGCCTCGGGCCCGAACATGGCATCAGCGACGGCGTTCTCGGTCAAATCGCAGGCAAGATAAGTGAACGCAAGGGCCAGAACCAGACCAAAACCGACGGCCGCCAGCCGCGGAGACTGACCGGGCCGCGAAGGGCGAAAAAGAGCCGCAAAGCCGCAGAATGCAAGGCTCGCTGTCAGCAGCGGAGGGAACACGAGATCGTAGCTGGCATGCAGCGAAACATAGGCTTCGGAGGCGCTTGTCCTGCCGGTTGCCTGAGCAGCCGCGTGATCGGACCTGAAGGCCGCGAACACGGCGCGGGCTCCCTCCAGGTCATATCCGAAAGGCACCTGATCCGGGATCCTCATATCGCCCAGAAGCGCGTTGATCGGCGGGACATGGACAAACGCAACACAGGCAAACAGCCCGGCCGTGAGCATGCACAGCAGCCAGCCGGGCCAAAGCCGCATCATTACATCGCGCCAGGATAGTTGGGGCTTTCCCGGGTGATGCTGACATCGTGGGTGTGGCTTTCGCGCAGACCAGCCCCGGAGATCCGGACAAAGGTCGCACGGTCATGGAAGTTCTTCAGGTCCGAGGCCCCGACATAGCCCATGGCCGCCTTGAGGCCACCGGCCAGCTGATGCAGAACGCCTGATACCGGTCCCTTGTAGGGAACCTGGCCCTCGATGCCCTCGGGCACCAGCTTAAGCGTATCGCGAACCTCGGCCTGGAAGTAACGGTCTGCCGAGCCGCGCGCCATGGCGCCGACAGAGCCCATGCCGCGATAGGCCTTGAAGGAGCGGCCCTGGTGCAGATAGACCTCGCCCGGGCTTTCATCGGTGCCGGCGAGCAGCGAGCCGACCATCACAGCAGACGCCCCCGCGGCGATTGCCTTGGCCAGGTCGCCCGAATACTTGATGCCACCGTCGGCGATGACCGGAACATTGTGTTTCTGGGCCTCATCGACGGCGCTCATGATTGCCGAAAGCTGCGGCACACCGACACCGGCAACAATGCGCGTGGTGCAGATCGAGCCGGGCCCGATGCCGACCTTGACCGCATCCGCGCCGGCATCGATGAGTGCCCTGGCGCCTTCCGCCGTCGCCACGTTACCGGCCATGATACGGACCGAATTTGAGAGCTTCTTGGCGCGGGTGACGGCATCGAGCACCCGCTGCGAGTGGCCATGGGCGGTGTCGATGACCAGGAGGTCCACACCGGCGGCGATCAGGCGTTCGGCGCGCTCGAACCCATCCTCGCCCACCGAGGTGGCCGCAGCTGCACGCAGCCTACCCTGCTCGTCCTTGGAAGCGTTCGGGTTGAGCTGCGACTTCTCTATGTCCTTGACGGTGATCAGGCCGACGCAGCGGCCGTGGCCGTCGACCACCACGAGTTTCTCGATGCGGTGGCTGTGCAGCAGCCGCTTGGCTTCGGTCTGCTCGACACTTTCCTTGACCGTGACCAGGTTCTCGTGGGTCATCAGTTCATGGATCTTCTGGTTGGGGTCGGATGCAAAGCGGACGTCCCGGTTGGTCAGGATGCCAACCAGGTGGCCAGGGCCGGAGCTGTCACCACCGCGATGCTCGACCACGGGAATCCCGGAGATCCCGTGGGCCTTCATCAATGCCAGCGCTTCCGAAAGCGGTGCATTCGGGCTGATGGTGACAGGATTGACGACCATGCCGCTTTCGAATTTCTTGACCTGGCGGACCTGCTCTGCCTGCTCTTCCGGGGTCAGGTTGCGGTGGATCACCCCGATGCCGCCGGCCTGCGCCATGGCAATGGCCAGGCGGGCTTCGGTAACCGTGTCCATGGCGGAGGAAATGATCGGCAGGTTAAGGTCAAAATCACGAGCGATTCGGGTCGCAATATTGGCCTGACCAGGCATGATCTCCGAATGACCGGGCTGCAGCAGCACGTCATCGAAAGTCAGCGCCTCAGCGCCGGTAATGGATTGGATAATGGTCGCCATCGCCTGTCGGTTCCGTCTGTTCGGGGCTGCCCGAAGCGGGTGGCCCGGTGCTGTTTCGGGTATTTCGCGTTGGCAGCGGCAAGTACCACGCTTCAGGCGGTTGGGAAAGAGCGGTAATGGCTTTGATCACCGAAATTCGCTGCGGCGCACACTTTCCGCATTTCCGGCAAACAAAAACCCGGGCATTGCTGCCCGGGTCCTGGCTCTCACACCGGGATAGGATGAAGCCTCAGAGATCCAACTGGTAGGTCTCGGGGATGAAACGGTAGCCTTCCGACGCCTTCTCGATAAAGCCGACGGACGGGAACGGCATGTGGTAGCCGATGAACGGGAGCCGGTCGGCAGCAATCATGTCGAACACGGCCTTGCGGGTCTGGGCGGCAGCGGCCTTGTCGGCATCAAACAGCACTTCCCAGTCCGGGCGCTGCAGCGAAAGAACAAAGTGGTTTGCCGTATCGGCGGTCAGCATCAGCTTGCGGCCACCCGATTCCAGACCATAGATCATGTGACCAGGGGTATGGCCGAAGGCTGCCATGCTGGTGATGCCTGATACCACGCTTTCACCATCGCCGATGAAGCTCATCTTGTCGGCGAGCGGTACGACCTTGGAGACAACACCCTTGTGGCCGTTTTCCGCGCCGGTGCCGATGCGGTCTTCAGACGACCAGAAGTCATACTCGGCCTGACCGGTGACGTAGCGGGCGTTCGGGAAGGCCGGCGCACCGGCTTCCATCAGGCCGCCAATGTGATCGCCATGCAGGTGGGTGAGCACCACGATGGTGACCTGCTCGGGCGTATAGCCAGAAGCCTTGAGATTTGCGAGCGTCTGGCCGACGCCGCCTTCGCGGCCTCCCTCGCCATTGCCGGTGTCAAACAGGACCAGATCGGACCCGGTGTTGACCAGGGTCGGTGCGAAGGTGAACTGCATCTGGTCGACCGGCAGGTAATTGGTATTGAGAAGTTCTGCCACTTCCTCCTCGGTCTTGTTGGTACCGAAGATTTTCTGCGGGCCGGGGACAACGCGATGACCGTCGGACAACACGGTGATCTCGAAATCACCCAGTGAAAAGCGCTTGTAGGCAGCAGGTTGCGCCGCAGCCATCGGCACCTCTGCCTGGGCTGCGCGAACCATCAGCTGGGGAGCAGCGAGCGCTCCAGCACCAAGGGCGGTCACCTTGAAAAGATTGCGACGGGACATGCTGGATAGATTTGACACGGTTGAAGCCTCCGAGGAAAAAGAAGATGCACAGGAGCGAGGTGGCGCGACAAACCCTAAGGACAAGCCTTGGGCGCCAGCTGCAGCCGGTGACGCAGCGTCAATCCACCGTGAACAATCCCGACAAAGATGAGAAATTGCAGGGTGAATGCCGTATTCCAACCCGCACCATATAAATTTAGGGTTGAAATTTACACGTTATACGCGGCATAGGAGGCTCTCAAAGGAGCCTCATCTTGAACAAGCTGCTCGGCCTGATCGTTGCCTTTCTGGCGTCCTTTTTCCTGCTGTACACGCTGGTCAGCAAGGACCAGCCGGCGAAGCATGCGGGCTTGAAATCCGCCGGTCTGCCGCCTCTGCTCGCGATCCATGATCTCTACGCCGCATCGAGCGCTTTGCTGTCTCGCGACACGGAACCGAACATCGGCTCAAGTTCCGGCACGGAGATAGGGTGGCGGCAGCGATACGACAACAGCAACGGCAGCACCATCCGTCTTGCATTGCCAGAAACGGGCCCGGATCCAGGACCGTTGCCAATGGTCGTTGCAATAGAAAGCGGGGCTGCGAGCGGCATTTCGGTAGACAGGGAACGCACAGAGCTCTTCCTGACCAATCGGGGATATGCAATGCTTTCCATTGCTTGCCGGGGGCTTTCATCCGCCCCTCCGGCTCCGGGCGCACCAGGAGATGCCAGCCGTGAGAGCCCTTGCACGGCAGCAATGATCCGGGACGAGATCATGTTGCGGATCGAACAGGGCATCGCCGACCCGCAAGCCCTTGCAGTGCTCGGGTCAGGCATGGGCGCCCACCTGGCGCTGATGACCATGGCGCTCAAGCCCGACCTGTTCAAGGCCGCGATCCTTCATTCGACCATGATCGACGTGCCGCGGTCTCTCTCCCGCAGCCAGCCGGTGATGACCCCGTTCAATGCTGTCGTGACAAGCGGCCAAGGTCCCGGCGAAAGCGATGTCATGCCTTTCGTCGTTGCCTCGCCGGTTGGACTGGCAAAGAGCATTCGAGGTGCCGTTTTGATCACCCACGGCAAAGCGGATGAGGTTGTGCCCGTCGAACAGGCAGAGGCCTTTGTCCGTGCGCTTCGACACGCAGGAACAGACGTCGAAGCGGTCTACTTCGATCACGAAGACCATCGCTATTCTCGTTGGCAGACCCTCGTGCAGACAGCACGTCTGTCCGAAAACTTCCTCGCCCACCATCTGGGCGGCAGGAATGGCGGCTATGACTTTATCGAACTGCTGGCGAAGCTGTTCTGAGAATTAGGCATAAATATTTATGCATTGCTGACCTGGAGTGCTTTATAGCTTGCCGCGCACAGGGCAGTCACCTGGACAGCTGCTCCGGCTCGAAGCGGCATCCAGGATGCGCTCCGCCGGGATTGACATTGTGTCACCCTTTCAGTGGCGGCCTTTTCCTGCGATACCGTCAGTGTTTCATCTCCTTGCCTGCCCGGCGCGGCTGTCTCTGCTCCAACGGATATCTCCTTTGAATCGTTCAATTCCGCTTGTTCTGGCTGTCGCCCTTTTCATGGAACAGATGGATTCGACCGTCATCGCCACCGCGCTGCCGGCAATCGCGGCCGACGTCAACACGAGCCCGATCTCGCTCAAGCTGGCCTTGACGGCCTATCTGGTGTCGCTTGCAATCTTCATTCCGATCTCCGGCTGGATGGCCGACCGTTTCGGCGCACGGCGCATCTTTGCCATTGCGATCGGCGTGTTCCTCGCAGGATCGATCGCCTGCGCCGTCTCTGGCAGCCTCATCGAATTCGTGGCTGCGCGCTTCCTGCAAGGCATGGGCGGGGCGATGATGACGCCGGTGGGCCGGCTGGTGCTGCTGAGATCGACCGAAAAGTCGCAACTGGTCAGCGCCATGGCCTGGCTGACGATACCCGCACTGGTCGGCCCGATGGTGGGCCCGCCGGTCGGCGGGTTCCTGACCACGTTCCTGAGCTGGCACTGGATCTTTTTGATCAACATTCCGATCGGGCTTGCCGGTATCGTGTTCGCGATCAAGATCCTGCCTGACGACGGCATCCGCGTCCGCGACAAGGTGGACTGGACCGGTTTCCTGCTGTCGGGAACCGCAACCTCGGGAATCGTCTTCGGCCTGTCGGTGATCAGCCTGCCGGTCCTGCCGCCGGTTTGGGGTCTGGCCATAACCGGCATCGGCATGCTGTCGCTGATCGCCTATCTCAGGCACGCGCGTGCGCATCCCAAGCCGCTGCTCGATCCGAAGATCTTCCGGAACCGGACGTTTTCCCTGTCGCTGCTCGGATCAAGCCTGTTCCGGGTCGGGTCGGGCGCCGTCCCCTTTCTGCTGCCGCTGATGCTCCAGCTCGGCTTCGGCATGTCCCCGTTCCAGTCCGGCATGATCACCTTCATCTCGGCCGCAGGCGCCATCCTGATGAAATTTGCCATCAAACGGATCCTGAGCCTCGGCGGCTTCCGCTTCACGCTGCTGGTGGCAGCCGCCGGATCGGCGCTCTCGATCGCGGTCAACGGGTTCTTCACACCCGCGACTCCGATCACGCTGATGCTCCTGGTCCTGTTCGTCAGCGGACTTGTGCGGTCGATGTTCTTCACCGCGGTCAATGCCCTGACCTTTTCCGAGATCAACCCGGAATCGGCGGCCCAGGCGAGCTCGATCACATCGGCATCCCAGCAGGTTTCCATCGCCATCGGCGTGGCGCTTGCCGGTGGGATCGTGGAAGTGGTGACAAGGCTGAATGGCGGAGTGCTCGGCCTCGACGCGTTTCACACCGCCTTCTTCGCGGTGGCAGCGCTGACCTCTGTCGCGATCCTGCCGTTCCTCGTTTTGCCCCCGGATGCCGGCGACGCGGTATCGGGCCGGGCGCTCAGGCGCGCCGGGCCCCGCGCCGCTTCACCCGTTCGCAGCTAGCTCCGGATTACCGCGGCCCTTGAAGCCCTTGGCCAGAACGAACATCTCCACTGATTCAGCGCGCGAAGACGGCGGCTTGATGTGGATGACTGATTTGAAATTCTGTTTGAGCAGGGTCAGGAGATCGTTCTCGGTGCCTCCCTGAAAGGTCTTGGCGAGAAAGTGACCTCCAGGGGTCAGCACCTCGATGGCAAAATGCGCGGCCACCTCGCACAGATGCATTGTCCTGAGGTGATCGGTGCGCTGGTGGCCGGTGGTGGGGGCGGCCATGTCGGACAGGACGACATCCGGCGCCCCGCCGAGCGCGTCCTTGAGCGCCTGGGGGGCGGCATCGTCCAGAAAGTCCATCTGCAGGAATTTGACGCCCGCCAGGCCATCCATCTCGAGGAAATCGATAGCCACGACCTTCGGATCTTCATCGGTGGAATCGGTCACCTGCGCCGAGATCTGCGACCAGCCGCCGGGTGCTGCGCCGAGGTCGATGATGCGTTTGGCCTTGTCGAGAATCTTGTGCTTGGCGTCGATCTCGAGAAGCTTGTAGACCGCGCGCGAGCGGTAGCCTTCCTGCTTGGCCTGCTGGACATAGGGATCGTTGAGATGACGCTCGATCCAGCGCCGGGACGAGGCCTTGAGCTTGCTCTTGCGCTTGACCTTCTGGCCAAGCTTGCGCCCGGTTGGGCCTGTCGGAGGGCGGGTCATGGTTTTTCCCCTTGCGCGGGTCGCGGATTGCGGTGGCGGTAGTTCCGGCCGCTGCGCCGCCAGGCGCCGTCAGACGCCATCATCTCGTTGAGAAGACCCTCGCGCAGTCCGCGATCGGCAACCCGCATCCGCTCGGATGGCCAGCGCTTGCGGATCGACTGCAGGATGGCGCAACCGGCAAGCACCAGATCGGCCCGGTCGGCGCCGATGCAAGGATTGGCGGCGCGGGCCTCGAAATCCCAGGACAAGAGCCTGTCGAGCATGCGGTCGACATCCTCGTTTGACAGCCACAATCCGTCGACCTTGCGCCGGTCATAACGTGGCAGGTCGAGATGCAGGCCGGCAAGCGTGGTGACGGTTCCCG
>Ga0114916_1001400_pt1 | contig 13726 bp, 14 predicted proteins | sample MalvirAntarct_66_FD_83501 | JGI IMG/M metagenome (GOLD analysis project Ga0114916, IMG submission 83501) | Marine viral communities from the Global Malaspina Expedition - Malaspina viral metaG Antarct_66 | ecosystem: Environmental > Aquatic > Marine > Oceanic | place: West Anvers Island... | reverse complement strand
TTATTTTGTAACCTTTTGATTTTCAGTTCTAACAATAAAAAAGTACTTTAGTAAATCGATTATTTAGGTAACCAATGAAAAAATGAGAGTTTTTGTATTTTTTTGCTCCTTACTTTTAACAATAAATCTTGGCTTTTCTCAAGGAAATCCAGATATATTGCCCGTTAGCTGGTCCTTAGATTTAGATACTAGAATGAGCCCTATTGAATTACCTCCTTTAGATTTGAGATTGGTTCGCGTGGAAGATAGTATTAATGACTTAGACAAGACCTTGCCTTGGCGTTACGGTATTACAAGGCCTGTCGCCCTCAATACAGAAACCAGTGGTGTTTGGACCGAGCTTTCCAATGGAGATAGAATCTGGCGTGTAGCTATTAGATCGCCTTATGCGATTAATATGAGCATTAATTTTAGTGATTTTTATATGCCTGAAGGTGCGCGTCTACAAATGTATAACGATGATCAGACAGACTACTCGGCATCGTACTCAAAAAAACAAAATAGACCCACCAATAATCTTGGTTCTTGGTTTGTAAGTGGAGATGTCATTTGGATTGAATACTATGAGCCAGTGAACGTGAATGAGAACTTTCAACTAGCGATAAGTAGTATTATTCACGGATATCGTTTAGGCAAAGTGAATCAGTTTGTGCGCAGCCAGCGCGGTCTGAATGATTCTGGCGATTGTAATTATGATGTAAATTGTCCAGTAGGGGTAGATTTTGATCCTATAAAGGATGTTGTTAAGAAAACAGTTGCATTACTCAATCTAGGAAATGGATACTTATGTTCTGCTTCATTGATTAATAATACAGCCCTAGATAAAAAACCGTTTTTATTAACCGCGAACCATTGTTTAGAAATTAGCAACCCAGATTTATGGTCCATTCGATTTAATTGGATGAGTCCAAGTCCAATTTGTGCTGGGGCCGAAGAAAGCTTAGATATTCAAAGTAACTTTACGATGAGTGGGGCTCAACTTAGAGCGAGTAATTCACGAAGCGATTTCGCTTTAGTAGAGTTGTTTAATCCCATTCCAGAATCGTGGGATGTAGCATTTGCTGGTTGGGATTCAACAGATGATTTGCCAGAATATGAAGTTGGTATACACCATCCAAATGGTGATATCATGAAGATTTGCCGCGATGATAGTGGCGCAGTAAAAGATACCGCTAACGGAACCGAGGTTTGGCTTATTGGCGGGGTTTCTGTAGGTTCTGGTGACGGATGGGAACTTGGAACAACAGAAAGTGGATCTTCTGGATCTCCTTTGTTTGATCAAAATGGACGGATCATAGGGCAGTTATATGCCGGGCAGTCTTTCTGTGTTGACAATGAAAATAATAATGACTATGATATTTATGGGAGATTCGGCGTTTCTTGGAACGATGGGTCTAATAGCTCAAGCAGATTAAAAGATTGGTTGGATCCTATCAATATTGGGTCTACAACCACTGAAACACTTGAAAACTTATTAAGTGTTCCAGATGTTGCCTTGGACGGTTCATTGGATATCTATCCTAATCCAGCAAAGGACTACTTAAATGTTATGAATGGTCGTTATCCTAACTTATCTTACCGTTTTTATAATATTACTGGACAAGAACTAATGGCTGGTTCGTTAAATGCCTCTGAGAGCGTAATAGATGTGCAGCATTTAACCAATGGCATATACTTCCTGCATTTGCTGGATGAGGGAAGCAACCAAGACAGCACTAAGAAAATTATTATTAATAAATAGTAGCGTTAAAACTGCGTAGGTGGTCTTATTTCTCTTCTGAAATAAGGCTTTTTTTAGTTATAGGCTTTTTAAATATGTTATTTTTGTCCCGTGAAAGTTTCAGCAAAGAAAGATATTAGAGCATTATCCAAAGAGGAGCTTCGTGCTTTTTTCGAAAGTATTGGAGACAAAGCGTTTCGTGGCAATCAAGTGTATGAATGGCTTTGGTCAAAAGGAACGCATAGTTTTGAAGATATGACAAACATATCTAAAGAAACGCGTGCGCATCTTGTGGAGAACTTTGTTATAAACCATATCCAAGTAGATAGCCTTCAGAAAAGTAATGATGGAACCATTAAAAATGGGGTCAAGCTTCATGATGGACTCATAGTAGAATCGGTTTTAATCCCAACTGGGAGTAGAACTACTGCCTGTGTGTCCTCGCAAGTGGGATGTAGTCTAGATTGTAAGTTTTGTGCAACATCGCGCTTAAAACGTATGCGTAACCTGAATCCGGACGAAATTTACGATCAGGTCGTTGCCATCGACCGGGAAAGTAAATTGTATCATGATAGGCCGCTTTCTAATATTGTGTTTATGGGCATGGGTGAGCCGCTTATGAATTATAAAAATGTCCTTGCCTCCATAGAAAAGATCACGTCTGATGAAGGACTTGGAATGTCTCCAAAAAGAATTACCGTTTCCACTTCCGGAGTTCCTAAAATGATTAAAAAACTGGCTGATGACGAGGTGAAGTTTAACCTTGCTGTTTCTTTGCATTCTGCTATCCAAGAAACTAGAGAAGAAATTATGCCTTTTGCGAAATCTTTTACATTGATAGATCTTCAAGAATCATTAGAATATTGGTACGAAAAAACTGAAAGGCGCATCACCTATGAATATATAGTGTGGAAAGGCATTAATGATGAAAAAGTAGATGTTGATGCTTTGGTTAGGTTCTGCAGCTATGTGCCATGTAAAGTGAACCTGATTGAGTATAACCCCATTGATGATGGTCAATTTCAACAAGCTTCAGATGCTGGAGTAGATATGTATATTAATGCTTTAGAGCGTAATAGAGTGCCGGTGACTGTTCGTAGAAGTAGAGGAAAGGATATCGATGCCGCTTGTGGGCAACTCGCGAATAAAAGTTAAACTTCAATTTAAGTATCTTTACCGCTCAATGAAAATTGTCTCACAAATAAAACTACCTATTGAGTATGAAATGGAACTTTTTGAAAAAAAGTTTCGACTTTCCATGTCTTCCAAAGTTTCCTTGTTGAATAAGATTACCCACTATGTGGTAAACCGAAAAGGGAAACAAATGCGCCCCATGTTTGTCTTTTTGATTGCTAAAATGACTAATAATGGTGAGCTAAATGATCGAACGTATCGCGGAGCATCCGTAATTGAGTTAATTCATACAGCTACGCTAGTTCATGACGATGTTGTAGATGATAGTAATAGAAGACGAGGCTTTTTTAGTGTCAACGCTCTCTGGAAGAACAAAATTGCTGTGTTGGTTGGCGACTTTTTATTGTCGAAAGGACTACTGCTCTCTATTGATAATAACGATTTTGATTTATTGAAAATTATTTCGGTTGCTGTTCGTGAGATGAGCGAAGGTGAATTGCTTCAAATTGAAAAAGCTAGGAGATTAGATATTACCGAGGAAGTATACTTTGATATCATTCGGCAAAAAACGGCAACTTTAATTGCAGCCTGCTGTGCCATGGGAGCGCAATCTGTAAATGCGGCTCCAGATGAGGTTGAGCGTTTGCGCAAATTTGGGGAACTCATCGGAATGGCCTTTCAAATAAAAGACGATTTGTTTGATTATGGAGATGAAAATATTGGGAAGCCAACTGGGATTGATATCAAAGAACAAAAAATGACCCTTCCATTAATCCATGTATTGAATAAGGCATCATCATCTGATAAGAAATGGCTTATTAATTCGGTTAAAAATCATAACAAGGATTCCAAACGCGTGAAAGAAGTGATTGCCTATGTTAAAACTAAAGGTGGTCTGGACTATGCTACAGAAAGGATGAAAGGTTACCAACAAGATGCTTTAGAGCTGCTGGCTAGCTATCCGGCTTCTACCTACAAAGACTCGCTGGAGCTCATGGTCAATTATGTGATCGATAGAAAAAAATAAACTATATCACGTATTGTAAAACATGGCATTCTTATTGAAATGTTTTTTTTTTAACTCCTCAGGCAACTATTATATTAATACCTGCGTCTAGTAAATAGAAGCAAACGCAAAGCGTATTTTGAAAGTTATATCACTACATAAAAATTACGAAAGCCTCATTAAAAAGGCAAAGAAGGACAATCGGCGAGCGCAACACGAGCTTTTCGAGTTGTTTGCTCCAAAGATGAAAAGTGTCTGTAGGCAGTATCTCAAAAGCAATGATATGGCTGAAGAGGTAATGTTAATTGGATTTTTCAAAGTATTTGCACATTTAGAGTCGTTTAGCGGTCATGGAAGCTTTGAAGGTTGGATACGAAGAATCATGGTGAATGAGTCCATTTCACAACTCCGTAGAGATAAAAGATTAGGGTTTTCCTCAGAAAAGGAAATTGAAAACTCCCTAGATCATGTTGCTTATTTAGAAACAGAACTTGAAGTTGCAGAAATACAAAAGATTATTGACACCCTGCCTGACGGTTACAAGACGGTTTTCGTTTTATATGCTATTGAAGGTTATAAGCATGGTGAGATTTCAGAATTACTTGGTATTAGCGAGAGTACATCGAAAAGTCAATTATTCAAGGCGAGAAAGATGCTTCAAGGGCTAATTAACAAACAAAATACTATTAGTTATGGCACCCATTAAGCTAGAGGATAATTTTAGAGAAAAGTTGGAGGATCGAGAGTTACAGCCAACTCCAGATGCCTGGTCAAGGTTGGAGACAACTTTACCTGCTGCTGAAGGTCGGGGAAAGAACACGTTTTTCTGGTATGCTATAGCAGCTAGTTTTGTTGGAATATTGATAATTGCATCAGTATTTTTTAACGAAACAAAGGATCAAAAATCGAATGAGTTAGTTGTTGAAGATGTAAAAGAAGAGGCCAATGAAGCTGCCGACAATGACTTCATAAATCAAGAAACTGTTCTAATACAACAACAGGATAAAGGTAAAATGGAAATTGCTTCGGAAGAAATTACACCGAAGAAAGAAACTCACGTGATCCCAATAAAAAAGAAATTCAAAAACCCTATAAAATCGAGTCTGCAACAAGAAGCTAATGCTTCAATGGCAATAGCAAAAGTTGTTGATACATCAGTAAAACAATTCAATGAGGCGCCATTAATTAAGAATTCATCTATGGATGAGAACAATACCATTATTAAAGCGCAAATAGACAAAGTAGTGGCACAAGTACAAGCTATTGAGCAAACGAATACTGCTATTACGGCAGAAGAAATCAATGTTTTACTTGCTGCCGCTCAAAGAGAAATACAAACCCAACGCATTTTAGGTCAGACTAAAGTAGATGCTGCAACGCTACTTCAGGATGTTGAAAATGATTTGGAGCGTAGCTTCAGAAACAAGGTCTTTGACGCCCTTGGAGATGGTTACTCCGTTATTAGGACTGCCGTTCTAGAACGGAAAAATTAATTAAATCATTCATCAATCAAGTAGTTTACATTTCCCACTTTAGGGTGGGAGAGGTGGCTGCACAATCACAAAAATTAAAATCATGAAAGCAATTACAATTACATTGACAATAGTACTTTGGGTACTCTCGAGCATAATCGTCACTGCTCAAGAAACAGAACCATTGGAGGAAGGAGTTCAGGAGAGAATTACCTTGTTAGAACAAGGAAAAGAAGGCATAATTGAAGATGAAAAGGAGCTTCTAGGGAATGCGTTGCAACGTATAATGAAGCGCCTTGAGAATAATGAAATTTCTGAAAGTGAGGCAAATGCTTTAAAGCAATCTAAAGCCGAGGAGCACGCTCTTAATATTGAAAATAAATTGGCGATTATTGATAATAAGATTGCTTTACTTATTCGTAACGGTTACAAATATGATTCTTTCAATGTAAAGGTAAAATTTAATGATAGAACCTTTATAAAGAATAAGATCCCGCGACATGAAAGAAGAACCTACTCTAGCACCGTCATGGCTGTTGGCTTGAATAATGTAATTATTGATGGGCAATCACTAAATGATTCTCCATATAAAGTAGGCGGAAGTAGATTTTTTGAGCTAGGCCATGCTTGGACTACTAGGATATTAAAAAATGAAGGCTGGTTGCGATTAAAATATGGTTTTTCATTTCAATTTAACGGTTTAAAACCAGAAGGTAATAACTCCTTTGTTAAGGAAGATGGTAACGCGGTACTTACAGAGTTTCCTGTTAATTTGGATAAGTCTAAGTTGCGTTTAGATAATCTTGTTATCCCTGTGCATTTTGAGTTTGGTCCTGCAACAAGAAAAGAAAAGAATGAAAAGGTGTATTTTAATACGCATCGAAAAATTAAAATTGGATTGGGTGGATATGGAGGACTTCGTCTAGGGTCGGTTCAAAAACTGAAATTTAAAGAAGCAGGTGAAGCGGTAAGGCAAAAAACAAAGTTTAACTCAACCACAAATAATTTTGTTTATGGTTTGAGTGGTTATATTGGTTGGGACAGCATGTCCATCTATGCTAAGTATGACCTAAGTCCAATTTTTAAAAACGGACCGGAACAACGTAATGTGTCACTTGGTCTTCGATTTGACATGGATTAATAAAGAAAATTAGCGTTAGGCATGAGGGCTTCCATCTGGAAGCCTTTTTTTTGTGATTTGGAAAAAAGCCTTTAGTTTTTAAGGCTATATTTGCGTATCTTTTTCTGCTGAAATTTCCTGTACCTTGATTGCAAGAACTACCATTGATAATGTATTTGAAACCGCCCGTGTTGAGGAGGTTATTGGCGATTTCGTTCAATTAAAGAAATCTGGAAGCAATTTTAAGGGGCTTAGCCCTTTTTCTGATGAACGCACGCCAAGTTTTATGGTGTCTCCTGTGAAGCAAATTTGGAAAGATTTTTCAAGTGGAAAAGGAGGGAACGTTGTTGCTTTTCTTATGGAGCATGAGCATTTCACTTACCCAGAAGCGATAAAGTATTTGGCCAAGAAGTACGGAATTGAAATTGAAGAGACTGAGCAAACAGATGAGCAGAAGGAGCAGGCTGACGAGCGAGAAAGCTTGTATTTGGTGAGTGAATTTGCAAAGACCTATTTCCATAATACACTACTAAAAACAGAGACAGGTAAGGCCATAGGGCTCAGTTATTTTAAGGAGCGTGGTTTTACAGATGAGACCATTACAAAGTTTGAGCTGGGGTATTCTCCAGATCAATGGGATGCGTTTACTTCGGAAGCAATTAAGAAAGGTTACAATCTTGATTTTTTAGATAAAACGGGGCTTACCGTTGTTAAAGAAGAGAAGCAATTTGATCGCTTTAAAGGACGTGTAATGTTCCCTATTTTAAGCATGAGTGGTCGCACCTTGGGCTTTGGAGGACGTATTCTTACCAATGATAAAAAGGCAGCTAAATACCTTAACTCCCCTGAAAGTGACATCTATCATAAAAGTAAGGTGTTGTATGGAATTTATACGGCCAAGCAGAGCATTGCTAAAGAAGATAACTGTTATTTGGTTGAAGGCTATACAGATGTAATTCAGCTCTATCAAACGGGAATACATAACGTTGTTTCCTCGTCTGGAACGGCCTTGACACCAGACCAAATAAGGTTAGTCAATAGGCTCACAACAAACATCACCGTTCTTTTTGATGGTGATGCGGCGGGATTACGCGCTTCCTTAAGAGGTGTTGATCTTATTTTGGAACAAGGTATGAATGTTAGGATATGTACCTTCCCAGAGGGTGAAGATCCTGATAGTTTTGCTCGATCCAACTCCTTAGAAGATTTGACGCTGTATCTGCAAACCAAATCGCAAGATTTTATTAGCTTCAAAGCATCTTTGCTTGCTTCGGAAGCAATAAATGATCCAATAAAAAAGTCAGATACCATTCGAGATATGGTAGTAAGTATCTCTAAAATTCCTGATGTGATAAAGCGTGAGGTATATATCCAAGAATGCTCTCGCATTATGGATATTAGTGAAGAAGTGCTATTCAATACCCTTGCTCAGTTACTTCAGAAGGAGCAAAGAGATACCTCAAAGCGACCGTCAGATGTAAAGCCAATGCAGGTGGTTCCGCAGGAAAAACAAATTGTAAAAAAGGTTGATGCGCAGTTTGAATTGGAACGAAAAATCATTGAACTGCTTTTGCTCTATGGCGATATTGAAGAAGAGTTTGAGGATTTAATTTTAGAGCAAGATGAAAAAGGTGAAATAGCCTTCAAGCCTGAGATTGTTAAGTCTAAGGTGTTTGAAAAAATATATTTGGATTTACAAGACGATGAGATTGAGTTCGCAAACGAAGGTTTTAAAGAGCTTTACTTTGAAATAATTACTAAACTAAATCAAGAGCAGGTATTTCAGCTAGATACGTTTATAAATGAATTACAACCAGATAAAGCATCCGCTATTACAGACATTCTAATGGATGAAGAAAAGCATGTTCTGCATAACTGGGAGAGCAAAGAAATTTTTACGCCACCAAAAAAGGCAAAGGTTTCTCAAGAAGTGAGTGAGACTATTTTAAATTTGAGACGGAAATTAGTGGCAATTAAAATTCAAGATTTATTGAAAACTCCGATGATAGATGGAGCTTTTCAAGAACCGGACGTTCTGACTACAATTAGTGATTATAACACCTTGCATTTAGTGCTTTCAGAAAAACTCAGAAGGGTAGTCTAAAATTGCCAAAGCAAATGGCTTGCAAGAAATTGTAGATTATGTAGTGTTAAAAAAGTGTTTTCAGAAAAACTTCGCCTGGTGCTCTAGCTAAATTGGAACATTCTTGACTGATGGATTAGATCTGCCAGATTATCCACTTTTAATTTTTTAAGTAACCTTGTTTTATAGGTGCTCACTGTTTTTTCATTGATTTCTAATGCGTTGGCAATATCCTTATTGCGTTTTCCGCTAGAAAGAAGGTTTAATACTTCAACTTCTCTAGAAGACAATTTTTTATATCTACTAATTGCACTTGATTCACCTACATTTCTGCTGGTAAAAGTGGAAGTTAGTTCTTCGTTTAAGAAAATCCCTCCTTTAGCAATTTGCTTCAGTGCCTTTAAGAACTGCTTGGTTGACGCCGTTTTGGGAATATAACCTGCTGCTCCAGATTTTATAGAACGGAGCGCATAGATTTCCTCAGGGTGTGTAGAGAAAATAAGAACCCTTGTTTTAGGAAATTCAGTTTTGATACTTCGTAAAGCGCTGATGCCGTTTATATTTGGCATATCAATTTCCATTATTAATATGTCTGGTTTCTCCTCGCGCAAACTTTGATAAAGTTCGTCTCTGTTGCTTACTTTCCCAACAATCGAAAAATTGCTGTTCTTTTTAAGCATACACGAGATCCCTTTTCTAGTTACCGGATGGTGGTCTGCAATGACTAATGTCTTCATTCGATATTATATTTGACCCAAGATGTCTTAAGCACTTGAATTTTTGTGAGATTTTGTAATATAAATACTACAAATCAAAACTATAAAAAAGAAATGTTACGTAGGATAAAATTCGTCGAAATTCAGGAATACTCGTTGAAATCCCAGATTATTTTAATTTAGGGGGTATTTCACAAACCGGAATAGGGTTCATTTTGTGTTGATTGACTAAATTCAGCTTTAAGTAAAGCTCAAAAACAGTTCGTTTTCGTCCTTTAAAGTCGGTTTTCTCCCTCCCTAAGTCTTTCATTTTCATAGCCCATTCCAGTTCGTCATAACTAGCGCCAATTTGATCTTCATCTGTTCTGTCATCTCCCCATAATCCGTCTGTAGGCGCTGCATTAATAATTTCCTGATTAATACCCAAATGGCGAGCAAGATCATACACCTCACTTTTCATCAAATCGGCAATCGGACTCAAATCAACGCCTCCGTCACCATATTTTGTATAGAAGCCGACGCCAAAGTCTTCTACTTTATTTCCCGTTCCAGCGACTAGAAATTGTTTTAGCCCTGCGAAATAATAAAGCGATGTCATACGTAATCTAGCTCTGGCATTTGCTAAAGACAGAAACCGTTCTTCCTCATTGTCAACCGGCGGTAAGGTGTCAATAAAACTATCAAAAACAGGTGTTAAGTTTACATGAGTTATGGCTACTTTTTCAAAATTTTCTTGGAGCCACTTCATGTGGTTCATGCCCCTATTTACTTGCGATTCGGCTTGATGTATTGGCATTTCTAAACAGAGTAGTTTCAATCCAGTTTTAGCGCATAAAGTTGAGGTTACTGCAGAGTCAATTCCTCCACTTATGCCTATCACAAAACCGTCCATTTTCGCGTTTGTTGCATATTCTTTTAACCAGTTTACTATATAATCGGTGACTTTTTGAACATCCATGAGAGTCTACTTTATTGCTTGGGATAATTACTGCGCTTTAAGGGCATTTTACACGACCTAAAATAAAACTATAAATGTACCTTTGCAAAACAAATGTAGGGTAAAACTAAAATTAATTTCTCTGTCTTACGTTAGGGAGACATAAAGAAGTTTTTATGAAATATTTTTTACTTGGTTTAATTACTATTTTGTTGCTTAGTTGTAATCAACAGCATAAAGTAGAACAGGAGGTCGAAGCAATTCCGATGGAAGTCAATATCATGCGCTTTGATAAGGAATTTGCTGCGGTTACACCAGAAGGATTAGCAGCTCTTAAGGAAAAGTATCCTGTGTTTTTCCCAAAGCAATTTCATGATAGTATTTGGATTGGTCGTATGACAGATTCGCTGCAGCAGGAATTGAATATGGCGGTCCAGGAACAGTTTCCTTCAGAAACAGCAATGGAAAATCAACTTCATGATCTTTTTCAACATGTTAAATACTATTTCCCCGAGTTTAAGTCGCCTACGGTTGTTACCGTAACTTCAGATGTAGACTATCGAAATAAGGCTATCGCGGTAGATTCCTTACTTGTTCTTTCTTTGGATACATATTTGGGTGCTGATCATCCTTTCTATACGGGCATTCAAAAGTATATTTCTAAAAATCTAAAACCTTCGCAACTTCCTCAGGATGTTGCGCGAGCATACGCATATCAGCTTATTTCAAAACCAAGACAACGGTCACTATTGGCTCAGATGATTTTCTTCGGAAAAGAGCTTTATTTAAAGGATTTGTGGTTGCCTGGCACTTCAGATGCGGAGAAGATTGGATATACAGACGCGGAGATGCTATGGGTTGAAGCTAATGAAATAGACATGTGGAAATATTTCGTTGAAAACGAAATCTTGTATAGCACAGATCCTAAATTGCCTGTACGCTTTGTTAATCCGGCTCCTTTTTCAAAATTTTACTTGGAAATTGACAATGACACTCCCGGTATGGTTGGGCAGTATTTGGGATGGCAAATCGTAAGGGCTTACATGGAAAAGAATTCTGTGACCGTTCAACAGTTAATGATAACAACACCTGAAGACCTATTTATAGCGTCCAAATATAAACCGAAGAAGAAATAATGGCAGCACAACACAAATCTAAAATTGAAATTGATGTTCTTTTAGATGAGAACAAAGTTCCTGAAAAATTACATTGGACTGCCGAAGAGGGTGGTATTAGTAAGCAAGAAGCGAAGGCTGTGTTTATTTCTGTCTGGGATCATAAAACGAAGGAATCATTGCGTATTGATCTTTGGACTAAGGAAATGCCACTTGATGAGATGAAAATCTTTTTTCATCAAACATTAAGTGCAATGTCAGATACTTTTGAACGCGCTACAAACGATGACAAAATGAGCGCTACGATGCGCGATTTCTGTGATTATTTTGCTGAAAAATTAGAGCTTAAACGCGAAGAGTGAAATTAATTTTTGTCTATAATGCCGTCTCTGGAGCTACAAATGCCTTGTTGGATGTTGTTCATAAGGTCGTTAGTCCGAGTACCTATACTTGTAATCTTTGTGATATTACCTTCGGAATTATTTCTGAAAAGAAAGAATGGAAGGATTTTCGGGAAGCATCGAATATTGAAATGGTTTTCTTGCATAAAGATGAGTTTTTGAAACAATATCGTTCCAAATGGCTTCCGAAGTATGTGTTTCCAATAGTGCTATCTGAAGAAAACTACGGATTAGAAATTTACATCACTCCTGAGGTGATTAATAATCTAGAAGATAGTAAGGCGTTAATTCAAGAAATTGCTAAAAGGCGCTAGTGAGCTTATAGCATTAGGATTCTGCGATTTCATCGTTGATGCTAGCGATGTAATTAAGTACTTCATCACGGCCAGTGCTATTGCTTGAGGAAGTTGTAAAGTAGGATGGCATGTCTTCCCAAGTTTCTAAAAGTTTTTGCTCGTAGGCTTCGAGATTACGCTTTAAAGCGTTTGGTTTAAGCTTGTCTGCCTTCGTAAATACGATGCTAAATGGTATCTGCTTTTCTCCTAAATACTGCATAAAATCGAGATCTATTGGCTGGGGTTCTAGCCTGCAATCAACCAATACAAGCGCAAGGACTAATTGTTTTCGTTTGTCAAAATAATCCGTAATAAATTTTTGAAAGGTCTTCTTCGCCTTTTTTGACACGCGCGCATAACCATAACCAGGTAAATCTACTAAGAACCAGTTATTGTTAACCATGAAGTGATTAATTAACTGTGTTTTTCCAGGTCTTCCACTTGTTTTTGCTAAGTTTTTACGTTGCATCAACATATTTATTAGCGAGGACTTCCCAACATTAGAGCGTCCAATGAATGCGTACTCAGGAACCTGATTCTTGGGACATTTTTCAACGTCGCTGTTGCTCAATACAAATTCTGCAGATTTTATCTTCACAGTTATAAATTTATGGTGTTTGTTTGTTTCTGATGAAACAGGTATTAAAAATCACGCTCTAGCAGCCAAGCGTGTAGAATTTCATTGAATTTATCTGGGTGTTCCATCATTGCGGCATGCCCGCATTTGTCAATCCAATAGAGGTTTGAGTCTGGAAGTTTTTCATGGAATTCAACAGCTACTTCAGGAGGAGTTACGGTGTCGTTTTTGCCCCAAATAATACAGGTAGGGGTGTCCATCAATGGAAGATCGTTGCCCATATTATGCCGAATAGCACTTTTTGCAATTGATAAGGTTCTTATAAGTTTGTTCCGGTCATTAACAGTGACATAAACCTCATCAACAATTTCTTTAGTAGCAACTTTGGGGTCATAAAAAACATTTTCCGCTTTTTTCTGAATATAATTCCTGTCACCTCGCTTTGGATAGCTTTCTCCCATGGCGCTTTCATAAAGTCCAGAACTTCCAGTGATTACGAGTGCTTTTATTTTTTCTGGGTAGTATTTGGTGTACAATAAGCCGATATGACCTCCTAAAGAATTACCAAGTAAAATTACATCATCATGGCCAACATGATCAATGAAGGACTTCACATATTTCGCAAAATTCTTAACGTTGGTTTTGAGAACAGGCATTTCGTAGATAGGCAATTCTGGTATCAGAATCTTATAGCCTCGAACAGAGAAAAAATTTGCCACTCCGTCAAAATTACTAAGCCCTCCCATCAATCCGTGAAGAATTATTATTGGGGTGCCTTCACCAATTTCTAGGTAGTTAAATTCTCCTTCTTTCTTGATTTGATTGGTCATTGAGGTTGCTAGTGTTGCAGATGCGAAAATACAAATTTTTTGTTGAATCTGTCTTTTTCAATTCGCTTATACAAAACAACGATTTATCTGTCCTTTTTCGGTGATTCTAGCGGCTGTTTAAAGGCAAATATACTGTTGACAATCAGCGATTTAAATTGCAAGTTAACACGCGCTAACATGGGGCGTGGTAAAACTTATCAACATTGTGGTAAAATGTGGGACAATGTGGGAAAAGTTCTATATATTTGAAATTACTAAATACGCTTAGGTAAATCCATGC
>Ga0114916_1001395_pt1 | contig 13770 bp, 10 predicted proteins | sample MalvirAntarct_66_FD_83501 | JGI IMG/M metagenome (GOLD analysis project Ga0114916, IMG submission 83501) | Marine viral communities from the Global Malaspina Expedition - Malaspina viral metaG Antarct_66 | ecosystem: Environmental > Aquatic > Marine > Oceanic | place: West Anvers Island... | reverse complement strand
CTTATATAAGATTAATCGAAAAAATGCGCTATATTTTAACTCTAACAATATGAAAATGAAAAGATTTAAACAGTATATTTTTGCAGCCTTAGCTGTAGTTGTCATTGTTTCGTCATGTACACGAAATAGTGCTGACCTTCCAGGAGAAATTTCAGAAAGTGAAAGTATCCAAAATGTAATTTCCCAATTAAGAGATTATGTTGATGATGAAGGCAATCCCATTTCAGAACGAAACCCTACCGGTAATATTATTTTCGATTTCTGTTTCGATTTTGTGTACCCTATTGAACTTATCTACAACACAGGATCTACAGTAGTTGTGGATAGTTTTGAGGACCTTATCCTCGTAATAATTAACTCCACTAACGAACTATATATTGTTGGAATTGTATATCCTTTTCAAGTAGAAATATATGATCCTGTCACCAATCAAGTAGTAATTGAAACTATCAATAACGAACAGGAGTTTATTGATCTACTGGAAAGCTGTAACAACGATCCCTGTAACTGTACTGATGAATTCGACCCAGTTTGTGTTGAAGTATTAGAACCGAATGGTGGTATTATTCAAATAATGTTTCCAAACGCATGCTACGCTGAATGCCATGGCTTTACGCCCAATGACTTTGTACCGTGTGATGGCTGTGAATGCCCCAACATATATGAGCCAGTTTGTGTTGAATTTGAAGGTGCAATCATCGAGTTTGATAACGAATGTCTGGCTATTTGCGCTGGCTTCTCTCCAAATGATTTTGTTGATTGTCCAATGGAAGCATGTGAGATATCCGAATTAGAAGTGGAAGTAGGTGACTGCAACCCAGATGGAACCTACCAGTTAACCATTAATTTTGACTACCTAAACCCGGGAAGTGACTCTTTTGATGTCTTTACGAGAAATGATGAGTTCTTTGGGTCTTTCTTGCTAGCAGAACTTCCATTAACTATTAGCAACTTTGAGCTAAGTGGTTTTGAAAATGATTATATTAACGTATGCATCAATGCAAACAACAACATAGGTTGTTGCGCAGATATAGAATGGCTAGCGCCTAGTTGTAATATGAGTGATTGCGATATTTCCAATCTAAGCGTTGATATTGGAGATTGCAACCCAAGTGGAACCTACCAATTAACGATTGATTTTGATCACGAAAATGCTGGGAATGATTTCTTCGATCTGTATGTTAGAAACGATGAGTTAATCGGGTACTTCCCACTTGCGGATCTACCTCTCACTATAGAAAATTTTGAATTTAGTGGTTTTGATGATGACTATATAAAAGTTTGCATCAATGATAATTCAAGCTGTTGTGAAGAAATAGAATGGACACCACCCACGTGTGATGATTGTGATTGCTCTGATGACTACAATCCCGTATGTGTTGAAATTGGTGGTGAAGTAATCACCTATTTTAACGAATGCTACGCGGAGTGTGATGGGTTTACAAACTTCGTAACGTGCGAAAATGATTGTATTGGTTGTATCAATTTGCCTTATGATCCAATTTGTGTAGAAATAGGCGGAGTAATTATTACCATGTATAATGAATGCTTTTTATTCTGCAATGGTTTTACCCTGAACGACATTGTGGATTGTGAATAAGACAATGATTAAGTTAAGTTAATTAGTTCGTTACTTATTTACTGAAGCGGTCAACAGAAATGTTGGCCGCTTTCTTTTTTGTTATTTCGTTTTCAAATTTTACAATTAACGCTACCTTTAGCTCTCGAAACTCAACATTTAAATAAAACACACCTTACAATCATATGATGAATTCATTCTTAGGCAAACGAATTAAAGGCTGCGGATATGCGCTAAAAGGTGCATGGATGTTACTTCGGAATGAAGCGAGTATTCAAGTACAGGCAGTGATTGCTGTTTTAGTAACCATCGCTGGTTTTTATTTCGAAATTTCGACTACCGAGTGGGTTTTTCAAATTATGGCTATCGGACTCGTGATGAGTATCGAGGGACTTAACACAGCTGCTGAAGAAATAGCGAATTTCGTGCATCCCGACTTCCATAGTAAAATTGGCTACATAAAAGACGTGGCGGCTGGTGCGGTATTCTTTTCGGCGATAGCTGCTGTAATAACTGCTTGCATAATTTATATTCCGAAGTTTTAGTCGGAAAAAAAAATTATTTAGTTTGAAACGTTTGATATTTGTATTTTTGTTCAACTTCAGCTAAATCTTACATGGCCCAAAAAAAGAGACACTCTTCAAAAAAAACTAAAACGCCAAGAAAACCTAGGCGTTTGGGGCTTTCAAAGCAGCAAAAAATAATCTTAGGGAGTTTTCTGTTTTTGCTGGGAGTTGCACTTATATTTTCTTTTGCTTCTTATTTTTTTACCTGGCAAGCTGACCAGAGCGACCTTGGGTTGCTTGGCGAGCGAGAAGCCCAGTCTAAAAATTGGTTGAATAAATTTGGCAGCCATGTTGGTGATTTCTTTATCTATAAGGGTTTTGGGATTGCTTCGTTTATTACTGCTGGACTCATTGCGCTTACAGGAATTTACTTCTTCTTTGATTATGCGAAAAAACAACTCCTCAGATTCTGGTTTTGGGGCTTACTACTCATGGTATGGATTTCCGTATTCTTCGGATTTTTCATGACAAAAAACACCATCATGAGTGGTGTTATTGGTTTCGAAATAAATGACTTGCTGCAAGATTACCTTGGATTAATTGGCACTATTTTGGTGATGGCCTTTTTAGCAATTATCTATTTGGTACTGCGTCTCAAGCTCACACCAGATATGATAGCTTCGGCTTTGACGAAAACTAAAAAAGATATTGCTTCAGACTTCACTGAAGGGCCTTTAGCAGATAGAACAGACTACGAGGAAAGTGTCCTAGCCGATACTAGTTCCATAGCACCCGTAGAAAAAGAAATTCCTCTAGACCTTAACATAGAAGAACCTAGCCTTATAACAGTCACGGAAGAAACAGTGAAAACTCCTGAAGTCAAAACCGTTTCGATGGAGGTTGAAGCTGCTACTGAAGAAAAAGAAGCGCCTAGTATTAGTCAGAAATTAGTCGAAGACTTTGGTGAATTTGACCCAACTTTAGAGTTGAGCAACTACAAGTTTCCTACCATTGATTTACTGAAAGACTACACAGCTGGAAAAGGAATTACAATTAATCAAGAAGAACTTGAAGAAAACAAAAACCGAATTGTAGCGACTTTGAATAACTACAAAATTGGTATTGCGAATATTAAAGCCACTGTTGGACCTACCGTTACCTTATATGAAATTGTACCAGAAGCAGGTATTCGTATTTCAAAAATAAAAAATCTTGAGGATGATATTGCACTTTCCTTATCGGCCTTAGGTATCCGTATTATTGCCCCAATCCCTGGTCGAGGGACCATTGGTATTGAGGTTCCTAATAAAGACCCAAAGATAGTTTCCATGCGTTCCGCGATTGCGTCGCCCAAGTTTCAAAATGCCGAAATGGAACTTCCATTGACACTCGGAAAGACTATTAGCAATGAAACATTTGTCGTAGACTTGGCTAAGATGCCTCACCTGCTAATGGCTGGAGCAACTGGACAAGGTAAATCTGTTGGATTGAATGCCATCCTAACTTCCCTACTCTATAAAAAACACCCTGCCGAAGTTAAATTCGTTTTAGTAGATCCAAAAAAGGTAGAATTAACCCTCTTCAATAAGATTGAGCGTCACTATCTAGCAAAGCTACCAAATACGGAAGAGGCAATTATCACAGATACTACCAAGGTAATTCACACCTTGAATTCATTGTGCATGGAAATGGATGCGCGTTACGACTTGCTGAAAGATGCTATGGTTCGTAATATCAAAGAATACAACACTAAGTTCAGGGCTCGTAAACTAAACCCAAATGACGGACATCGTTTCCTTCCGTATATCGTTTTAGTTATTGATGAGTTTGCCGATTTGATTATGACGGCCGGTAAAGAAGTTGAAACACCTATTGCCAGGCTGGCACAGTTAGCACGAGCTATTGGGATTCACCTAATTGTGGCAACACAGCGTCCATCAGTAAATGTAATTACAGGAATTATCAAAGCTAACTTCCCTGCTCGAATTGCTTTTAGGGTTGCTAGTAAGATTGATTCTCGAACAATTTTAGACAGTGGCGGCGCAGACCAACTCATTGGTAGGGGCGATATGCTATTTACACAAGGAAATGAGCTTACACGCGTTCAATGTGCTTTTGTAGACACACCGGAAGTGGCTGACATTACAGACTTTATTGGCTCACAAAAAGCATATCCAGATGCTCATTTACTTCCGGAGTATATAGGTGAAGAAGCTGGCACTAATGTTGATATCAACATAAACGATCGAGACAATTTGTTCCATGACGCAGCAGAAGTGCTGGTAATTGCGCAACAAGGATCCGCTTCGCTCTTGCAACGAAAACTGAAGTTAGGGTATAATAGAGCAGGTAGAATTATAGATCAAATGGAAGCGGCGGGTATTGTTGGTCCTTTCGAAGGTAGTAAAGCCAGGCAAGTGCTTGTTCCAACATTAGAAGCTTTAAACCAACTTTTAAATAACGAACAATAAGTAAGAATCGATGAAAAAGATAGCCATACTATTACTAGTTGTATGCACCGTAACCTTTGCGCAAGCGCAGGATGCAAAATCATTGCTTAATGAAGTTTCTGCCAAGGCACGAAGCTATGACAACATTAACATTGCCTTCAAGTATAACCTGAACAATGAAAAGGAAAACGTTAGCCAAGATACGCGTGGCGATGTTACCCTTAAGGGAAACAAGTATATTCTTCATATGCTTGGCACCACACGCATATTTGATGGAACCACTATTTTTTCGATAGTGCCGGAAGACGAAGAAGTAACTATTTCTAAGTATAATGCGAAAGATGACAAGGGAATAACACCCTCGAAAATGCTTACTTTTTACGAAAATGGATATACTTATAAAATGGACATCGTTCAGAATGTTCAAGGCAGAAAGATTCAGTTTGTGAAGTTAATTCCAATTGACACCAAGGCAGAAATAAAAAACATTTTGCTAGGTATTGATATTCAAACAAAGCACATTTACAAGCTTATACAAACAGACGCTCAGGGCACAAAATACACACTTACTGTTAATTCTTTTAAAACCAATCAGCCTGTTTCAAAAACCTTGTTTACTTTTGACCGAGCCAAGTATGAAGCAGATGGATATTACATCAACCGCTTAGACTAAGTCTGAAACTTGAAAATACTAGATAGGTACATATTGACCACTTTTGTGAAGACGTTTTTAAGCGTCTTCATTATTTTGTTAATGATTTTTGTTTTGCAAGGCATTTGGCTTTACATAGGCGAATTAGCTGGTAAAGATCTAGACTTACCCGTTATCCTAAAGTTTCTCTGGTTCTACTCCCCACGGATCGTTCCACTTGTACTCCCACTAAGTATTTTAGTAACTGCGCTCATGGTCTTCGGAAATTTCTCTGAGAATTATGAATTCGCAGCTATGAAATCTACAGGTATTTCCTTGCAACGTGCGATGGGAAGTTTAATGGTATTCATTTTCATATTGAGTGTTACTGCTTTTTTCTTCGCGAATAACGTAATTCCTTATTCCGAATATAAATGGCAGAATTTAAGGCGAAATATTGCGCAAGTAAGCCCTTCGATGGTTATTGCAGAAGGCCAGTTTACCGAAATTGGTGATAATTTCAATATCAAAGTATCTGAAAAATACGGTGACCGTGATCAGTTCTTGAAAGATGTTGTAATTCACAAAAAGAATCCAGAAAAACCAAGTGGCAATTATACGGTTATGCTTGCAGACACTGGGGAGCTTGCAAATGAGGAAGGCAGCAACACCCTATCGTTAATACTTAGAGACGGTAATTACTACGAAGATATTTGGGTTAAAGATTTTAAAAAACGGCAACGAAAACCTTTTGCAAAGAGCTCATTTGAAGTGTATACCATTAATATTGACCTCACCGAATTGAACAACACCGATATGGAGAAGGACAATGAGTTCAATAATCAGAATATGTATAATATTAGCGAGCTCATGGTGGAAATAGACTCCTTATCTTCTGGATTCTTGAAAGACAAACATGCCTTTGCTGATAATATGTACTACCGAAGCGGTATGGCAAAGTTTCAGACCGACAAGAATAAAAGACGCATGAAACCGGGGATGGATACGATTACTTCTATCATGCAAATCTTTAAGCCCAGTAGGCAATCTGAAGTTACAACGCTCGCATTAAATAACGTTCGAGGGACTTTGCAGTCTATCAAATCTAAAAAGCACGCATTCCTGAAGAAGACCAAAAAGTTAAACAAGCATAAACTTGCACTTCAAGATAAATACGTACTTGGTGTGGCTTGTATTATTCTCTTTTTTGTAGGAGCTCCTTTAGGCGCTATCATTAGAAAAGGCGGAATGGGATTACCCATGGTAGTGGCTATTTTATTATTCTTAACCTATCATTTTATCGGAATTTTTGCTAAAAACAGTTCTGAAGACGGCACATTACACCCTGTTCTCGCTTCCTGGACCAGCACCATTATTATGCTCCCTCTAAGTATATGGCTCACCTATCGAGCCACTACAGATCAGGGCCTTTTCGATATCGATTCATTCTTGCAAAGATTTACGAGACTATTCAAAAAGAAAGATAGCGAGTCGGCTGCCTAATTTCTAGCACGATTAAACACCTATTGCATTCACTTATACCTAAATAAAACAATACTTCGGTCTGCATTATTTCAATGAAAGACATTATGTACCTTTGTCCAAATAAAATACGTTGAATGATTTCTACACAGCAAGATCCGATGATTAAATTAAATACCATAGCCGAGGCCATTGAAGATATTAAAAATGGAAAGGTAATTATTGTTGTGGACGATCAAGACAGGGAGAATGAAGGCGATTTTGTGGCTGCAGCCGAAAGGATAACACCTGAAATCATCAACTTTATGGCAACACACGGTCGCGGACTTATCTGCGCACCACTTACCGAAACACATTGCAAGGAACTTCAGTTAGAAATGATGGTAGGTAATAATACCGATCCCATGGAAACAGCCTTTACTATTTCGGTAGATTTAAAAGGAAAAGGAGTTACTACAGGTATTTCGGCAGCAGATAGAGCAAAAACCGTTCAAGCATTAATTTCAGAAGACACCAAGCCACATGATTTAAGCCGCCCTGGACATATTTTTCCGCTCAAGGCTAAGGATGGTGGGGTTTTACGTAGAACGGGGCATACAGAAGCTGCAATTGACTTTGCGCGACTAGCTGGCTTACAACCTGCTGGCGTTATTGTAGAAATCATGAACGAAGACGGTACCATGGCGCGTTTACCGCATTTGGTAGAAGTTGCTAAGAAATTCGATCTAAAGTTAGTCTCAATTGAAGACTTGGTAGCGTACAGAATGGAGCATGATTCGCTTATTGAAAAGAAAGAAGATTTTAATTTAAATACCAAATTTGGATCGTTTCGTCTTAGAGCATACAAGCAAACCACCAATGATCAAGTACACATTGCCTTAACTAAAGGCGACTGGAAAGAAAACGAGCCGGTGATGGTTCGTATAAATTCGACCTTGATAAACAATGATATTCTAGGAACCCTTACTAATAATGCGGATAAAAAACTGGACGATATGTTCCGAGTAATTTCTTCCGAAGGAAAAGGAGTTGTTGTTTTTATTAATCAGCAGAGCCAGTCGCTTAATCTTTTAAGCAGGCTCAAAGAACTTGATGAAAATCAAAAACCTGGTGAAATTTCTAAAGCGCCGCCCATAGCTATGGACAGTAAAGACTTTGGGATTGGCGCGCAAATCTTACACGATTTAGGCGTCCACAAAATTAGGCTTGTAAGCAACAGTGACCAAACAACAAAGCGTGTTGGTATGATTGGTTATGGTTTGGAAATTATTGACTACGTAAGCTATTAAGACAGCACTTCGTTTAGGACGCGTTGCATCGTTGCGGCACGTTCTTTAACTTGAGCATCTGTCCATCCAACCTTTACTAGGGCTGAAACAGTACGTCCCATCCAAGCATCACTTTTAGAGAAATCTGTGTTATTCAAGTCTTGGATTTGTTGTTGTATTTCTGAAGGTAGATTTCCGAGCGATTTCAAATTCCTAAGGTGTTCCCATCCATTGATATAATGCCAATTATTGGTGTACCAGTAAAAACAAGCATCTACTCCAGCTTCGCCTAGGGCTTTATGTGCTTTTTGAGCAAGTTCTTCGGTAGGAAGGAAAAAATTCACAAAGGAATAGTTCTCAACGCCTGTTTCAGGCACTCTTCTGAAAGTAATACCCTCAATACTCCCGATGGCATTTCTAACCGCCGAATAATTCTCCTTTTGCACATTCAACAAGCCATCTAGCTTATCTAATTGTGCTATACCAACAGCTGCGTGCAGTTCAGAAATTCTGAAATTATAGCCTAGCGTTGGATGCGTTTCTGCACCACGATCGGTTCCAATATGGTCATGACCATGATCTTGATATTGATCTGCATTAATTTTATAAGCGTCATTATTCGTGATAATTCCGCCACCTTCACCACAGGTAATAGTCTTTACGAAGTCGAAAGAGAAACAACCTAAATCGCCATAACTTCCTAAGGGTTTTCCATCGAATGTGCCACCAATTGCTTGGCAAGCATCTTCAAGCAATAACAAATCATGTTTGTCACAAATAGCCTTTAGCGCTTTTAAATCGGCCATAGAACCGCACATATGCACTGGCATGATGCAGCGTGTCTTGGGTGTAATAGCAGCTTCCACTGCTGTTGGGTCTAGTGCGAGTGTATCATCAATATCTACTAATACTGGAACGGCTCCAATGGCCATAATAGATTCAAAACTAGCAACAAAGGTAAAAGGAGGCATGATCACCTCATCCCCTGCTCCTATTCCGGCTGCAGCTAACGCAACAGTTAATGCTGCTGTTCCACTTGACACCAATTGGCAATGTTTTGTATTCATACGTTCGGCGAAGGCAATTTCAAATTCTTTTGCTTTCCAATGGCCATTTCGCATACCATCAAAACCATAGCGCATGAGCACGCCACTTTCCAAAACATCATTTACTTGCTTGCGCTCTTCGGCACCAAAAACTTCAAATCCAGGCATATTTTAAATGTATAATGATTTAATCTTCCATTAAAAGATGTTTCGCAAAGGTACAGGTTGCGTGTATTATGTGCAATAGATTTAGCCTCCCTTAAAATTAAAATTTGCCACAAGATTAATACTTATGGCGTGTATAATTCTTTGTTAAGCCTGAGGTCTTTCTCAAGATTAACAATTGGCTTTGTTATCTTTGTCCCGCTATGAAAAACACCAAACCAAAAAATGACAAGCCCAAAGTAACTATAATAACTGCGTTTAAAACCATCATCTGGCCGAGACGTAAATTGGTGCTTATTGGATTAATCCTCATCATAATAAGCAGGTTGTCCAGTTTAATTTTGCCATGGAAATCCAAGGCATTATTGGACGAAATTGTACCCAATAAAGATTACGAATCGCTTTATGATTTACTCTGGCTGGTTGGGTTTGCACTGCTTGTTCAGGCCATTACATCTTTTCTACTCACGAGAATTCTAAGCGTCCAGGCGCAATATGTTATTTCAGAATTACGCGCTCAAGTTCAGAAAAAAGTGTTGTCGTTACCTATTAGCTTCTTTGATAACACAAAATCGGGAGCGCTTGTTTCAAGGATTATGACGGATGTGGAAGGCGTTCGTAATCTCATTGGAACTGGCTTGGTTCAACTCGTTGGTGGAACTATCACCGCAGTGGTATCACTTGTTTTACTTATTAATATAAACCCCTGGATGACGCTATTTGTGTTTTTACCGGTGGGTATTTTTGGTTATGTAGCCTTACGTGCTTTTAAATACATCCGTCCTATTTTTCGGAATCGCGGAAAAATAAACGCTGAAGTTCAGGGCAGACTTACCGAAACTTTGGCTGGTGTACGGGTGATTAAAGGTTTTAATGCAGAAGCTCAGGAAAATAAAGTATTCGAAGAAGGTGTAGACCGTTTGTTTCAGAATGTCAAAAAAAGTCTGACGGCAACAGCGGCTATGACGAGTTCATCCACATTTTTATTGGGATTGGCCTCAGTAGGTATTATGGGAATAGGCGGTTATTATATGATTGAAGAAATGATGACCCTTGGTGAGTTTTTATTTTTCACCTTGCTCCTTGGTTTTATGATCGCACCTATTGTACAAATGAGCAATATAGGCAGCCAGCTCACCGAAGCCCTCGCCGGTCTTGACCGTACTGAAGAACTAATGAACATGACCGCTGAGGAAGACTTGGAAGATCGCACGCTTTCCCTTAAAGGCGTTACTGGACATTTACAATTCAAAAACGTCCACTTTGCTTATGAAGATGGAAAAGAAGTTCTAAACGATATTAGTTTTGAAGTGAGTCCGGGATCTATCATTGCGCTTGTGGGAAGTTCTGGATCGGGGAAATCTACTATTGCTGGATTGTCTGCCTCCTTTTTAAATCCGAAATCAGGTACCGTTTTTATTGATGGCAAGGATCTTTCAAAAGTAAAACTGAGCAGTTACCGCCAGCATTTGGGTGTGGTATTACAAGATGAATTTTTATTTGAAGGCACCATTCGGGAAAACATACTTTTTCCAAGGCCTGATGCTACGGAGGAACAATTACTTAATGCGGTGAATGCTGGGTATGTAAATGAGTTTACGGATCGCTTTGAAGATGGCCTGGACACAATGATTGGCGAGCGTGGCGTGAAACTCTCAGGGGGACAGCGGCAACGTGTTTCGATTGCCAGAGCCATTCTAGCTGACCCGAAAATCATTATTCTAGATGAAGCGACATCCAATTTGGACACTGAGAGTGAAGCACTAATTCAGAAGTCGTTAAACGAATTGACAAAAGACCGTACCACCATCGTGATTGCGCATAGATTAAGCACTATTAAAAAGGCCAATCAGATTTTGGTTATTGAAGCTGGTAACATTGCTGAGCGCGGTACCCATGATGAATTGATTTCAAAAGAAGGCAGGTATTTTGAACTCTATACCTATCAGGCAAAAATATAAGAAAGCTAAAAAACAGCTACAGCAGCAGCGATTTTCTGTGCTTATAACTCAATCACAGACGCTTCTGTTCCGCGACGCACTTTTATTAAGCTAGCCGATACATCATCTTCAGAACGGTAGCCAACGGGCAGCACTAACACGGATGTTAGCCCTTTTTCGGTAAGCTTCAAGAATTCGTCATATTTCTGAGGATCAAACCCTTCCATAGGGCAAGAGTCAATACCTTCTATTGCGCAGATTGTAAGCAGGTTTCCTAAGGCTAAATACGCTTGTTTTGACATCCAGATATCAAGCTCTGCCTTTGTCTTTTCAGCAAATTCATTTACTATAAACGATTCAAAGGGTTCTAAGATATGACGTGGTGTACTTCGGGCTGTTTCAACCTTCTTAAAGTACTCTTTAATATAGGAAGCGTCTAATTTATTTTCAATACAAAGCACTAACACATGAGACGCATTTGCCACCTGCCCCTGGCCCATGGTCATTGGCACAAGCTGTTTTTTGACTTCTGAATTACTCACAACCACCATTTTTATTGGCTGCAGTCCGTATGAAGTAGCAGTTAAATCAAACGCCTCTTTTAGTACGTCTAGTTTTTCTTCGGACAGCACTTTGGAAGGGTCAAACTTCTTGGTAGCGTATCGCCAATTTAATTGATCAATGATTTTTGATGCCATGCTATTTATTTACCTTTGAATTGCAAAAATAAGCATCGCAGTCCTTTTCTTCAGAAAGAAATGATACAAAATGCTTATACCGTAAAAACAAAAGACTATGGATTCTATTGAAGCATTAAAAGACAAGAGTGAAACTAGGATTTTCAAAGCCGTATTTCCAAACACAACCAATCACTATGACACGTTATTTGGCGGAACAGCATTACACATGATGGACGAAACGTCCTTTATTTGTGCGACCCGCTTCAGCAGAAAAAAAATGGTGACTATTTCTACAGATAAAATTGACTTCAAAACCCCGATTCCTCAGGGAAGCATTGTAGAGCTGATAGCGCGTGTAACTAAGGTAGGACGCACTAGTTGTGTTGTAAAAGTTGATATTTTCATGGAAGATATGTACAGTTACAAAAGAGATAAAGCGGTGAGTGGTTTGTTCACTTTTGTGGCCATAGGTGATGATAAAAAGCCTATTCCGATACTTTAAAAGAACCAAAGTTTAACTGCCATGATGGCGACCATAACAACAAGAAAGGTTTTAATAAAACCATCCCCTTTGTTCACTGAAACTCTGCTGGCAATCCATGCCCCTACTCCGTTTCCAATTGCGAGTACAAAACCAATGGCCCAGTTTACTTTGTCATTCAACACAAAAACGACCAATGCTGAAAGCATATAGATAAATACAACGGCGACTTTGGTAGCGTTAGCCCGCACAAGTGACATATGATTAAAGTAGTGCAGAAATAGGATGATAATAAAGCCCAGTCCGGCATTAATAAATCCACCATAAATTCCGAAGAAGAAAAATGCCAGCATTCCCAGCCACAAATATTTACCGGTAAGGCGTTCATGCACATCCTTCAGTTTCATTTTGGGTTTAAAAATGACGATTAAGATTACCACAATCATAACAACCGCCAGTATTTTATTAAACACTGCGCCGTCTATATCAACCGCTATACTAGCTCCAATAATAGACCCTATTAAAGCAGAAGCCCCTAAATAGGTATTAAATGGAAAGGTTGATACGCCTTTACTTTTGAATCCTGCTGTGGCAAAAGCCGTCTGAATGATAATAGCCACCCTATTTGTACCATTAGCCACACTGGGAGGCAAGCCTAAAAAGATAAGGACTGGCAACGAAAGTAATGAGCCTCCACCAGCAACGGTATTGATAAAGCCTACTACGAAACCAACAACAATTAAAAGGACGTAATGATACCATTCTTCCATGTAGCAAAGCTAAGTTCAATTTACCGAGTGACGAAAAAAAATGGATGAACATTTCTAATTGGAGCTGGAGCTGTGAATTTTAGAGCATGAAGCTGAGTAGGTTGTGGTTATATTTCATTTTTACGGAAGGCTACAATTTGAATGTGATTTTAAAACGCTGACATTTAAGAACTAGGCCAAACTAGGATGTTATAATGACATTATTATGATGGAATAAGAACCTCAAAATATAATTCAGAAAAACATTTAATTTATAGAAAAAGCATCTTATATTTGCATCCTCTTAGGCAGAAAATGCTGTAGAGGACGCAAGACCGCGTAATTGGAGAAATGGCAGAGTGGTCGAATGCGGCAGTCTTGAAAACTGTTGAGGGTTACACCTCCGGGGGTTCGAATCCCTCTTTCTCCGCAAAAGGAAACCCACAACAAACGTTGTGGGTTTTTTGTTTTCAGGAGCGTCGAAAGTTCACTTTCGAAAGTAACTGGAAACAAAAAACTATACACACGAAGTGTGTAGTGGTTTCTATGTTTGCCCAGGATTGCCTTTTGGGGATCACGAGCGAAGCGAGTAATCCCTAATGATTCTGAATCACGTTCAGAATGACAAAGGGTTACGCTTCTTGTGTTTTAGATTGCCTGTTGGGATCACGAGTATTACCGAGATACAAAATATATTTTGAAGCGAAGGTACCTTGCGCAGCAAGCGAGTAATCCCTAATGATTCTGAATCACGTTCAGAATGACAAAGGGTTACGCTTCTTGTGTTTTAGAT
>Ga0114916_1001394_pt1 | contig 13774 bp, 14 predicted proteins | sample MalvirAntarct_66_FD_83501 | JGI IMG/M metagenome (GOLD analysis project Ga0114916, IMG submission 83501) | Marine viral communities from the Global Malaspina Expedition - Malaspina viral metaG Antarct_66 | ecosystem: Environmental > Aquatic > Marine > Oceanic | place: West Anvers Island... | reverse complement strand
GAATGACAAATTTTAAGAAAGACAAAAAGCTAATTCATTTTATAGATTTTGTTTACATAAGCCATTGCAACCCATTCCCCTGCATTCCGTAAAAAACTCCATTACGGTAAATGCGCTTCATTAAAAAAAATCTTGGACACAACTCCAAAGCTTCCGATTTCCATTCCACTTGCCCGCCTATTCCGGAAAAAAAAGGGAAGCGGTCAAACTCCATTCCCAATCTCCGACTTTGAAGTTAAGTCCGCTTTACATCCTACACAATATGTATAATCCGATTTGAAAAATATTTGCACATTAGCGTTCATAGCACAAACACCATTTTATCATTTAAATAAAAATAAATACTGTTCTTGGAACGCCTGGGTAATTATTCACCATTTTTTACGATGTCCAAATCATTTGTATTCCTGTAATAATCAATAGTATTTCAACGAGGAATATAAATTTATCCCTACTTATCTTTTCGATGATTTTTCTTCCCGACCAACTTCCCAAAATCATTGCTGCGCCAATAAATAATCCATAATAAAGTTCTTCTTTTCCGATTAGTGCATATTTGCTGTAAACGACTGTTTTGGTCAAGTGCATTGTTAACGCTGTAAATGCTTCACTTGCAACATAGGCAGTCGCTGTCAGGTCAAGACCAAGGAAAAATGCTGCTCCAATCGGTCCGGCACTCCCAATTAGTCCAGACAAAAATCCTGTCAGCCCTCCACCTATTAACATTCCTTTTTCGCCCAGAACTATTTTTTTAATTTTAAGCCTTCGATACCCCACTAATAAAATCAAAACAACGCCGATGCCAATTTTTATGATTTTACTGTTGATGTCCGTAAATAAATAACTTCCAAGAATGGTCAAAGGAAGAGCGGCTAAAAGAAAGTATATAATCGGTCTCCATTTTAATTCATATCTGCCAAACCAAACTCGGGAAGCATTACCAAAAATTGAAGCTATTGTCAAAATTGGACTGCTGTTTGCAGTCCAACAATATTTATAACAAAAGGCAATATAATTAATGCTCCACCAAAACCCGCAGCTCCTGATACAGTTGCAGCAATATAACTGATGACGAATAATATTATAAGTTCTGTTATCACTAATTTTATTTATAGACCTGATTTTTCAGAGTTTAACACATTAATTTTATCAACTCAAAAATACATTTTTAACTGCAAGCATCTAATAAACAGGTGTCTATTTCAAGTACAATCCCACTCAGCCGATTCCCTTGCTTACGATAGCTATCGGAACCGCTGAAAAAGCTTCATTTCGGGAAAAGAGCTTCCCTATAAAGGTCTTGGACAAAACTCCAAAGATTCCAATTCCATTCCACTTGACCACTTCCTGAAAAAAAAGGGAAGCGGACAAACTCTATTCCATCTCCATTTTCGAAGTTAAGTCCGCTTTAAATCCTGCAAAGAATCATATACAGCTTTTAAATCCCGTTCAGCACATTCCCCTGCATTCCGCGAAAAGCTACATTGCGGGAAAAGAGCTTCACTGCAAATATCTTGGACACAATACCCAATTTCTACTTTCCATTCCGCTAACCCGGTCCGTCCCGATAGCTATCGGGACTGGAACGGGACACTTCATTCCCAATCCGAAATTGTGAACGGAGTCCGCCAAATCGGAATTCCATTTAATCATTTGGTGCCACTTCCTATGTTTTCGTACTTCACAAAAGTCTTTAAACCTCCATCCGCACCCTCGCCGTTATACCCTTTTATTGCCAGCAAAATACCAACATTTGGAAGTTGAACGGACTGCATAAACCGCTACGCTGCGCTTCACTTTTTATAAGTCCTTATCAATTCCAAATATTGAAAATGTATCAGCAACAAAAAAAGGTAACAGCGAGGGCGCTATGGGAAGTAAATCTAAAATGAATCTTATGAAATCTTACAAAAACATCAAAAAGGAAGCGGCACCGAAAAAAACAAAAAAGGAAAACGCTCAAGATATAATAAGTAAATCACTTCAAAAAAATATAACAATAAACTGTCTGAATAGTTCAGATAGCAATTTTAATTAATTCTTAAATATTTTATTATGAGCACTTTAAAAAATCACGTACAGTTAATCGGAAACGTTGGACAAGAGCCAACCATTACAAACCTTGAAAGCGGTAAAAAAGTAGCCCGTTTTTCACTCGCAACAAACGAATATTACAAGGATGCCAAAGGCAAAAAGCAAACAGAAACCAATTGGCATACGGTTGTAGCTTGGGGCAAGACTGCAGAAATCGTTGAGAAATTTGTCGAAAAAGGCAAAGAAGTTGGAATATCGGGAAAACTAAAAACTCGAAGCTATACAACTGATGATAACGAACAACGCTATGTAACGGAAGTTGTAGCCGATGAAATCCTATTACTCGGAAGCAAAAACGACAAGTAATCATAAAAATCCAAGAGGGCACAGATACCAGTTTTCAATTAGTTCGTGCCCTCTTTTAATTATTCACTTATAAAATAAATGAACAATGAAAGCACAAGTTAACGAAATCAAAGAAGGATTGCAACATTTTCACGGAACGGAAATGTTTTATCAAATCCCATTATTAAGAACACGTTTTACGGACGGACTAAAATATCTTGCTAATGTGGCAGATTGTTTTTGGCTCATTACGGACACTTCTGTAATTGCAAAAAGTCTAATGAACCGAAGTGAGTTTATCACAATAGACTTTAAAAGATTATCCGAAGATGAACAGGATTATACAGGATACGAAGCTGAAATTATATACACCGATGGCAATGATATTGTTTTAGAAAAGCACGGGTATAGAGTGACTGATTTTCCACTCGATGAATTGCGGTTATTTTTTGTAAATAATACGCTGATGTTGCCAAGTGAATATTAATATCTAAAGCTATGGTATATCTCAATTTTACGGATCTGAGCGAAGAAGCTCAAAACCGGCTTTTAGAAGATTCTAAAAAGGATGTGAAACGAAAATTTGGCGATAGTATTCGGCAATACGTAAGAGAAAATTATACCTGTTTTGAAACGATGGTAGAGGAGGAAGCATTACGAAATTTATATTCCTATACTTTCATATTCAACATCTAATTTTCTAAACTTAATAATTAAAGCACCTCTAAATCTTGGAGGTGTTTTTCTGTTAGATTAATTCCAATTCAAATAAAAAATCGTATCTTTAGTTCGCTGAAATTCAGCATTCAATTTTACGTAGGGTTATCCATTTTTCGACTTTCGCCGATAACCGTACCCATCGAAAAATAACATATCGGAAATTTATTTTCCTAAAATGGCAATTGGCTCCCGATAGTTATCGGGATAGCCAGATTGTACGAAATTTTTGTTCGCCTGTGGCGAACGAAAAGGAGTAGCAAGAGGGTAACACGCTGCGCGATGTTTCGGATTCCTTTTCGTTTTCAAATAGCTGATTACCAGCGATTTGAATATACTTTAATTTCCTGACAATCAGCGATTTGCGACAAACGGGCTGTAAACGCCCAATTTTAGGGAAGATTTTGCGACAAATCGGCGAAATATGGACTCATTTATTGGAATTAGATTTAAAAAGGAAACTGCGAAGCGTTTCCAAACTTTTTCACGCACTTACTTTAAATCGCACACCGAGGCGATGGCTACGATGCTCGATTTTTTCTTCTACAACGAAATATCGCCAAAGGAAAAATTAGGACCAACAGGGCGAACCATCGAAGCAAAACTTCTCAAAAGAATAAATGCCGTTATCGCCATAATGCGAGATGTAGAAAAGACACAAACCAAACCCACGGTGGCGATGATTCAATCCCTTTTTGAAATGGAAGAACCTGCAAAAAAACCTTTGATTGTTGAAAAGAAATATGCCGAAGAAAAGAAGGAAGTCCGCTTTCGCGAAAAGCAGAATCCGAATAATCAGCTATAAATATTTGAACTATGTATATCACAATCACAGCTCAAAAAATGGGCGGTAATTATAGCCAAAGTTCAGCGGATTTTGTAGGCTATTTAGAGAAAGAAAATGAAGGTTTAGAACAACCAGATATAGAACACTTTTTCAACCAATATGGCGACGAGATTTCAGCTGAAGAAGTGGTCAAAGAAATTGATGGAAACACGGCAAAATTGAAAAAGAAAGAGCCCAAGTTTTATTCGATTACAGTCAGCCCATCAAAGTATGAATTACGAAAACTTCAGAACAATAGTCAAGATTTAAAAACTTACACTCGTGAGCTGATGAAAGATTATGTTGCCAGTTTCAATCGTGAAATCAATGGACGACCTATATCAATAGACGACATAAAATACTACGCCAAAATTGAGCATCAAAGAACTTTCAAGGGGACGGACTTTCAGATAAAAGAGAACCAACCTTTCGCCACAAAAATACTTCAGCTCAAAACGGATATCCGAAATGTTCAAGAAGGACGAGCTGAAGGGAATATCAAGAAAATGGAAAAGGAAATTGCCAAATTAGAACGACAAGCACCACATCAACAAAACGGAAAACGAATTGTCCAGGGAATGGCGAAAGATGGAAACCAAAGTCATATCCATATTATCGTGAGCAGAAAGGATGCCTCAAATTCTGTAAGTCTTTCGCCAGGAAGTAAACACAAAGCTTCTGAAGTTGAAATGCACGGAAAAAAAGTAAAACGAGGTTTTGATAGAGATGCATTTTTCGCGAAAGCGGAAAAAACTTTTGATAAGACGTTTGGATATAAGCGCAATTACGCAGAGACCTACAAAGCTAAAAAGACCTTTGTAAAGAATCCAAACCTATATTTTTCCGCTTTGATGAAATTACCTGCCAATGAAAAAGCATTGGCTTTTAAAATTATAAGCAAATCAGGATTGCCCATAGTGCCGAGTATTCCAGTAAGTCAGGCACAAATAGCACTTCGGGTCTTTAAGCGATTGAGACGTGGCGCAGAAGTGGCCATAAAATCAAGTTCAATAGGAATCTAACGAGTATGCAGATAGACAATCTCATAATGACACTTTCAATTATTGGTTTGGCCAGTACCGTTTTCTATGGAATGTTTCGAGTATCAAAATATGCGTTTGTATTGAATAGCATATTGCTTTCAGTCCTCGTGCTCTATTTGTCCGAAGGAAATGAATTGATATTTATATTACTTTATTTGGTTTGTCCGCTAATGCTAATTAATACAGGACTGTATGTTTTTCTTCATAAAACCGAAAGCCCGAAAAATGGCGATAGCAAATACCAAGTAAACTTTGCGACCACCAAAGGAAATTTCAAATTAGATAATATTAAACGTGGAGCATCCGTCATAGGTTCTGCAGGAAGCGGAAAGACCGAAAGTGTAGTTTATGGATTCCTGAAGCACTTCCGAAAAGAAGGTTTTTGCGGAATCATCCACGATTACAAAGATTTTGAATTAACCGAAATGGCATATCCACTTTTCAAGGATAGTTCTATTCCATTTAAGGTCATTTCCTTTGATAGAATTATACATCGAGTAAATCCTATTGCACCTCGCTATTTAGAGAACGAGGAAAGCGTAAACGAGGTTTCAAGGGTGCTAATCGAAAACCTTTTAGAGCAAAGAGAATCAGGAACTACAGGAACAACCAAATTCTTTAATGATGCGGCGGAAGGATTGATTGGCGGATTGATTTGGAAATTGAAAACCGACTATTCTCAATTCTGCACCTTACCACATTTAATAGCTGTTTATCAATATCTGGACACCGACAGCCTTATTAAGTTTTTGGAGACAAATACTACGTCGCGAGCGATGGCAGATGCGTTTATTAGTGGAAAAGATTCTGAACGGCAGACCGCAGGTGTAAAAAGTACATTGGCAAATGCGCTCAAACGAATTAGCACACAGCGTATTTTTATGGCATTATCCGCAGATGAAGTGCCTCTCAATATAAATAGTCCAGAAAATCGTTGTGTGATTTCGATTGTCAATAATCCAAAATTTGAAACTTCATATTCCCCAGTGATTGCAACTATAATTCACACGATTACAAAGCAAATGAGTGTGCGTAATAGCGAACCTTCATTTCTTTTAATGGAAGAAGCGCCTACAATCCGTTTATTGAATATGCACCGTATTCCTGCAACATTACGGAGTTATAATATTTCTACAGTTTATGTAATGCAGGACAAGATTCAAAATGATATGATGTACGGAGATAAGGCGAGTAAAGCAATTTTGAGTAATCTTTCATATCAGTTTTTTGGAAAAGTAAACGATCCAGATACTGCAAAATATTATGAGCGGTTTTTTGAAATAGTTAAAGACCCAACAAAAAGCATTAGCCGTGGACACAACTTAGATTTTGATACTCGAGTTACGACTGGAGAAAAGGAGATTCCGAAGATTAGAGCGGATGTATTTTTCAGATTAAAACAGGGCGAATTTATTACCTATGCAGATGGAAGGGATAAAAAGGTTCAGTTTAAATTAGCCCAAATTGAAAGAGAGCTTCCACTAAGTTCCAAAGAGTTTTCTAATGCAGATTTAGCATCTAATTTTGAGAGGATTTATGAGGAAGCAAAATCAATTTTTAGGACACCGTAAACTTAAATTCTTTCTGAAATAATTTCACAAATCGATATACTACCCCAAAGCTAAATATTCACAGCCGAAATTCCAGTTAGAACAACTATATTTAAAGTAAGGATAGCCATTTCTATTAATACCTTCCTTTACTATTTTATAGCATCTGCCATTTTACTGTAAAACCTGCTTTATTAAACTCATTATATATTCTATATCCTTGTCGTTTTCTATTTGGATTTGATAATCTCCATTTCCTCTATGCCCTATATTTGAAACATCTTTTACTAAACCTTTTGGATCATCAAGAGTGCCTATTTTTGCATTAATGAATATTTTCAATAACTTCTTCTGAATTTCAATATCTGAAATGTTTGAGCCTTTCTTAAATGCTATGTAATACTTCTGTGGTAATATTTCTATGCCATCTGTAAGGTTGAGTATTGAAGATTTAAACTTCTCGTATAATTCAATAGTGTAATCCGAACCGTTATTATAATGGTCTTCCTCTGTATAGACCTTGATGTTTTCTTTTACTTCTTTTAGATTGTCGCTGTTCTCTAACAAAGGTTTGATACTTGGAGCACCATTACTCTTTTTAATTGTATTGATGCTTATTGTATTGTTTTCAAATTGCTTAATCTCCCATAATTCAATACCAAAGTCTTTGAAATCACTTGCAGATATTTGGTTATCAGTAAAACTTGGAGAAACAAAAGCAACTCTTGATTGAGACCAGTCAACATCTTTACTATGTAATATGTCTTTTAAGGTTTCATTGTATGTTAAGATAAACTCTGCCTTATTCTGGAGCATTAAATTAAGTAGGTTTAGCCTTGGTCAACTACACTATAATTTTTGTCTCTCTTGTATTCAATAATAATAAAGGCATTGGTCTGTTTGTCATAAGCAAGCGTATCAATACGCTTGTTTTTGATTGTAAATTCAGATTTGACAAACAACAAACCCATAATGTTCTGAAGGTTGCTTTCAAAAATTGATTGTATTTCACGTTCAAGTTTAAAGGGCTTTTCTTTAACTTGTACTAACGTATTTCCTGTGGTGTTATATATTATCATTTTTTACTCCAGTTATATTTTATTACAGTTAAGAGAATATCGTTTTATAGCGTTCTGACCTTAGTTGAAATGCTTTTTCACTTCCTTCCATTACATCACAAATTTCCTTCTTAATTGCACTATTTTCAACTGTGCCTGAATGAAGTACTTTAATGTCTGTTGTTGTTGAATCCATTGAAAGAATGTACTCAGCATCACCATTTACAGGAATATTAGCGTTATGGGTAACGACTATTATTTGTCTTTTCTCCTTTGCTTTCTTTAAGCCCTTTACAACTAAATCATAAACTAATCTATTGTCAAGGTCATCTTCGGGTTGGTCGAGCAATAGAGGTTCATCACCAAAAGAAAGTAGAAATGTTAAAATAGCTGCTGTTTTTTGACCAGCTGATGCTGTTGACAAAGGCTTAAATACTGATGATCCTTCGGGTTTATATTTTACAATAATATCATCCTCTGGCATAAAGATTTCAATATTATCTATTTGACTTGGGCTTAATTTTTTCAGGGCATTTTTGAAAAATCCGTGAAAATGTTCAGATGAAGTATCGCTATAATGAGCATCTAAAAGTGCCTTTTTAGCAATTTGTATTTTATCCTCAACAACACCAGTAAAACATAATGTTTTTAGTTTTTCAATATCATCACCAAAGGAAGATTCATTGCTAATTATTGACCTTAACTGACTTTCAAAATCATCTCTATTTCTAAAGCCCTTTATTTCTATTTTCAAGTAAGGGTCTTTAATATTATTATTAATAAATGTGGAACGTGTTTCTGTTATCTCCTTACAAACGGATACATATTCCTTTAAAAGTAAATCACATTTGTTGTGTATTTCTTTCATTTCTGTCTCCGTATCATTAATAACTTGAAGCTCTTTCTGTTTTGCTGCTACTTTTGATGAAAGTTCTTCATATTGAGTAAGTGATGCTATCTCTGTTTCTGAAAGACTTTTTTTCTTGTTTTCAATTTCTTGATTAAGAATGTTTAATGCTTTCTGCCAATCCGATTTTTGAATGTAATCTTTAAAGGATGCTTTTATACCTGCTACCGTTTCTATTATTTTATCAAGTTCTTTTTCTTGTAGCTCAACCAAAGAAGAAGTGGCGGTAATCAAGCCTTCTAATTCAGTTTTATGTTCAGGTTGTATATTTTCTGTTTCGATTTCGTCAAGTGAAAAGTCAATTTTAACGTTATCTAATGCTAATTTTAAAGCATCAAGATTTTCAATAAATTTGGTTAAAGACCTATTATCTTCTATAAATAAATCTTTACTTTTTATAGTTGAAGTTATACCTGATTTATCAATCGCCTTTAAAGTATTGTTGATGTCTTCTAAATCTGTTTTGATTTTAGTTTTATTACTGATTGAGGCTTGTTTTGTTCTAAAACTGGTTCTTGCTTCCAAAAACTCATTTTTAATTCTATTTTTTTTATCAAAAAACACTTGCATTGATGGAATAGCGTTATCAATCCTTTCACGCAAAGCATTTGGATTTTTTGCTATCTCGTAAATCTGTTTTTGTGAGTACTGCTCAAATTCGAATATTTCTAAAATATCCTTATCATCATCTTTTACTTCATTCCAAGAACTTTCAAGCCATTTATAGACTTCAATTATTTGTTCTGAAGCGGAATTTATTTTACTTGCTACGATTTTATAAAGAACATCTTTACGAATAATTTCTATTTCGACAACAGATGTATCAGTTATGAAAATGCCTATTGTTTCCTTTTTATGAGAGGTTTCTGCCTTTTTGTAGAATGAGTTTTGCTCCTTCAAAAGGTCTTCAAAATCATTAAGATTTGCTGTTCTGTCGAACATTCCTCTTATAAACCTTAAAATACTCGATTTACCGCTACCTCTACCACCTATTATTGTATTTAGTTGCGGATTAAAGTCAATTTCTAAATCTTGCTTTTTGGTTAATTCAGTACCCTTTACTTTAAGGCTTTTAAACCAAATATCGGGTTGCTTATTAGGGTCGGTTTCTTTAATATCAAAATCATTTATTACCCTATGTTCAGGAAGTAGAAATGCTTGTCTTAAACCCTCCAATGATGGTGTTTCATCCATTTTTATCCAAGTGAAACGAGAGCCAATACCCCAAAGACCGTGTTTAGAATCGCCTGCTTTATGAGGGTTATCCGAAAATGTTAAGATAGATATATTTTTTTCTTTGGCTAAATCGACTGGTTTTTTCCAAGCAACTTCATCAATGGTACTATTTGTATTGCCATAATATTGTACTAATTGACTATGAAAATCGGCAGGTACATCATTTTCATAAAAAGCCTTGTGAACTACTTGAACTGCATTTATATCTGGCCTATCAAAGAATAATTCCAAATTTTGATGACTTAGACCATAAAGCCCTGAGAATTCATCTATGTGAGCAGGAATGACTAAAGCATTACATTTATCTTTTACAATATCAGCTATATCAAAAACGGATTTTATTGTTGAGGCAAGTTGGTCTCCATAATGAGTATGTTCAATATCACACTTACTTAGAAAACTTTTAATTTCTTCTTCACCTTTGGTTGGGTCAAATAAAATCAATAAATGAACTTTTGAGGGGTCACAAGTAATTTCCACTCCAGGAAATATGGTAAGCGGTTTATCTTTTGCAGCTTCTTGAATGGCTTTTATACCTAAAGGCGTGTTATGGTCAGTAACTGCAACACAATGCAAGCCTTGTTCAATAGCTCTACCAACCCATTGTTCGGGTGTAACTTCTCTATCAGCAAAACATTCGCTTGCTGTTGTGTGTAAATGCAGGTCGCATTTGTACCATTTTGAACCTTTAAATTCTATCATATTCTACCCTTTAAACTTCGTTGCTAAATAATTCATAGATACTGTTCTGCTTACTTCGTTGTGCGGTAGGATTAAGTATTTCCAGTCTTTGCCTTGGTTAGCTGCTGTGTATTCAGAAGCGTATTTACAGAAGCGTTCTGCTGCTACTTTTTTGGCTAATACGGTTTCTTCTTCGGTTTGGTCGGAACGCTTGACTTCAAGCATATAAATGGTGCTTGCTGTTTCTACAATAAAGTCGGGTTCATACCTTTTTGAGTTGTTATCCCAATAAATTCTAAATTGGTTGGGTGCTGGTCTTAACCACTTGATTACTGTGGCATCATTTTCTAATACAAAGGCTAAATCTTGTTCGGCTTTACTGTCAAACTTGTATTCAAAATGACAAGCTTTTTCAAATCCTCTAAATACGTATTTAGGAATCATATTGGTAGGGCTTACTATATCTCGATAGTCTTTGTAACCTGCATTTACCAATGATGAAAAACTCCATTGCTCTATGCGAATAAAAGGAAACACTCTTGGGGCAACATAATCTGCTGAATGCAACTGAAAGTGCTGTTTCATTTGATTATATACCTTTTCCGCTATGGCTGCTTTGAATTGGAAGATTGCCGAAGGCAATTCTTCTTCGTTGCTTATATTGGCTTTTATCGCTGCGTAGGCTTGGGTTGCTAAATGATACAACAACTCTGCATTTTCATCATAATCAATTTCTGGGTAATCAATTAATTCTGCAATGATTAGTTTGATAGGATTGCCATACGAACCGCTTGATTTTGCTTTGAGTGTTTCTACTTGCTTATCTTTTAAGCCCATTCGGATAATCTCTTGCTCTAAGGCTTGAAAATTGAACCCTGTAATATCTAAATCAAAGTCTTTAAACTCGGCTCTGGTTTCGCCTTGCACCAAGTCCATACGTGGTATTTCAATGATATTCTTTTTGTATTCAGTTACCATTGTATCATACACCTCTTTGGCTTCTGCTACAATTTGAGCTGCAAATAGATTTCCTTGACCTTCGGATAGGTTTTTTTCTACTTGCCGTATTACTTTACGCTTAACTTCTTCTTTGCTTAAATCTTCTACTCTTCTAACTTCGGGTAAACTACCAAAATCGGGAAGTACATTGATTATTGCTTTTTTAGCATCTAAGTTGTTTTGTGCCTTTTGTTTGTCTTGTGGGTTGACAATAACATTGATTTTCTCTTGCTCCTTTACAAAGGTTTGCTCCATTACTGGTTGAGAGGTAACTACTACGGTTTTGGTAGATAAATCTTCTTCGGCTATTTCTACAAAACTCATTTTGTTTAATACCGAATTAGGGTCTTGGGCTGCTTCAATAACAGCATTGAAGTTTTCGTGAGCTACTACCGTTAATTTATCAATTTTATCTACTCCAGTTCTTTTTCCTTCATAAGGCAATCTTAAACCTCTACCAATAGTTTGTTCTACCAAAATACCTGCATTGGCGGCACGAAGTGGCACAATGGTGTATAGGTTGGTTACATCCCAACCCTCTTTGAGCATATTTACGTGGATTACAATTTCTATTTCATTAGCTGTACTTTCTAATGAAATAAACTGTTGCTCAATATCCTCTTCTTTTTTAGTTGATGAATCTATTTGTAATACTTTGCCTTTGTATTGCCCATCATAAAACCCATCTGTATTGATGAGTTCGTATATTTCTTTGGCGTGGGCAATGTCTTTACAAACTACTAAAATGAATGGTTTTACCAATTTCACTTCGTTGTTTTTGGAATAGATTTCCAATTCGTTTTTCGTGTCTTGGTGTATGCTTATGGCATCTTCTAATTTGATGATTTCTACCTCTCTATCGGATAAAGTGCCTTTTTGGAAATTCTTACGAGTGGCAATAGCTGGGTTCTTTACATACTTACCATCTGATAATGCTTGGGCTAAAGAATATTCAAAAACTATGTTTTTGAATTGTTTGCCTTTTTCGTCAAAAGGTGTGGCTGTCATTTCTATACCTAAAATAGGTTTTAGCTCATTGATGGCATTTTTAGAAGCATCTGCGTGGTAGCGGTGTGCTTCGTCCATTAGAATGACTAAATCTTCTAAACCTGATAAATATTCCCAATACGATTGACCTAAATACTCAGATAGTCTTTTGATTTTTGGAGCTAACGAAACACCACCTTTTCTTGTACCTCTGTTGTCGGAATTGAACTTGGCAATATTGAAAATATTGATGCGAATTTCGGAATCTGAAAATAATGCTCCTTGCTGTGAATAATTATCGCCTGTAATTACTACGGGTCTGTTGTGTACAAATTCTGATATGCCATTAAAAACATATTTGTGATAAGCAGGATTGCCAAAATCTTCTATGAGTTTATCGTAAATAGTTAAGTTAGGTGCTAAAATGAAAAAGTTTTTTACGCCTTTTTGCAAGTATAAATAGGCTACAATAGCACCCATTAAACGGGTTTTACCAACACCTGTGGCAATAGAAAAAGCAATGGAAACAAAATCTCTTTCAAAATCGGTGCAAGTAGGAAAATGAGCTTTTACCTTTTCTAATTCTGCTGCTAAATCAACTTCTTTTTTTAGCTCTAATTCTTGACAAAGTTGAGCCACAATATCGAGTGAATCTTGAAGCGGTTCACGAAGAGAGAGGCGTTGTTTTATATTATTGGCAATTGTATTCATATCCTAATTTTAAAATAATGAGGTTTGGTCGTCTGACTTATTTTTATCTCTAATGGCTTGTACACTGATTTCTTCAATAGTATCTTCTGCATCTTCATTGCTATCATCCACAGGTATATTAATAATATTCAAGCTGTAATCTTCTTTACCATATTCGCATCTGCCCAAAAGCATTAAAGGAATTTTTTTGATGGTAATGTTGCCAAACTTGCCTTTGCATTCTTTTTGGAAAGACTTACAACAAATGAGCAATGTTTCGCCCGGTTGCATTTCGTCTTTGATGCTGTCTAAGGCTTCAACGGTAAGGAATTGGGTAGTAGTAAAAATAAAATCTTGCTCTGCACTTTGCCCTTGTTTCCAATAGCTGCTTTCGTGAGGTTGGTATTTAAAACCCTCTTGCTTTGCCATTGCTGCTGCCAACATATCGGCATTGTACTCTTGGCTAATGACCCAATTGCCAAACTTATCTTGCTTTAATAAACTAGGTGCAAGGGTATAGAATTTGAAACCGCCTCCGCCTTGCCAGTTTACGGCTTTGCTGATGCCGCCTTGCTCGCCTGCAAACAACGGGCATAGTATACCACCTCCAGCGGATTAAAGTGAGCATAGCTCAGCGGAGCAAAGTGAACCACCTACAGCGGATGAAAGTGAACCACTAAAAATCGATTCTATTTGTACAG
>Ga0114916_1001392_pt1 | contig 13780 bp, 15 predicted proteins | sample MalvirAntarct_66_FD_83501 | JGI IMG/M metagenome (GOLD analysis project Ga0114916, IMG submission 83501) | Marine viral communities from the Global Malaspina Expedition - Malaspina viral metaG Antarct_66 | ecosystem: Environmental > Aquatic > Marine > Oceanic | place: West Anvers Island... | reverse complement strand
CAGCCAAAAGCCATATCGAGACGCTGACCGCCGCCCTGCCCCGGCATTGCAAGATTGTCACCGTCATCGACGGCCATCCCGCCACACTTGGCTGGATCGGCTCGGTGCACGGCCACCAGACGATTCCGCTCGGCGTCGAGCATTTCGGCCAGACCGGGACGATCGGTGATCTCTACGGGCATTTCGGCATCAATGCCGAGGCCATCGTGCAGGCGGCCATCGGTCTGTCTGAAGGACGCCGGGGAATGCCACCGTTGATGCGCCACGACGGTTGAGGCGCCCCCGGGAAAAGCCGGAAGCTCAGCCTTCAAGCAGCCCCTGGACGAAATCGAACAGGCCGGGACGGCGGTCGCGGCGCAGGCGCTCGGCCTGGACGATGGCACGCACGGCTGAATAGGCGCGGTCGAGATCGTCATTGACGACGACATAGTCATATTCGCGCCAGTGCTCGATCTCAGAGCGGGCATTGGCGAGCCGCTGCTCGATCACATCGTCTGCATCTTCGGCACGACGGTGCAGACGGGCCCTGAGTTCATCCATTGAAGGCGGCAGGATGAAGATCGAGACCACATCGGCGCTCATCTTTTCCTGAAGCTGCTGCGCACCCTGCCAGTCGATGTCGAACAGCATGTCGCGGCCTTCGCCCATCGCCACCTCGGCAGCCTCGCGCGGTGTGCCGTAGAAATTTCCATGCACCTCAGCCCACTCCAGCAGCGCTTCGGAATCGCGCATCCGCTCAAATTCGCGATGCGATTTGAACTGGTAGTGCACCCCCTCGATCTCGCTGCCGCGGCGCTGCCGCGTTGTCACGCTGACGGAGAGGCTGAGGCCGGTGTCATGTTCGAGAAGATTGCGGGCAATGGTGGATTTTCCGGCTCCGGAGGGCGAGGAAATCACAAGCATGAGGCCGCGCCGCTTGATGCGGGCCGAGGGAAGATGGGCGGGCGGCTGGCTCATCGCTACTCCAGATTTTGAACTTGTTCGCGAAACTGGTCTATCAGGACCTTCAAATCAAGTCCGATCGCGGTGACAGACGCCGCATTGGATTTTGAACAGATGGTGTTGGTTTCCCGGTTGAATTCCTGGGCCAGGAAATCCAGCCTGCGGCCTGCGGCAGCCTCGCCGCTGATCAAGGCGTGTGCCGCCTCGACATGGGCCTTGAGACGGTCGATTTCCTCACGCAGATCCGCCTTGGTGGCAAGCAGCGCCGCTTCCATGTGCAGCCGGTCGCGGTCAAGCCCGGCGCCGGTGTCCATCAGGCTTGCCACCTGCTCGGCCAGGCGGGCGCGAATGGCCTCGGCAGAACGCGAAGGATCGGCCTCGACGGCGCGGGTCAATTCTCCGATACGGTCGACCTGTTCGCCCAGAACCCGCGCCAGGGCCGCGCCTTCGGACAGGCGCATGGCCTTGAGATCCCCGAGCGCCTTCATGAAGCCCGAAAGAACCGCCTGGTTGCGGGTCTGACGCGCGTCCTCGGTCAGCTCGGGATCACGAAGTTCGAGAACACCCTTGATGTTGAGAATGCCGTCGAGCGCGGGCTTGCGCGCATCAATCCGGTCTTCCAGACGGTTGACGAGATCAATCACCGCATCGAGCGCGGCTTCGTTGACCACCGCTTCAACCGCAGTCGCGGAGGCACTCGCGGACAGCGACACCTGCAGATTGCCGCGGGTCATGGCCGCCGCTACGGCCTTGCGGACCGGTTGTTCCAGCACTTCGAAGCCCTGCGGCAATCTCAGACGGACATCCAGGTTCTTGCCATTGACCGAGCGCAGTTCCCACACGAAGCGGAAGCCATCGACTTCGCCTTCATGACGGGCAAATCCCGTCATCGACTGGATCGCCATTGTTTCAGCCCCCTGTTCCCCCGGACCGGATCCGCCCCCGAGGACGGCACCCGGTCAGTTGTTTTCGCCGCCTGCCCCGTCTTCGGCCGGCTGATTTGCGGCAGCCGCCTCGGCGGCTGCCTTTTCCGCAGCCAGTGCCTTTTCACGCTCGGCTTCAATCCGCCGCCAGCGCGCGACGTTGGAATTGTGCTCGTCCAGCGTCTGGGCGAAGGCATGGCCGCCGGTACCGTCGGCGACGAAGTAGAAATCGTCTGTCCGCGACGGGTTGGCGACCGCTTCCATCGCCTCGCGGCCCGGATTGGCGATCGGCGTGGGCGGCAGCCCGTTGATCACGTAGGTGTTGTAGGCTGTCGGCTTCTCGATGTCCGACTTGTAGATCGGACGGTCGGAGGGCTTTCCGGCACCACCGAACAGACCGTAGATGATCGTCGGGTCGGACTGCAGGCGCATGCCCTTGTTAAGCCGGTTGATGAAGACGCTGGCAACCCGAGGACGCTCATCGGCCTTAGCGGTTTCCTTCTCGACGATCGAGGCGAGGATCACCAGCTCTTCCGGGGTTTCGAGCGGCAGGTCGGGCGCGCGGCGGGCCCATATCTGTTCGAGCGCGCGGGTCTGCGCCTTGATCATCTGGTCGAGAATGTCGGCACGGGTTGTGCCGCGGGAAAACTTGTATGTTTCAGGCAGCAAGGCGCCTTCCGCCGGCATTTCTTCGGGGAGATCGCCGACCAGCATCTCGTCATTTCTCAATCGGTCAAACACCTGCTGAACGGTCTGGCCCTCGGGTACGGTGAAGGAATGCAGGATGGACTTGCCCGATTGCATCAGCTCGACGATTTCAAGCATCGAGGCGCCGGCCTTGATCTCGTATTCGCCGGCCTTGAGGGTGTCGTCGCCCAGCACGCCCTTTGCACCGATTGAGAAAACGCGCTGGTTTGTAATGATGCCCTGGCGCTCGAGCCCGGCGGCAATCTGGTTCAGGCCCGCGCCTTCGCGCACCATGTAGTTGGTGGTCCGGTCAAGCGGTCCGCGGCCTTCGAATTCAGTCTTGCCGTACCAGAAAACACCCACGGCGATAACGGCCACGAAGATGACAAGCGAAAGAATGAAGTTAAGGAAGACGACCACCTGGTTACGGGCGCGGCGCGACCTCTTCGGCGGCGGCGGCGCCTTTTCAGGCTTCAGCGCCTGCGACGGCGAGACCGGAATGATCGGCCCGGACGGCGCATTGTTCTGGTCACCGGCGCGGCCAAAAATGCCATTGCCTTGATTGTTGCGGTCGTTCACGAGATCAATCTCCGCAGGAATTGAAACAGGGACGGCGTCCGTTGCAGTGTTCTGGCCGCTCAATGTGGCGAAATGCCGGTCCGGCAGTGTGTCTTCCCGGACCGGGCACGGGTCTTACTGGTGTTGAAAACGCTTCAGCACGAGCGATGCATTGGTTCCGCCGAACCCGAAGGAATTGGACAAAGCGACATCGATCTTGCGCTTTCGCGCCTTCTTGGGAACAAGGTCGATCCTGGTCTCGGTTTCCGGATTGTCCAGGTTGAGCGTCGGCGGGGCGACATTGTCGCGGATGGCAAGAGCAGAGAAGACCGCCTCCATGGCGCCCGCGGCCCCCAGAAGATGGCCGATCGACGATTTGGTCGACGACATCGAGATCCCATCAGCCGCCTCTCCGACCAGCCGCTCGACCGCACCCAATTCGATGGTGTCGGCCATGGTCGATGTGCCATGGGCGTTGATGTAGTCGATCTCGGCGGGCGTGATACCGGCGCGCTTCAGCGCCATCTGCATGCAACGATAGGCGCCGTCGCCGTCTTCCGACGGGGCGGTGATGTGGTAGGCGTCGCCCGACAGCCCGTAGCCGGAGACTTCGGCGATGATGTTGGCGCCACGCGCCAGCGCATGCTCGAGCTCTTCAAGCACCACGATCGCAGCCCCCTCGCCCATGACGAAACCGTCGCGGTCGCGATCATAGGGGCGCGACGCCTTTTCCGGCGTGTCGTTGTAGGCGGTGGAGAGCGCCTTGCAGGCGGCAAATCCTGCAAGACCGATCCGGCAGATGGCCGCTTCCGCGCCGCCAGCAACCATCACCTCGGCATCGCCGAACGCGATCAGCCGGGCCGCGTCGCCAATCGCATGCGCTCCGGTGGAACAGGCAGTGACCACCGCGTGGTTGGGTCCGCGCAAGCCGTGGCGGATCGAAACCTGACCGGAGATCAGGTTGATGAGACGCCCGGGAATGAAGAACGGGGAGACACGGCGCGGACCCTTGTCGCGCAGGGTGTAGCCCGCCTCGACGATACCTTCGAGACCACCGACGCCCGAACCGATCATCACCCCGGTGGCGATCTGGTCTTCACGCGATTGCGGATTCCAGCCGGCATCCTTGAGCGCCATGTCGGCGGCGGCCACGCCGAAGAGGATGAACTTGTCGACCTTGCGCTGTTCCTTGGGCTCCATCCAGTCGTCCGGATTGAACGCCCCCTCCACCGTCGGGTCGGTGGGAACCGAACAGGCAATCTGTGCGGCGATGTCGCTGACATCGAACGCCGTGACACGTGACGCACCGTTTTGGCCGCCGATCAGGCGGGACCATGTTATTTCGGTGCCGCATCCCAGCGGAGAAACAACACCGGTGCCGGTAATGACAACTCTGCGCATCGTCTCAAGTCCCAGTCATGTCAAAATGCAAATAACCGGCGCAGGGTCTGCGCCGGTCCTGACAACGGACAGCAGGTCCGCCGGTCAACTGAAGTCCGATCAGGACTGAGCAGACGAAATGTACTTGATCGCGTCGCCAACAGTCAGAATGGTGTCGGCAGCGTCGTCGGGGATTTCAACGCCGAATTCTTCTTCGAACGCCATCACCAGTTCGACGGTGTCGAGCGAGTCCGCACCCAGATCGTCAATGAAGCTTGCGCTTTCGGTCACTTTGTCAGCGTCAACGCCCAGATGTTCGATGACAATTTTCTTTACGCGGTCTGCGATGTCGCTCATGTCGGATTCCTCGACCTGTTTCAAATTGTTGTTGCGCCTCGTTACCTGCGCAAGCATGGGTAATCAAGCTTGTTGCACGTTTTTATGCGCTCTGCCCCATCCCGTCAAAGCCGAAGCTGTGGATTTCAGCTTATTTGACCCTCGGAAAAGGCATGCGCCGCGCGCAGCGGGGGCGAAGTATCACGGTTTGCCAACCGGGCAAAGCCGGAAAATGCGGGTCAAACGTGATTCCCGCCAGCCCTCCTGATGCGCTGGCATGGCCCGGACCTGCCTTCAGGCAGATCAGACCATCAACATCCCGCCATTTACGTGGATGGTCTGGCCGGTCACATAGGAGGCTTCGTCAGATGCCAGCCAGGTCACCGCGGAAGCGATCTCGGTACCAGTGCCCATGCGGCGCATCGGAATTGCGCCCATGATCGCATCCTTCTGTTTGTCATTGAGCTTTTCGGTCATGGCGCTCTCGATAAAGCCGGGAGCGACGCAGTTGACGGTGACATTGCGCGGCGCGATTTCCTGGGCAAGGCTCTTGGAAAAGCCGATCATGCCGGCCTTGGCGGCGCAGTAGTTGGCCTGTCCGGGGTTGCCGGAAACGCCAACCACCGAGGTGATGTTGATGATCCTGCCGTTGCGGCGCTTCATCATCGGGTGGGCAAGTTCGCGTGTCAGACGGAAAACCGCTGTCAGGTTGACTTCCAGAACCTGGTCCCAGGCATCGTCGCTCATGCGCACGAACAGCCCGTCCTTGGTGATCCCGGCATTGTTGACCAGGATATCGACGCCCTCGAGCTTTTCCTCGGCCGACTTGCCGAGCCCGGAGACCGCGTCGCGATCAGAAAGATCTGCAGGGAACATGTGAACCCTGTCGCCCAGATCCGCGGCCAAAGCCTCGAGCCGCTCGACGCGGGTGCCGTGAAGGCCGACGGTCGCGCCGCGGCTGTGCAGCTGACGGGCGATGGCTTCGCCGATTCCACCGGATGCACCGGTGACGAGGGCCTTGCGGCCGGTCAGATCGAACATGGAAAGTCCTTTCGGGATTGGTCTCGCGCCGGCGCCGGGGCACGGGCAGTCCTATTTGCAGGCCAGTCCGGCCTATGCGTTCATTGCGGCCAGAAACGGGTCGATGTCGTCGGGCCCGGAAACATTCAAACCGGTCACGGAGCGGTCGATGCGGCGGGCTAGACCGGTGAGGACCTTGCCGGCGCCAATTTCGGCCAGCGTGTCGACACCGTTTGCGGCAAACCAGGCCACAGTCTCGCGCCAGCGCACCTGGCCGGTGACCTGCTCGACCAGCAGCCCTGCGATTTCATCGGGATCGGAGACCGGGGCGGCGCGGACATTGGCAATGACGGGGACAACCGGCGCGGATTTTGCCACGCCCGCCAGCGCCTCTCGCATGGCATCGGCGGCTGGCTGCATCAGGCTCGAATGGAAGGGTGCGGAGACCGGCAGCATCAGGGCACGCTTGGCGCCCTTTGCAGTGGCCGCGGCCGCGGCGGCTTCAACGGCCGGCTTGAGGCCGGAAATGACAAGCTGGCCCCCGCCATTGTCGTTTGCGATCTGGACGGCGCCCTGCGCGCGCGCCTCGGCGCAGGCGGCCTCTACATCTTCATTCTCCAGCCCGATGATGGCGGCCATGGCGCCCTCGCCCGCCGGAACTGCGGCCTGCATGGCGTTGCCACGAATGCGCAGCAGCCGCGCGGTGTCGGAAATCGAAAACATGCCGGCCGCGCACAGGGCTGAGTATTCACCAAGCGAATGACCAGCGACATAGCTTGCCGTCTTTGCAAGGTCGAGACCGCGTGCTTCAAGCACGCGGATCAGGGCCATGGAGACCGCCATCAATGCCGGCTGGGCATTGGCGGTCAAGGTCAGCCTGTCCTCGGGGCCTTCGAAGATCACCGCCGAGAGCTTTTCGCCGAGCGCCGCATCGACTTCGTCAAAGACGGCCCGGGCTTCGGGAAAAGCGGCGGCCAGGTCCTTGCCCATACCGACCGTCTGGCTGCCCTGCCCCGGAAAAGTGAATGCTATGGCCATGTTTCGGCTCCGATGATTGATGTCGCGTTGCCGCTTCAATTCACATTCGCACCGCCGGTGTCAAGGTTGAGACCGGTTTCAGGCCGCGGCGCCATTCGCTCTGCGACGACGGAAATGCCCCTGCGAAGGCATTTCGACGCGCCGGGGGATCCGGTCGGCACAGGCCGACAGGTTTATTTTCAGATGGCCCGGCTGCTATCTTGAATTCGTCACCAAGTGCATTCACATATCGGTCGTTGCGCTCAGAACCAGCAGCGCCTTTCCGGACAGACCACGATGTCGCATCCTGCATCCAACACCTCCACACGCCAGACCCCGACACCAAAATTCATTGCCTTCATGACCGCCATCGGCGCGATTGTGCTGATCGGCTCGGAAATCTGGCTTACCGCGCTGGCTGCCATCTGGGCTGCCGACGGCTTTTTCGGCTTTGGCCTGACCGGTGACCTGATAATGGGTGCCGTCGTCATTCCACTGGCGCTCTGGGCCACATGGATGACAGTCAAGCTCGCAATCTCGGCCGAAATGGATCCCGAGAACGCGGACTGATTGCCGGGCTTTCGGCCGACGCCAGAGAACCCCATATCTGCCGCTCGGCACGCGATGCGGCGTGTGCTGGACATCGTGCGGACGTCTGTGCAAGCCTGACACCCTGAACCGCACCTGAAATAACGATCACAGGAAACACATCATGTTATCCAACCTGCTGCTGCTGGCCGCCGGACTCGTTCTGCTGACACTTGGTGCAGACTATCTGGTGCGCGGCGCAATCTCGTTTGCCAACAGGCTCGGCATGCCTCCGCTTCTCATTGGCTTGACCGTCGTCGGTTTTGGCACGTCGATGCCCGAACTTCTGGTCTCGATGCAGGCGGCGCTTGATGGTGCACCTGCGATCGCGGTCGGCAATGTGGTCGGCTCGAACATCGCCAACATCCTGCTCATTCTCGGCCTCGCCGCAGCGATTTCGCCAATTCCCGCCATGATCCCCAGCCTCAAGCGAGACATGGTGATGATGCTGTTTGCAGCCGTGGTCATGCTGGGCCTGGGCTATCTGGGGCTCATCGGCTCCTTAACCGGCCTGGCCATGTTCGCTCTGCTTGCGGCCTATCTCGCATGGGTAACCTACACCGACCGGCGCCGCATGAGCGCCGAAGAAGCCGAGTTGGTGGTCAAGCTAGCCGGGTGGAGAGAAGCCCTGTTCATAGCGGGCGGACTGGCCGGCCTGTTTATCGGCGCCAATCTGCTGATCGATGCGGCAACCTCGATTGCTCTCCAATTCGGCATTTCCGAAGCGGTCATCGGCCTGACAATCGTCGCCGTGGGCACGAGCTTGCCGGAACTCGCCACTTCCGTGGTTGCCGCGTTCCGGCGGCAGGCCGAAATCGCGCTCGGCAATGTTGTCGGCTCCAACATCTTCAACATCCTGGGAATTCTCGGCCTGACAGCGGTGGTCGTGCCGGTTCCGGTCGAACCCTCGATGGCCTCGTTCGATATTCCGTTCATGCTCGGCGTATCGCTGGCGCTGGTTGCCCTGATCCTGCTGGCCGGCCGCATCGGCCGCCCAGCTGGCGTGGCGATGCTGGCAATCTACACGGGCTATGTGGCCTGGCTGTTCTGAGACGCAGGCAGTTCCATGTGACCGGCAATCCCAAGTGAAAGGCAATCCCCGGTGAATTGAGTGTTTCACTATGGACCGGCTTGCGCACCGGTTTGCTCACGCTATTGTGCGCGCAACTCAGCAGGCAAGGATACAACGCATGAGAATGAACCGGCTCGGACGCACGGAGATGATGGTCAGCGAGATCTGTCTCGGCACCATGACCTGGGGTGAGCAGAACACCGAGGCAGATGCACATGAGCAGATGGACTACGCCCTGGCCCAGGGGGTCAACTTCTTCGATACAGCCGAGATGTACCCGACCCAGCCGACGCGGGCGGAAACCCAAGGCCTCACAGAGGAATATATCGGCAGTTGGTTCCGGGCCTCGGGCAAACGCAACGAGATAATCCTTGCCACCAAGATGGGCGGTGCCGGTGTCAACTGGATCCGCAACGGCGAAGGCTTCACCAGGGCTTCGGTAATGCAGGCGGTCGACGGCAATCTGAAGCGGCTGGGAGTGGACCATATCGACCTCTATCAGCTGCACTGGCCCAACCGCGGCTCCTACCATTTCCGCAAGCACTGGGCGTTTGACGCCAGCCAGCAGGACAAGGCGGGCGCAGTCGACGACATCCGCGAGACGCTTGAAGGCCTCGGCGACGCGGTGAAGGCCGGCAAGATCCGCGCCGTCGGGCTGTCCAACGAAAGCGCCTGGGGCACGATGCAGTTCGTCCGGCTGGCCGAAGAGCACGGGTTGCCCCGGGTCGCCTCGATCCAGAACGAGTACAGCCTGATCTGCCGCATGTTCGATACCGACCTGGCCGAGGTGGCGCATCATGAGGATGTCGGCCTGCTGGCGTTCTCGCCGTTGGCCACCGGCATTCTCACCGGCAAGTACCAGGGCGGCGCCATTCCCGAAGGCTCCCGCCGCACCAAGGTAGAAAATCTCGGCGGACGCTGGGGGCCGGAAGCGGAAGCGGCGACGCAGGCCTATCTCGATGTCGCCGCTAAACACGGGCTCGATCCGTCACAGATGGCTATCGCCTTCTGCATCTCGCGTCCGTTCATGACATCGACGATCATCGGCGCCACGAGGATGGACCAGCTCAAGACCGCGATCGGGGCCGCCGAAGTGAGCCTGTCGGACGCGGTGTTCGAGGACATCGCACAGGCCCGGCGGGCGCACCCGCTGCCGATCTGAAGCGGCAGCAGAGCAGACTGAGCCGCAATGCGAAGGCCGCATACAAGCGCTGCGGGAGGCCTGGCGACAGACAGCGTGTGCTCTCGGCTTTGTTATCCGGTGTCCGGTATCCGGTGCTACTTGCTGAACGCATACTTTGCGGCAAGAACACGCAGAAGCTTGTTGTAGGCTAGCTGTGCGGTCAGTTTGTCATACAGACGGTACAGGTCATCCACCTCCGGATCGCTGCTCTTTTGGCCGAACGCGCGAGCGCTCCTGTGATTGACCAGGTATCCCTCGGCCCGCAACGCTTCGCTTCTATCCCTAACCAACCCGGACAGGCGGCGGGACCTGTCATAGTTCGGGACAAACATGGTTTCGACAATGAAGCTTCTCGTCTTGTCATTCGTGGCCCGATTGAGTTTTGCGATCAGCCGTCTCGACCGGTTCGGTGCGTAGATGAGCGCGCTTGCAAGCGCCCCGAGATCACGGATCGTGAACCGAGAGTTGTCGAGCTTGTATCCGCGCGGATTGGCCAAGACATATCTCAACCCGGCTTCGCTCATGCTTACCAGTGTGTTCATGGAGATAACCTCCGGCTCGGAACGTCCTCCCCGCTCGCTGCCGGACGATCCGGTGATGGCGAGCGCCGGTGAGGACGTGAGCAGCGTCGGCCCTGCGACGGCACAAAGGGCCAGGAAGAGAGAAAGCGTTCTAACAGCAGGCATTGTCGGCAACATTTCGGTTCTCCTCGCTCATTGTGGAACGGCCCCCAACCTCGACGAGAACGCCGCAGCGTTGAACAGCCCGGTCCCAACAGGGTTCTTTCCGAATGCGTGTGCCGCAGGTGCGATGCTGCGCTCCGGCAAGAATCGCGGCAGCCGAACGGCTAGATTGTTCGCCACGGAGCGTCGACAACAGCTCAGCAATCCCATGCGGGGCAGCGCTCGAAGGCATTCGGCCGCAGCAGCAATTTCCGGCACGGCTACATCCCGTCGAGAACTTCGTCTTTCTCTGAACGAAACGGCCGCTTGTTGAAATCCCGAATTGCCTTCGCGCAGCCCCGCACGGTCCGGCCGCAATAGACAGTCTTGCCGGGTCCGACGACGGCGTAGACGGCGAATGTGTCGTTCGGATTCTTGCGGTCGGTCTTTCGCCACTCGTCAGTACGCGAGAGCTCGAAGACCTTGTAGGTCGTACCGCTGACCTTGATCGGCGGCAGGTCCCTGCGATCGGCGCCTCTCAACTCACTCCATTGGCCGGCGCAGCCGGTCGTTGTTGCGGCAATCAGGCAAAGCAAACCCAGTCTTCTCATCATACTCTTGGCGCCTCCGGTGTCTCACTGTCTGCGATACTGAGACACCGGGCCCGGCGCGTAATCATCAGATGTGATGAGCAAGCCACGGCCGCAATCAAGCCTGCGGGTCAGGCTCATGGGCGCTCACGAGACCGGGAAAGAGGTGGCACGACAAAGCGGGCGCTATGGTCAGGCCTTGCGATGCGCCAGGCTGATGAGATCAAGCTGGCCGCTGGTGCCGGTTTTCTCGAGCAGCCGCCGCATATGGGTCCGCGCGGTGTTGACCGATATCCCGGCCCTTTCGGCATGGGCGACCACCGTAAGCCCTTCCACCAGGCTTTCGAGCAGTTTGCGTTCAGCCGGTGAAATGCCGAACGCCTCGGAAAACGCAAGGAAATCCGGCTCCTTTTCAGCAATCACAGACTTCAAACGCTTCGAGAGATCGAAAACCGTCTGGTCCGGAAGGCACTCGAAAATCTGGTTCATGCGGGCAAGCTCGGAAGGGTCGTAGTCAAGATCGAACAAGCCGCTGTTGCGAACAAGACCGGGCAAGGCTTTCCGCGCATCACCAAGCTGATCGCTGTCCGCCTTCCGGGAGCTGGTTGCGCCGTCTTTCGCGCCTGACCGCTTGTCCGTCATGTATTTCCGCTCCGCCGCTCGCGTGTTTTACAAATACACCCGCACTAACTAGTGTACTCGAAACGGTTCGCGGGTGCATTGATCCACCGGACTTGATACGGTCGACAGAATGTCACAAACACAGATGACAGCCAATGCCGATATACTGAGCAGCCTTACCGGTCCAAGACTGGCAATGCTGGAAGCATCCAACCTTGCCCGTCGCTTCAGCATAGAGACCGGCCCGCTGCGGCGTGGCCTGGAACAGCTCATGGCCCGTACCGAGAACCGGATCATCGAACGGGTGCTTGTTTCGAGACTGAAATTTGCGCTCAGGCAGGCGGGCAGCCTTGAGGCGGCGGAACTGCACATCGCTCAAATGCGAGGCGGCTATGAAAGCGGCGCGCTCGAAACCCTGCCAAGTTTCATGCCGCGTGGAATGACAGCGCGCGGCGGCAACCAGCCGGAGCAGCCCAACGGGCATCCGGCTCACGTGCAGCCGGCATCAAGCAACCGGCCCGTCATACTCTACGTTGCGGGCGGCGGCTTCATCATGCCGCCATCACGAAAGCAGAAGACCATGGTCCAGCGGCTCTCCGAAGCCGTCAACTGCGAGGTCGTGATGGTGTCGCACAGGCTTGCGCCGGAGCATCCGTTTCCCGCAGCGCCGATGGATTTCGCCGCCCGCTACCTTGATCTCATCGAGAAGGGGCACCGGCCCGAAAACGTGTTTCTCGCCGCCGACACGGCGGGGGCGTCTATCATTTTGGGCGCACTGCAGCTGCTTGTCGAAGACGGTGTGGACCTGCCGGCCGGCATCGTGCTGTTTTCGCCCTGGTGCGATCTGAGCCTGAGCGGCTGGTCCTACATCACCCGCTCGATGTCCTCGCAATCCCCGTTCCGGATGGAGACCGCGGCGTTCTGCGCAAGGCTTTACCTGCAGGATGAACCGGTGACGTCACCGCTAGCCTCGCCGGTGTTTGCCGACCAGACCGGGTGGCCGCCGATCCTGATCCACACCAGCGAGAATGATCTGCATTTCGACGACGCGATCCGGATGGCCGAAAACGGCCAGAGGCACGGATGCGAAGTCCGGATCAACTACTGGGATTCACCGCGGCATCACCTGGAGCGGCTGTCGTCAGAAGCGGCGGCGCAGTCCTTCGACGAAGTCAATGCCTTCATACATCGTCATTGGCGGCCGGGCTCCGTGTGAGAGCGAAAGACGCTGAATTCCGACCCGGCCCGGGTTAGACATCGGGACCGGTTATCGGTCCCTGGAGGTGTCCGGTCTTGATGTAGAGGGTGGCGGTGTCAGGCGCCGACAGCGTGACCGCCATCCCGGCCGGAAGCCGGGCCCAGCCGCCTTTCGACAGCCTTTGCCCATCGACCTGCAGCCGGCCGTCAAGCAGGTAGAGTTCGACGCCGCCACTTTCCTCCGGCAGGCGCAGGCTGCCGCCTTCTGCAAAGCGCAGCATGGCCACTTTCTCGGACTTGTAACGGTGCAGGTGCAGCCTCTCGATGCCCTGTCCGACCGCCTGCCAGTTCGCGGATGCGGTGTCGATCACCACCGGAGCGGTATCGCCTTCCTCGAATTGCCAAAGCTTGACCAGAATGGTGCAGCCGTCGCGGCTGCCCGGTGCATGGCTGGTGCCGACCGGGTTGCGGACATAGGTGCCCGGACCGTAATCGCCGTGCTGGTCGGAGAAGATACCCTCGACGACGAGAAACTCTTCTCCGCCATTGTGGGTGTGGCTGGGGAAATCCGATCCCGGCGCATAGCGCACCAGGCTTGTTGCCCGCGCCACCTCACCGCCGATGCGGTCGAGCGGCTTGCGGTCAACCCCACCCGAGGGTGACGCGACCCAGTCCATGGCCGCGGTATCGACGATTTCGGTGCGGGTGAAATCGGTTCTGATGGCAGTTGGGGTGGTCATGTCCGTCTCCGCTGGTTTGTGCGCCGAACAAGTGGGGTACCCCTTGCCGGACGTCAACAGACACCCGGCCGGAATCCTGCCCCGACCGACCGTTCCTGCGCGATGTCGGACTGCGTCCGGTTCAGGCCACCGCGGAGTCGGCAGCGTCTTCCATCACCTTGAGCTTCGCGCTCGCGGCGACGGCCTGCAGCATGGCGGCGGGAAAATCCGAAAACGGCACCGGCCGACCGAAATGGTAGCCCTGAATGGTGTCGCAGCCGGCCT
>Ga0114916_1001389_pt1 | contig 13806 bp, 13 predicted proteins | sample MalvirAntarct_66_FD_83501 | JGI IMG/M metagenome (GOLD analysis project Ga0114916, IMG submission 83501) | Marine viral communities from the Global Malaspina Expedition - Malaspina viral metaG Antarct_66 | ecosystem: Environmental > Aquatic > Marine > Oceanic | place: West Anvers Island... | reverse complement strand
CTGCCGGTGACGGGCATCGTCGACGAAAGGCTGCTCGCCGAATTGCGGATCGTCGATACCAAGATCCGGGCCGACCGCCAGCGCTGACCCGGTCAAGCGGCGCCGGCCCGAAGCGCTTCGGGCGGAACCGATATCCAGGTCGCCATGGCGACGGCGAGCAGGTCGCCCGTGGCGCCGTAGAGAGCGGAGCCGGCGCGCAGCTTCCGGCCGTCCCGCCCCAGACGGCGGGCGGTGATCGAGCAGGTCTCGCCGACGGCCGGGCGGTCGACGATCCGGACTGCCAGCCGTCCGAGCAGGACGGACTCGGCCTGATCGTCGGCGACCACCGCGAAGCCGCCGGGACAATCGAGCGCCGCCCAGATGAATTCGGGGAGCACCCGACCGTCGCGGTCACCCAGGCCGGCGTCCGGAATCCAGGGCGCGGCCAACACCGCTGAGGTGGGCCCGCCGAGGCGGCCGGGGTGAATGCACAGGCCGTCGCCGGCTTTTCGTTCAGGCCCGCAGACGAAACAATGGGGCAGGGGGTGCCGCGCATGCGGTATCACCGGTAGGGTCGCTGCGCCGGCGGCCTCATTGAAGGTCGCCCGGTCCGGGTGCCATTCGTCCATCGTTGCCGGGCTCGCCTCCGCAAGCACACTGTCGCCTTCGAGCAGGATGGCCTTCGTACCCTGGCGCACGATGTCGAGCCGTCGATCGAGCGGCGTCGGTCGGCGCAGCGTTACCTCCACCGCCGTACCCGGTACCGGACCGTCCAGGCAACCGGCGAGCCGGCCAGAGACGTAGCCGCCGTTGCCCATGCCCGGCGGACCGCAGAAGCGGGCAGGAACGGTGAGGGAGGTGTCTGGCGTCATCCGCGGATGGGGTTGGCCGCGGTGAAGGCGAGCAGGTGACGGTTCGCCTCTTCCGCGCCCTCGAACTGCACCCAGTGACCCGCGTCCGGAACGATGTGGAAGGGGCAGTCCGGCTGAATGCGGCGGAAGAGGTCGCGCCGATCGCCGACATAGGCCCCGGCGGTCTGGTCGCGCTCGCCCCAGATGCCCTGGATCGGGCAGGGCAGTTCGGCCAGACGATGGGCGAGGGAATCGCCGCGCGGGATGGCCCCGCTGCGCAGCCGCGCCCGGCGCGTGTTCGTGTTCTGGATGTGCAGCGCCAGATCGTCGATGTGCGCCGGATCGGCGATCATCGTGATGCCGAGATTGTGCCGGTGCACTTCCATCAGCTCGGCTTCCGTCATCTTGCTGGACGCCTTCGCCATGTCGCTCCGGTCGCCGAGCCGAAGGCCCAGGGCATTTGAACCGAGCGCAGTGTATGTGCGCACCCGTCGCGCCTGACGCACGCAGACATGGCCGCCGACGATGCCGCCGAACGAGAAGCCTGCGAAATGAAATCCCGCGTGCGGCAGCAGAACGGTGTCGAGACCGGCCGACACCTCGTCGGCCAGACTGTCGATGGTGAACGGCATGGACGGCTGATCCGAATCGCCCATGCCGGGAATGTCGGCGGCGATCACCAGATGCCGCTCGGCGAGCACTTCGACATTCCGGATCCAATGCATCCAGGATCCGAAGCTGCCGTGCAGAAGCACCAGCGGCTCGCCTTCGCCCCAGAGGCGCCAGACCATCCGGCCGCCGCCGGTCGGCGTCTCGACCTTCAGCGCCTCGGCGTCGATACGCGCCAGCATAGCCGCCGGCGCTTCGTCGGTGCCGGTGCGTGCGTTCATTTCGCTCAAGCTCTCATCCCCCCGCTATGCCGGACACGAATAGCGCGACGTACGTCCTTCGCAAAAGGGGCGGTCAAGTCTTCTTGAGCAGCGGCAGTGCCGCGATCAGCGGCGGCAGTGCCGCGATCCAGAAGCAGACGCCGTAATTGCCGGTAGCATGCAAGGCGGCGGTCATCGTCAGCGGATACAAGATACCGGCGGCACTGCCGAAGGCGATGATCCCGCCGGTGTTGGCGCCGACCATGCCGGGTCCGGAGGTGCGCGCCACCTCCGACAACGTCACGCCCTGCCAACTCACGGCAGTTGCGGAGAGTGCGAGCGCCACGGCAACGACGCTCCAAACCGGCCATTCCGGGGTGATGAACCCGAGGAGTGTCGATACCGCCGCCATGCCCACACCAAGAATGCCGAGGAGTTGGCGCGGTCCACCGATCACGCCGCCCAGCCACCCCCAAAAAATCCGCGAGAAGATCGCCACGACCTGCGATGCCGCGAAGATCTGCCCGGCCGCTACCAGATCGTAGTCGAGCTGCACGACGAGAAAGGTGACGAAGAAGGTGAAGAAGGTGCTCTGCAGGCCGACATAGGCGGCCTGTGCGCCGGCCAGCGACCGCATGGCGGGGTCCCGCACGATCCCGCGCATGGTGGTCAGCATGCTGGGCCGGGTGGCGCCTGCCGACCCGGTGTCCCGGTTGAACCGTGCTACCAGCGAGGTCATGCAGGCTGCCAGCACCAACATGCTGCCCGCAGTGGCGATCAGGCCCGCTCGCCAGCCGAAGAGTACGACGCAGAATGGCCCGACGAGCCCGGCCATCATCGTTCCTGCGGGCACGCCGGCCTGCTTGATCGAAAACACGAGCGGCGCCTGCTTGGCGGGTGCGAAACGGATGAGGATCTCGGAACTCGCGGGTGTCGACACGACGGTGCCTATGCCGACGACCACGGCGGCCAAGCCGATGAGCGGAAGCCAGCCGGGCAGCGCCAGGCAGAGACCCGTGGCGGTGATCACCAGTGCGGCCTGGCTCATCCGCATGGCGCCCAGACGTTGAATCCACGATCCACAGCCGGCTGCCGCGAAGGTCCCGGCAATGCCGGAAATGGCGACGAAGACGCCGACCAGTTCCGGCGTCACGCCGAGGTCGGCGGTCATGGCGGGTCCGATCACCGGGACAATGGCCTTGCCCCAGGTCGTGAACGTCTGCTGGACGAGCATCGCCCCGAGGACGAGCCAAAGGGTACCATTCAATTCGGATCGGGCTCCGTCGGTGCCGGTTCCGGCGGATCATGTGCCAGCCGGACCCTCGATAGAGCACCTGGGCCGGATCCAAGCAAGGAACAGGCCGCGGACTGGTTTCCCGGCTCGCGGCCCGCTACATGATCGTGGTGCCGATCGGCGCCCCGAACGAGGGCGGATCGGCGCCGACGTTACGCTGCCTTCGCGGCAGTTCCAGCGAGTGCCAAGCCGTGCTCGCCGACCGTCGCCCGCACCGTTTCACCGTCCCGGACATCGCCCTTCAGGATCGACGTCGCCAACGGGTTCTGCAGGGAGCGCTGGATGACCCGCTTCAGCGGGCGAGCGCCGTAGACGGGGTCGTAACCGGCTTCCGCCAGCCATGCGAGTGCGGCGTCGTCCAACTCCAGGGTGATCTTGCGATCGGCCAGCAGCTTGCGCAGCCGGCGGAGCTGAATCTCGACGATGCCCTTCATGTTCTCCCGGCCGAGCCGGTGGAACACCAGGATCTCGTCCAGGCGGTTCAGGAATTCCGGGCGGAAGTGCCCGCGCACCACCTCCATCACCTGATCGCGCAGCTTCCCGTCCGGCGTGCCCTCGGGGGCGTGCGCCAGATACTCGCTGCCGAGATTGGACGTCAGTACGATCAGCGTGTTGCGGAAGTCGATCGTTCGCCCCTGGCCGTCGGTCAGACGTCCTTCGTCGAGCACCTGAAGCAGGACGTTGAACACGTCCGGGTGCGCCTTCTCGACCTCGTCGAACAGCACGACCTGATAAGGCCGCCGCCGCACGGCTTCGGTCAGCGCACCGCCCTCGTCGTAGCCGACGTAGCCGGGAGGCGCCCCGATCAGGCGGGCGACGGAATGCTTCTCCATGAACTCGGACATGTCGACGCGGGTCATCGCGCTGTCGTCGTCGAAGAGGAACTCCGCCAGGGCCTTGGTCAGCTCCGTCTTGCCGACGCCGGTCGGGCCGAGGAACAGGAACGAACCCAGCGGCCGGTTCGGATCCTGCAGACCGGCCCGGGCACGCCGTACCGCCTCTGAGACGGCGCTGACCGCCTCCTGCTGACCGACGACGCGCTTGCCGAGCTGCTCCTCCATCCGGAGAAGCTTGTCGCGTTCGCCCTCGAGCATCCGGTCGACAGGCACGCCGGTCCAGCGCGAGACGACGCCAGCGATCTCCTCGTCGGTGACGTCCTCCTTGAGCATGCGACCCTGTTCGGCCTCTGCCGCCGCCGCGAGCTTGCGTTCCAGGTCGGGGATGATGCCGTAGGTCAACTCGCCGGCGCGCGCCCAGTTGCCCGTGCGCTGAGCCTGCTCGACCTCCAGGCGAGCGTGCTCGAGCTGTTCCTTGACGTCGTTCGCCGAGGAGAGCTTGTCCTTCTCCGCCTGCCAGCGCGAGGTGAGTTCGGCCGAGCGCTGCTCCAGATCGGCGAGTTCGCCTTCCAGCGTACCGAGCCGGTCCCGAGACGCCTGATCGGACTCCTTCTTCAGGGCCTCGCGCTCGATCTTCAGCTGAATGATTCGCCGATCGAGTTCGTCGATCGCCTCCGGCTTCGAATCCACCTGCATCCGCAGCCGGCTCGCCGCCTCGTCGACAAGATCGATCGCCTTGTCGGGGAGGAAGCGGTCGGTGATGTAGCGGTTCGAGAGGGTCGCTGCCGCGACGATGGCGCTGTCGGCGATCCGCACCTTGTGGTGCAGCTCGTACTTCTCTTTCAGGCCGCGGAGGATGGAGATCGTCTCCTCGACCGACGGCTCGTCGACGAACACGGGCTGGAAGCGCCGCGCCAGGGCCGCGTCCTTCTCGATGTACTTGCGGTACTCGTCGAGGGTCGTGGCGCCGATGCAGTGCAACTCGCCGCGCGCCAGCTTGGGCTTCAGCATGTTGGAGGCGTCCATCGCCCCGTCCGCCTTGCCGGCGCCGACCAGCGTGTGCAGCTCGTCGATGAAGACGATGATCTCGCCCGCGGCGCTCTCGATCTCTCCGAGGACGGCCTTCAGCCGCTCCTCGAACTCGCCGCGATACTTGGCGCCCGCCACCAGCGCACCGAGGTCGAGTGCCATCAGGCGCTTGTTCTTCAGCGTCTCGGGAACGTCGCCGTTGACGATGCGCAACGCGAGACCCTCGGCGATGGCCGTCTTGCCGACGCCGGGCTCACCGATCAGCACAGGGTTGTTCTTCGTGCGCCGCGACAGGACCTGCATACAGCGGCGGATTTCCTCGTCGCGGCCGATCACCGGGTCGAGCTTGCCGTCGCGCGCGGCCTCGGTCAGATCGCGGGCGTACTTCTTCAGCGCATCGTAGCTCTGCTCGGCCGAGGCGCTGTCGGCCGTGCGGCCCTTGCGGAGTTCGTCGATGGCGAGATTCAGCTTCTGCGGCGTCACGCCGGCCTGCGACAGCGCCTTGGCGGCGGTCGTCCCGGACGCGAGGCCGATGGCCTGGAGCAGCCGTTCCACCGTCACGAAGCTGTCGCCGGCCTTCTTGGCGATATCCTGCGCCTGCTCGAACAGTCGCGCCGTTTCAGGCGCCATGTAGAGCTGGCCGGCGCCCGTGCCTTCGACACGCGGCAGCTTCTCCAACTCGCCTTCGACGGCCACCTTCGCCGCCGCGGGGTCGCCCCCGGCGGACCGGATCAGGTTGGCCGACAATCCCTGGTCGTCGTCGAGCAGGGCCTTCAACACGTGATCGGGAGTGAAGCGCTGATGCCCGCGGCCCAGCGCAAGCTGCTGTGCAGCCTGCAGGAAGCCCCGTGCGCGCTCCGTGTATTTTTCGAAGTCCATCGCGTCGCTCCTTCGGCGTTCATGAATTGCCTGCCACCCCGAATGGGCATGGCGGGCAGGGAACCCGTCTTTCGTGAAATGATGTGGTGTTGCCAATTCGCCACACAAGGGCCGATCGGCGGCCGGTGACGGCACATTTCGCCGCGGCCCGGCGGTCGCCGCAATCCCGCCTTTTTGTGACGATTCAGAGGTTTCTGCGGGCGACCGGAACCAATGGGCGCGCCGATTGTCGGTTGGGGCGTGCCTTCGCACACAGCAAGGAGATGGTTATGCGTGTAACGCCTCGTGCCCCCCTCGGCCTCGCCGCAGCGGCAGCCCTCATGCTCGGCGTCGCAGGGCCGGCTGCGGCCCAGGCGCAGAGCGCCCCGCAGAACGCTGCGCCGAGTGCCCCGACCACGACGCAGCCGAACGCCGGCACACCGACGGTGAACGTCAGCGATCAGAAGCTGCGGACCTTCATCGATGCCGCGACGGAGGTGCAGACGATCAGCGAGAAGTGGCAGGCCAAGGCGGCGTCGTCGAACTCGACCGAACAGGTCGAGGAGGTTCGCCGTCAGGCCACGGAGGAGATGGTCGGCGCGGTCAAGGACAAGGGAATGACCGTAGACGAGTTCAACACGATCTCGAAGGCCGCCGAGCGCGATCCGCAGTTGAAGTCGCGAATCGTCGCCATGCTGCAGCAGCAGCGATAAGGCCTTTCCAGGTCGGATCGGAAGAGGGGCGTCGGTTGCCGGCGCCCCTCTTCGCGTTCGAGGTCTTCAATCCGACCGTATGAACCTGTGGATGCCTTCGTCCCCGGTGATCCGCTCGAGGCGGCCCTGGTGGAAGAGATAGTGCAGGTGGGCGACGGCCTCGCCGATCGCGAACGACTGTTGATGCAGGTCGAGTTTGCGCCGGAACAGTACCGGCAGCATGTCGATGGCATGCTGAGGCGTCGAGCACGCCTCCCACGCCGCCTGCAGCCGCTCCTCGTGATGCTCGCGCAACTGCGCGAGACGCTCGTGCAGGCCGTAGAACGGTCGGTCGTGCGCACACAGGGTCAGTGTATCGGCGGCGAGATGCTCGAACTTGTAGGTCGACTCCATGAAGAGCCGCAGCGGGTCGGCCAGCGGCTCCTGGTAGTGCACCGAGATGTTGGTGGTGATGCGCGGCAAAATCTGATCACCGCCGAGCAGCAGCCCGTCGTCCGGACAGGCGAGGCAGATGTGTTCCGGTGCATGGCCGCGCCCGACGATCGCGTTCCAGATGCGGCCGCCGATCTCGATCGTGTCGCCCTCCGCGATGCGCCGGTAGACGATAGGCGGCCGGGCGACGTTCTGGGCATAGAAGTTGCCGCGCCCTCGCATGGCGTCGACAGTCTCGGTCGCCATGCCGTGCGTGCGCCAGAAGGCGAGCATCGCCTCCATATTGCGCTCGTGCGACTCGTAGGCGAACTGCGACCAGAGCCACTCGGTTTCGCTCATCCACAGTTCACCGCCGAACCGGTCCATCAGCCAGCGGCAGAGGCCCATATGGTCAGGGTGGAAGTGCGTGACGATCACGCGCCGCACCGGCCGGCCGCGGAAAAGCTTTCCCGCCACACGCTCCCAGATGTCCCGGACCGTGTCCTTGTTCAGACCGCAGTCGATCAGCGTCCAGCCGTCGCCGTCCTCCATGACGAAGACGTTCACGTGATCCAGGACGAAGGGCAGCGGCAGGCGGAGCCACCAGATGCCGGGCGCCACCTCGGTCGGCGTGGCCGGGTCCGGTGGCGCCTCCCAGGGATAGCGGACGACGATTTCCGAACTCATACCGTCACCACGCGGTGTAACCTCCGTCGACCAGCAGGTCGGCACCCGTCATGAAGGATGCGTCGTCGCTGGCGAGGAAGACGGCAGCGGCGGCGATCTCCTCGGGCTCGCCGAGGCGGCCTAGGGGGTGCTTGGCGCCCCAGATTCGCTGCGCGGTTTCCATGTCGCCGAAGCGTTTCGTCATGCGCTGTGTGGCGATGCCGCCCGGCGACAGCGTGTTGACGCGGATCCCTTCGGCGGCATGGTCCAGCGACATCGCCGTGGCCAGTTGAAGCAGCCCGCCCTTCGTCGTGCAGTAGGCGGCCTGGCCGGCATTGGCCACCCGGGCCATCTGCGAGGCGATCAGGATGATGCTGCCGTTTCCGGTCGCCCGGATATGCGGCACCGCGTGTCGGCACATGAGGAAGGACCCGGTCAGGTTGACGGCGATCGCCTTGTGCCATTCGCCCTCGTCGATGGCATCGACCGAGCCGTTTTCGGTGAAGACGGCGGCGCCGCTGACGAGGATCTGGACGCCGCCGAATGCGGCGACGGCGGCATCGACCGCCGCCTTGGCGGAGGCGCTGTCCGACACGTCGCATCTGCAGGCCGCGGCCTTGCCGCCGGCGGCTTCGATCTCCGCGGCCACGGCGGTCGCGGTGCCTTCGTCGATGTCGGCGCACAGCACGGAGGCGCCTTCGCGTGCGAGCGCGATCGCCGTGGCGCGGCCGATGCCGGCGCCGGCACCGCTGACGATCGCCGGACGTCCGTCGAGCTTTCCAGACATGTCGGTTCTACTCCGGGAAGAGCTCCCGCATCGGGGAGACGGTGTAACGGTGCATCAGCCGGCGGTTGAGAACCGGGTCGGTGAGCGAGATTTCGATCGTGCCGCCGTCGCGCGGCGGCTGGCGCTGTGTCGGCACGGTGCCGCTGAAGATCATCCGGCCCTCCGCCTCGTCACCGTCGTGCTCCGCGACGAAGTCCTGCAGCGCCTGTGGGCTCATGATCATCGAGAGCGGGCCTTCCTGCAGCACGTCGTCACCGCAGGTCGCCTTGAGAACGAGCTTGTCCCAGTGCGGTAGCACAGCCGTCAGTGGCCACGCGGTCCTTGCGATCGGCTTGGGACAAAGGTTTTTCGAGATGACGATTGACTGCGCCTCTACCTTGCGGTCGGTGTGGTCGCTGCCGACGGTGACGTAATCGAACCCGAGCGTGCGGAAGAGCACGAATTCGATCTCCGGCGTGCTGTCGTAGCCGAAGGGGGCGATCTCGTCGGCCGTGGTGACCAGAGTCGGCGCGAGGGGAAAGAGCATCGGTACGTTCTTGGGCGGTGCGATGCCAATCGCCTCCAACTCCCGGATGTGTTCGTCGACCAGATGGCGGTCGCGGCCGGTATAGCCGGCCGCCAGGACGCGCTTCACGTCCAGCGTGGCGGGACCATGACCGGGGATGTCGAAGACGATCTGCTGCATCATGATCCGCAATCCATGCGAGTTCTCGGGACGGCCTAGCCGCGCGTCATCTAACGGCAGTGCGGTGGTCGCGGCAACGAGGTGTTTGCCGCCGCAACCTCAATTGCCCACCATGATGCCGGGCAGGAAGGTGACGATCTGCGGGAAGGCCGTGATGATGGCGATGCCCAGGATCATCAGGAAGAAGAACGGCATCGAAGCCGCTGTCACCTGCAGGATGTCTCGACCGGTCATCCCCTGCAGGACGAACAGGTTGAAACCGACCGGTGGCGTGATCTGCGCCATCTCGACGACGATGACGACATAGATCCCGAACCAGAGGGGGTCGATTCCCGCCTGGATGATCATCGGCAGCACGATCGAAGACGTCAGCACGATCATCGACACGCCGTCGAGGAAGCACCCGAGGACGATATAGACCAGCGTTAGCGCGACGAGCAGCATCGTCGGGGAGAGGGCGAGGGTATCGACCCAGTTCGCCAGCGCACGCGGCAGTCCCGTGAAGCCCATCGCCATCGACAGAAACGCCGCCCCGGCGAGGATGAAGGTGATCATGCAACTGGTGCGTACCGCACCCAGGACGCTGGCGGAAAAGCTCTCCCAGTCGAGGGTCCGCGTCACGGCCGCCAGCGTGAGCGCGCCGAGCACGCCGACGGTGGCGGCCTCGGTCGGCGTGGCGAAGCCGCCGTAGATCGAGCCGATGATCGCGACGATCAGGCAGACCACCGGGATGAGCCGGCGCGAGGCCCAGACCTTCTCGCCGAAGCTCATCCGCATGTCGTTCGGCGGGGTCCGGTCGGGCCGCAGGATCGACCACACGATCACGAAGCCCATGAACAGGCTGATGAGCAGCAGGCCGGGCAGGATGCCGGCGATGAAGAGCCGAGAGATCGACTGCTGTGCGACGATCCCGTAGACGATCAGCATGATCGACGGTGGAATGAGAAGGCCCAGCGTGCCGGACCCTGCGAGGGTTCCGATGGCCATCCGCTCGTCGTAGCCACGCTTGCGCAGCTCCGGAATGCTCATCCGCCCGACTGTCGCGCAGGTCACGGCGGATGAGCCCGCCACGGCGGCCATGACGCCGCAACCGACGATGTTCACGTGGAGGAGACGACCCGGCAGCCACGCGAGCCAGGGCGCCAGTCCCTTGAACATGTCTTCCGAGAGGCGCGTCCTGAACAGGATCTCGCCCATCCAGATGAAGAGCGGCAGCGCCGTCAGCGCCCAGCTCCAACTCGAATCCCACACCGTGCTCGCCAGCAGGGAACCGGCCGGTGCCGGGGTGAAGGCTGCCAGGGCGATGAAGCCGACGCCGAGCAGGGACAGCCCGACCCAGATGCCGCTCGCCAGGAAGCCGAACATCCCCACGGCGAGGACGATGCCGATGACCGTCTGATCCATCTTCTTCTACTCTGCGGCGAGGCGCATCTGCGCGCCGTCGGCTTCGGCCGCCGCCATGGCGGCGGCGGTCGGATCGTTGCGCTCATAAGCGGGGATGAGGCCGGCCAGGATGCAGACGAACTCGTCGACGAAAGCGACGACCATCAAGGACGCGCCGACAGCCATGCCGAGTTGCGGGATCCAGAAGGGCATCGCGAGAAGCCCCGGGCTGAGATCGCCGAACGTGTAGGACTGCCAGACGAGGTCGAAGGCCCACCAGGCGAAGATCGCCATCCCGACCGCGCCGAACGCGCAGCACCAGAGTTCGATCAGACGCCGGGCCCCCGGCGACAGGTATCGGATCAGTAGGTTGACCCTGATGTGCTCGCCAGACTTCAGCGCATAGGCGAGCCCGAGGAACGACGAGGCGGCCATGCAGAACCCGGCGCTCTCGGTCGAATCGATCGTGAGTCCGGCGAACCGTCCCGCGATCTGCAGGATGATGGTGACGGCGATCCCGGCGAGGAAGACGCCGGCGAGCACGCCGGAGGCGAGATAGAGTGTGTCGAGGAAGCGGCGGATCATGCGCCCTCCGGAACGCCGGCCGCGCGCGCGCGGCCGGCGGCAACGGGACTACTTCTGCTTCGCGTAGTACGCGTCGAGCACGGCGATGGCTTCCGGACTGGCGGTCTTCTTCCAGTCCTCGACCATGACCTTTCCGATTTCCTTCATCTTCGCGATGATCGGCGCCGGGGCGTTCTGCACGGTCATGCCGTTGCCGGCGAGGATCTTCATCTGCTCGTCGGTGGTGGCCGCGCTCATCTCCCAGGCGCGCTTCTCGGCGGCCGTTGCGGCCGTCGTCACGGCTTCCTGTACCGGCGCCGGCAGCTGCCGCCACGCACGCTCGTTCACGATGACCGCGTTCTTCGAGTAGATCGCGCCCGCCATGGTGAAGTACTTGGTATTGTCCCACGCCTGCACGTCGATGCCGGTCTGCGGGCTGGTGAACAGGGCCTCGATCAGGCCGGTCGAGAAGGCCTGCGGCACTTCGGCGAAGGGCAGGATGGTGGCCTGGAAGCCCAGCATCTCACCCATCTGCTGTGTAGCGGTCGAGTAGATGCGGAGCTTCTTGCCCTTGAAGTCGTCGACTGTCGCGACTGGGGTCTTGGTATAGAAGCCCTGACCCGGCCAGGGGCCGTAGTACAGGACGCGCATGCCGTTCTTCGAGAACAGCTTGTCGAAATAGGGCTTCTGCTCGTTCTTGAGCGTCCAGGCTTCATCGTAGCTGGATGCGACGAAGGGGACACCCGACAGGATGTACATCGGGTCTTCGTTGCCGTAGACGCCGAGGCGGATCTCGCCGATCTGAATGTGTCCAGCCTGCACGGTACGCTTGATGTTGTCGTGCTTGATCAGCGTGTCGTTGGAATGCAGCGTGATCTTCAGGTCGCCGCCGGACTTCTTCTCCACCTCGTCGATGAATATGCGGATGTTCTTCGTGAAGAAGTTGCTCTCTGGATAGCCGGAGGCCATGATCCATTCGGTGGCCGCAGCGGCGGGGGCGGCGAACGCCGCCAGCGCGATGGCCGCACCCAATAATTTCGAAACCATCTTCATTTGTTCTCGCACCTCCCATGCGCATGATGCTCGCGGCAGTCTGATGCAAACACTGCGCCACCGGTAACGCGGTTCGCTTGGGCGTTGAGCGCCAGAGGGGTGCGAAAAGGTGAGCAGAGATCGGCTACCTGGACAGCAACTTCGTGAACGCGCCAGTCGGCGCACGGTGGTAAAGGGGTCGAAGGCCCAGGCGATGGGCGTCTCTCGCGCGGCCGGACGACAAAGATCGAGCGATCTGCGACCTCCTCGGGCAGTCCGTCGCACTCTGACTGACACCCAGCGACACCTCCGACATCAGGCCGCCGACGCACTGATCGAGGACGCGGACCGCTTCAAGCGCCTGGTCGCCGATTGCGGCTACGACGCGAACCACTTCCACAGTACCCTCAAAGAGGCTAGGACGACGCCGGTCATCTTGGCCGTATTAATAGGAACCGGCCGATCAGGCACGATCGGGACCGATGGCGGATCGAGGCCATGTCCTGCCGGCTCACGGACTTCAGCCGCATTGCCAACCGCTGCGACAAGCTCGCGAAGAACTTCCTCCCGGTCGTCGCACTTGCCGCTGCCGTCGCGTTCTGACAATGAATGAGTCTGGACCCTGGTCACAGTCTCCATGCATACTGCGCACCTCTATCGCAGCCTTGCCCCAACAAAATTCCCACACCAATGCGGTTTTATGATCGGAGGGAGTGCCGGGAAATGGCCTTACGTACTGTGATCGTGACTATCACACTGGTGTTTGCAATAATTTTGTCGACGAATCACGTGTTTTCGCAAAAAATAAGCCGGTCTGGGTGGGAAGTGTATTCTAAAAACATAAAATATTCGGGGGGTTGGGGTTTGCAAGATAGGAGCGAGGTGCGCGCATCCGTGCTGTCAGGGGTGGGTGAAGAGAATGAAGCGCGCCTAATTTTAGCTTGCGGATATCGTGGAAGCGTCGATCTGGTATTGGAGGCAACTTCAGTGCGTAAAGTTGGGTGGTATGAGGGGGGGGTTGTTCTGATAAGTAATGCGATAAAGGCAGTCGCGTTTACCATAGATGGCTCAGGTGACGATGTGCTGTCGCGCGGATTAAATGAAAAGTTCACAAAAGAGAATCCATATGTTGTAATTTCCGGCATAGACAGACATCCCTGGACAATAAATTTTCTAAAAAACTCTGAGGAAATTGAGCTTACGCTTATGCATAGCGTTCGTAATATAGATTATATGCGTACTCGCAGTAAAAATGAAAACGAAAAGTACAGTTATTATAAAGATAGACCGGAGTATTTTATGCCGACAGTTAGTGGCGGATCGGCTCTTCTATTTAAGATGACTGGTTTCGAATCCGCGATCGACGTGGTTGCCGCCTCCTGCCGGAGTTGAAGCCATGCATCGGTTGAAGGTATCTCTAATATGCGCGGGTTGGCTGGTTTGGGCCTGGCCCGCTGATGCCCAATGGCGCGCGGCGATGCAGGCCGAAAAGGCCGATCTCCACATCGGCAAGACCGCGTGGATTGCGGTGGCGAAAGACGGCGGCGGCTCTCGGATATCGGTAGATTGTTTCGGGGCAGGTGCCGGTGACATGCGGCTAGAAGGCGTCGACGTTAAATTTATCTTCCACGACACCCTGAAGATAAATGAAATATTTGAAGTATACAAAAAATATCCAAGTCCTTACTCTGCAAGCCTGCACATGGCTCTAATTTTGCGGAACGATAAGGGTGACTTAATGGCATTTGGCCGGGGTGGGTTGTTAAGTACGTCAGGCCTTTCGTTGAGTGCAGATAGCGTATTCGAAGAAGCTGACCCCACGGTTGAATTTTCAGACGCTATCCTATTT
>Ga0114916_1001388_pt1 | contig 13811 bp, 8 predicted proteins | sample MalvirAntarct_66_FD_83501 | JGI IMG/M metagenome (GOLD analysis project Ga0114916, IMG submission 83501) | Marine viral communities from the Global Malaspina Expedition - Malaspina viral metaG Antarct_66 | ecosystem: Environmental > Aquatic > Marine > Oceanic | place: West Anvers Island... | reverse complement strand
GATCCGCCAGTCGCAGCGGCGCGTCACCTCGGCGACGACGGGATCCCGGTAGAGGCCGAGAAACGACATTGCGGTGGAGAGCACGCCGGAGCGCTCGTTATCAGACTTGTTCAACAGCTCGCGCGCCGTCGAGGCGACGACGGGATGGGGGCCGCTGCTGCCCAAATGCGGCGTCGTCATCATCGCTGCGAGCGTGGTCTCGATCGGCCGCTTCGGGTCAGACAGGAATCCGGCCACGCCGGCCAGCGTCTTGTCGGCCTCGGCGTAGAGGACATGCAGGATGGCGCCGACGAGCAGCGAGTGGCTGGTCTTCTCCCAATGGTTCCGCTTCTCGAGCGACCCTTCGGGGTCGACCAGGACGTCGGCGACGTTCTGGACGTCACGCACCTCCCACTCGCCGCGCCGCACCTCCAGGAGCGGGTTGTAGGCGGAGGATCTCGCGTTCGTGGGATCGAACAGCAATACCCGCCCGTGCCTGGCGCGAAAGCCTGACGTAAGCTGCCAGTTCTCGCCCTTGATGTCGTGGACGATCGCCGAGCCGGACCAGGTGAGGAGCGACGGCACGACGAGGCCGACGCCTTTGCCGCTCCGCGTCGGGGCGAAGCACAGCACATGCTCAGGCCCGTCGTGCCGGAGATAATCGCGATCGAGCTTGCCGAGGACCACGCCGTCGGGCCCGAGCAGGCCGGCGCCTTTCACCTCGTTCGGCTTCGCCCAGCGCGCGGAGCCGTAGGTCTCGACGTCCTTTGCCTCCCTCGCGCGCCAGACCGACATGCCGATCGCGACAGCGATCGAGATGAAGCCGCCCGACGCTGCAACATAGGCGCCCTCGACAAAGATCGCCGGCGCATAGGCGTCGTAGGCGTACCACCACCAGAAGAAGGTCGGCGGATAGTAGAACGGCACGCCCGCCAGCTCGAACCAGGGGGCGCCGAGCTGCGGCTGAAAGCCGAGCCTCCACGCCGTCCACTGCGTCGCCGTCCAGGTCGTGGCGAGCACGATCAGGAAGACGATGACGATCTGACCCCAGAGGATTTTCGTGGCGGACAAGTCATAGTTCCTCGATAGCAAGTACCATCAAGGTCGGTGGCCAGGGCGGAAGATTACAAGGCGCCGCCGTCGCGGGTCGTGTCCTCGGCGAGCCCAGAGGGCAAACACAGGGGAAAGCGTAGGAGGTGCCTACGGCTGCTTGAGACCCGTCGCGGCAGCGAGCCCAGGATCGGGTTGATGATGTCTGATTATGAGGATGACCAAATCGGCCCGGGTTCTTGGGGCAACCGCGAGCGAAAGCAGCCGTCGGGCGCGCCATTGGCCTATACGGCAAGCCTCAACCGATTCGGATGTTAGTCTAGCGACAATAGCGGAGGATCTCCGAAGCGGCCGCTCTTCACTGCCTAGGGGCGAAAACCCGGCGGGGGTGGAACGAGGACTCCCGCGCGACCAACTTTCTTGTAGGTTGGAAGGCAAGTAGAGATTCGGGGCGGTGGGCGTATGCCAGGGGAGTTTGATGCGGCGCGCGGCTATGCAGGTTCTGCTCCAGGACAGAGCCTCGGCAGCGTCATGGACCGCCTGACCATCAAAGATCTCCAGTTGGTCATCGGCGGACGCGTGCTGCCGTTGCTTCCTGAGGAGGCTCGGCGCGCCAAGGCGGCGCTTGGCCGAGCTGCGTTGCGCACGATACGCGATCGTCCTCTGAGCATATTTGAGGACGGAGACTTTCGGAAAACTCTGATCCGGAATCTCGACCCGGGCAAGCTCGACGAGCTCAGGTTTCGCCTAGAAAAAGCCGGTGTTCCGGTATCCTCGGAGCTGAGGCCCGAAGCCCTCGTCACGCCGCAGGCGTGGCCGACTGTTTTGGGCTTCTTCGGGTTAGACTCGGAGGAAATGGCCAGCGCACCGTGTCCGCTTCCGCGCCAGTCATTGGCACCTGATTTCGGTCTGTTCAGCCATCAGCGCTCAGTCGTGCGTCGCGTTTACGCGCGGATTGGCGCCGGATCCGGACGCACGTTGATCCACATGCCCACGGGTTCTGGCAAGACGCGCACGGCGATGCACTTGGTCGCTCGCATCCTGAACGAGAATGAGCCGTGCGTCGTGAGTTGGTTAGCGACTAGCCGCGAGCTGCTGGAGCAGGCAGCGGAAACCTTCCAGGGCGCCTGGGGTGCGTTGGGCAACCGCAAGATCCAGCTGCATCGCTTCTGGGGCGACTACGGGAACGCACCCGACGACCTCCAGGATGGGCTTCTGGTCGGAGGGTTAGGCAAGCTGCACGCGTGGCGAGCGCGCGAGGGCAACGCTTTTCTCCGCCTTAGCGCCCGCACCCGGCTGGTGGTCATGGATGAGGCCCACCAAGCCATCGCGCCCACCTACAGCGCGGTCATTGAGGGCTTGGCAGACGCCGGGCAATCGGACGCGGTAGTCGGGCTTACCGCCACGCCAGGGCGCACATGGAACGACGTTGCCGCCGACGAGCGCCTGTCCCAGTTCTTCGGCGGCTCCAAGATCGTTCTTGAGGTCGAGGGATATGACAATCCTGTCGAGTATCTGCTGAAGGAGGGCTATCTCGCGAAGCCGACCTTCGCGCAGGTCACGTACTCACCGGACCAAGCACCCACTGCGGAGGATCTCAAGAGGCTCGCGCGTCTCGACGACTACTCTGACGACATGCTCGAGCGCTTTGCGTTCGATACAGCACGCAACATCGCGATCATCGAAGGAGTAAATGAGCTGATCGCGCGCGGTCACCGGCGCGTCATCTTGTTCTCGGTGTCTGTGCGACACGCCGAAGACCTCGCTGCCGCGCTGAGTGCATATGGTGTCGAGAGCCACGTCGTGTCCGGCGAAACGCCCCCCGGCCGTCGGTCCGCGATTCTGAAGACGTTCAAGTCGCCCGTGGATCGACCAATTGTTCTTTGCAACTTCGGAGTTTTGACGACCGGGTTCGATGCACCGAGGACGAGTGCAGCAATTATCGCCCGCCCGACCAAATCGTTGGTCTTGTTCAGTCAGATGGTCGGGCGCGCCACGCGCGGCACGAAGGCAGGCGGCAACGCAACGTGCGAGGTCCTGACGGTTCACGACCCCGCTTATCCAGGCTTTGGCGACATCGCCGAGGCCTTTTTCAACTGGGAAGATGTTTGGGGATGAGCATTGAGATCGAGGCCGAAAAGGAGGATGCCTCCTTCATCCCGGCGGACTTGGCGATCCAGGCCATGCGGGACAACGGCTACAAGAACACCGCCTATGCGCTCGCGGAGCTGATCGACAATTCCGTTCAGGCGAACGCCACGGCCGTCGAGATTATCTGCATTGAGGAAGTGCAGCAGGTCCGGGAGCGGCAGCGCAAACGCTTGTCGAAGATTGCAGTCCTCGACGACGGCGACGGAATGACCGCGCAGGTGCTCCGGAAGGCCCTGCAGTTTGGCAACGGCACACGCTTGAACGACCGCAGCGGGATCGGACGCTTCGGGATGGGCCTGCCCAACGCGTCGATTTCGCAGGCCGGGCGCGTGGATCTTTGGACCTGGCAGAACGGGCCCGAGAACGCGCTCCACACGTTCCTGGATGTCGACGAGATCAGGCGTCGGGAGCGCAAGGAGGTACCCACGCCGAGGCCGACGCCGGTGCCTCAGGAGTGGCGCGAGCGCGCCGAAGCTCTCGGCCGGTCGGGTACTCTGGTCGTGTGGACCAAGCTTGGCGCCGACCGTATGACTTGGAAGGGCGCGAAGGCGACGCTGCGAAACACCGGCTGGCTGCTCGGGCGCATCCACCGTCGCTTCATCGGCGACAAGAGCCTCAGCATTCGCTTGGTCGGTGGAGAGGATGGCTCGCTCGAAACGAGCTTCGTCACGATCAATGACCCGATGTATCTCGTCGCGGCGCCGACGCTGCCGGCACCCTACAACACGATGCCAATGTTTGAGCACGTGTTGAGCGAACCGATGAGCATCGAGGTCAACGGACAGGTCTTCGAGGTCAAGACCTCATATTCGGTCGCCAAGCCGTCGACCCTCGAACTGGCGGGCACCGCCCACCGCGGCGACATGGCCTACGGCAAGGACGCAGCCGAAAACATCGGCGTGTCGGTGATGCGCGCCGGGCGCGAGCTCATGCTCGATCGGTCCTGGACGATCCAGTACGACCCGCGGGACCGGTGGTGGGGATGCGAGGTGGAGTTTCCGGCCGAGCTCGACGAGATCTTCGGCGTCACCAACAACAAGCAGGCGGCGACGGTCTTTAACGAGCTGTCGGCTTTGGACTGGAAAGAGCTGGCCGAGGGCAACGAGACGTTGCCCGAGGTCGTCGCCCGACTTCGGGAAGAAGGTGACCCCAAAGGGGTGCTCCTCCACCTCAGCGAGACGATCAAGCGGAACCTCCGGGCCCTTCGCGATCAGATCAAGATCCAGGGGAAAGGATCTCGCCGTCCCGGAAAGCGGCACGGAGAGGGGGACCCAACAGAAGACACGAACGAGAAGTGGAAGGCCCGCGACAAGACCAACCCGATCCCGGACGGCGACAAGCCCCCTTCCGAAGAGGATGTGGAGGATCTGTCGGGGGACCTGAAGGAAGACGGCGTGCAGGAGGAGATCGTCGACGAGATCGTCGCGCGCGTAGTCTCCGGTGACCTAAAGGTTCTCTTCATCGACAAGACCCTGGGCGGGTCGGGAGAGCTGTTTACTGTCGTGCCGCGCGGCCACACGACGGAGGTGGTGTTCAACCGCCGCCATCCCGCCTTCGACATCATCTTCGACACGGTTTCGGCGGACGACGACCTCGACAGCCTGTCGAGCACGGAACTCCAGGATCGACTTCTTAAGGCGAGTAGGGCTGTGCGGGTGCTGTTCGCCGCCTGGGCCCGTATGGAGCGTGAGGACCCGCCGAACCAGGCGCGTTACGAACGCGTCCGCGAGGCTTGGGGTAAGCTCGCGCGGGATTTTTTGGAGCCCGTGGACGTTGAGGATCTGTGATGCGCCGGGATGGCGACCGCCTGCTCGCGCACCTAGCAGGCGCGCGGCAGCGTGTTCTCCTCTGCGCGCCCTTCATAAAGGTTGGGGTCCTCGAGAACCTGCTCCGCGCCGTCCCGGCACACGTAACCGTCGAGGTCGTGACTCGTTGGATTCCGGCTGAGGTTGCGGTCGGGGTCAGCGACCTCGAGGTGTTCGACCTAGTGGGCGGTCGGACCGGCGCGACGTTGAAACTCTTGGATCGCCTTCACGCCAAACTCTACCTGGCCGATGACAGCATCCTCGCGGGATCGGCCAACCTCACCGGGCCAGCCCTTGGCTGGTCGTCGAAGCCAAACCTCGAGCTCCTCACCGATCTCACCCCCTTTGATCCCGCGGTCGAAGTTTGCCTTGCTCAGTTGGCGGAGGCGCGCATCGCCACGGTGGCAGAGCGGGACCGGGTTCGGGAACTCGCCGGCGCGATCGTCGTCCCGCAACTCGATCTGGTCGCCGATGTTGAGTCAGCGGTCCCTCTATCTTTGTGGCTGCCGGAGTTGGCCGCGCCGCAACGCCTCTACCAAGCCTATATCGCACGAACCCGAGACCGCCTCGCCACATCCGTGCTCGAAGCGGCACTCGACGATCTTGCCGCGCTGGCTATTCCCGGTGGACTGCCCGAACCGGAGTTTAAGGCAGCGGTGGCGGCGGCGTTCCGAGGGATGCCAGCCGTCGACCGCATCCTCCGAGCTGCGGCGGACGATCTTCAGGACGCCGACGGGATCGAGCTCATACGTGAAATGTCGATCGACGACGGCATTCCGCCCGAGGCGCGGTGGCTCATCGTGCGGGAATGGCTAACCCATTTTTTAGGCGATCTATACGAGATCGCACCGCAAAACTTCGTGCTGCGGCTGAGGCCTGGGGCCGGGCGGCCGTAAGAGCCTTTACTTGTGGCAGACGAGGCAGCCGGCGTCGGCCTCGCTGATGCCGTAGGCTTCGTCGATCGTCGGGGGCAGGCCGGCGGCGAGCGGATTGGACCGCCGCCGGGCGGCGAGGCGTCGTTGGCGCGCCTCCCACTCCGCCTCGATTTGCGCAACGCGCTCGGGACGGCTTAGATCGTCGAGGCTTTCGCCCTGGCTCCACGTGAATGGAGAGCCGTGCTCCTGGGCCGACTTCTCGTAAGATTTCGCGTCCTCGAACGCTTCTGGATGCTCCCGCATCAGCCGCACCCATTCGATCTTCTGCTGAAAGAAGCAGAAGGTGCAGCCAGAGCGGGAGCGCCACCGATAGTAGGCCGGTTCCCCTACGCCGGAGCTTTCCAATATGTCGATCACCCTTTGCCGGTCGACGCCGGCCTCCCGGAGGGGAAGGTGGACGCGCATGTTCGGATGGGTCGCCTGGTAGCCCTCGCGCGACGGCTCGTCGGCGCGGATAGCCACGTAGGAGTGGACTACCGTCCCGGCGTCTAAATCTGGACGCAGCCAATGCTCAAGCGGCCTGAGCTTCAGTTGGCGCGTGCACCACCGCGTTCGAGGCGACGGTAGGAAGTGGTTGTATTCGCGAAGCCAGAAGTCGAAGTCCCTGTCCGGATTCAACCGCGCGATGGGCCTGCCGAGAAAACCCTCAAGCCGGTCCAGGAAGTCGTGGACCTCGGGTAGCTCCTTGCCCGTGTCGGTGAAGAAGTACTCGATGGCGAGTTCGGGCCGGGTCTCGCGCATGTGCACGGCCAGGGCGGCGCTGTCGCGCCCTCCCGACAAACCCAGGATGTGCCGTTCCCTCATTCCGCCGCCTCCGCATTGCGGGTCTGAAGGCGCTCGAAGACACGCGCAAGAGCGGCCAGTTCAATGTTCCGCGGCGTATCGCTGTGCTGCAGCCGCTTCCACAAGTCCTCGGCAAGCTTGTCCGCAACCGCAAGCTCGCGCTCGCTGACATGAAAAGCTTGCCGGATGGGCCGCGAGCGAGGGTCCAATCCGACCATGACGGATATCGCTTGCGCCGTCGGCTCGCGCCCCTTGAGCTCGGCCATAGCCTCGGCTTCCCGGAACCTCTGACAAAGCTTTGCGAGTTCGAAGACGGCGAGGTCAAGTTCGCGGTCACCCCAGCTGCGGGGCGGCTTGTGCACGAGCAGGCTCGCGAGCCCTTCGATGTCGCCGCGCCCGGAGCCGAATTCACCGACCCGCATAGCGAACGCATCGAAGCGTAGGTCTGCGGTCACACCGGCGACGGTCGTCGCGCGAACTCCGATATCCTCGAAAGCGTCGGCATCGGCGGCGAGCCCCTCGGCCAGCGCGCGACGGAGGCGGGCGAGCATCGCCGGGTATGCCGCTTCTGACTCCCGGATTGCGGCGTCGATGACGCCGACCCGATCGTTGGCGCCGTCCAGGGCGGCGGGCAGCTGCTCGAAGAGAAGGCTCTCGGGATCATCGGCCCTGAGCACCGCGTCCCGGATCTTGCGGGTGCGTTCGGACAATGTCGTGGTCCGACGGGTCCATTCGGGGAGCGTCCGGAAGCGGCGGAAAAGCGTCGCGGCGACCGGAAGCGGTTTCGGCTCTACGACCTCGTCGTCGATTGACAGCCGTTCCGACAGGCGCTCCAAGAAGGCTGCGTCGCGATCGGTTCGCGCGATTGCCCGAAGCTCGACGAGATTCGGACCCTGGAAGAGACGATCAACGAAGGTCGGGTCCAGCACGGCCTGGTACACCCCCTCGACGTAGACCGCAACGGCGTCGCGATGCGCTAGGACGTAGGCGAGCGCCAGGATCGGCATCACGCCGCGCTTGATACCGTAGGGTGGCTGCCCCCACAAGCGGTATAGATCGCCAAGGATGATCACTGAGGCACCCTTGAGCTCGTTCCACGCGGGCCAGAGGCTTTCCCCGATGCCAACCTCTTGTGGATCGCAGAAGCGCCACAACCCGTGCTCGTTCTGGCGATGCAGGCCGAAAGGGCGGATCACGGTCAGGTAGAGGCCCAATTCGGCGGGAAAGCCTTCGAAACCGAGATCTGCTTCGGCATCGCACGTCACCATGGCGTGTCCGAGGGCACGGGCGGCCGCCATTGCGCTGCTCGACGGCTTGTCACGGTGGAGCAACTCGCTGTGCAACACAGGCGCTGACGAGAAGGCTCGGTCGGCGACGTCGGATGCGATGAACGCCAACGGCCGACCGTCGAGGTGCTTCAGACGCCCCTCGCCTGACCACCAACTGCAGGAGCCGATGGCGTCCATTATCTCGTGCCGTATCGCGTCCGTCATCTGACCGCGTCGAGCTGACAGCTCCCGCCGAGCAATGCGATCACCTTCGAGCTGGGGGTGCGCCGCCTCCACGCGGTTGAGGGCGAACAGCTCGTTCACGTGCTCGCGCAGAAGGAAGATGCGTTTGGCCGAGCCCACCGCGCTCGCGACGCCCGCGGCGCCGAGCGACTTGGCGAGCAACTTCGCGGCGCGCTCGATGAGCGCTGCGTCCGCCTCCGGGGATGGAATCAGCAGCAGTATGGCTCCGGCTGACTGCCGGCGCGAAAACCCACGCGTCACATGCTCGGTCCAGGCCGGCAGTGTCGAATTGCCCGCGTCCAGCAGCTGGAGGACCACTTCGAACGTCCGCAGTGCCCCCTTCTCGAAGTAGTGCCGCTTGGCCGCGACCGGGCCGATCCCGAGCTTGGCAGGCAGGTGGGCGATATCGGAGGCCGAGAGGCGTTCACGGTACTGATTAAGCGCTTCGTCGAGATCGAAGTCCGTGCCAGAGAAGAGCGCGTACCCGCCCAAGCGAGGCTGCCTAATCAGAACCGCACGATCGACCAGCTCCGAGATCACAGCTTCCAACTCGGCCGCTGGAAGGTCGGGCGCGCATGCTCCGAGCACCGCGTCGGACACGGCAATGCCCGATCCGTTGCGGAACAGTTCGATCACGGCCGCGATCTTCGCGATGCGGGCATGGTCATCACCGAGAACACCCGCGCGCTCGATCGCCTCCACTGCCAAGCTGACGCGGGCTCCGTCTTGCCCCGCGGCGAGCTCGAGACCAAAGTTCGCGATGAGGTAATCCCAAAGGCGGTCAAGCGTGTAGCCGGCCCCAGCTTCCTTGGCCGGTGTGTCGTTCAAGAAGGACTGGAAGCCGTGCGGTTCAGCGGACGTGAGGAATCCGAACACGCTCCTCTCGTTTTGAGCGAACCTTTGGCGCGAGACAGGCCCTAGGAGGAGGGCGGTGGCCGGGTGCAATGGCCACGCCCGCACGAGGGTCTCGGCTAGCCCCTCCTCGTCGACGGGGCGTCGCTCCGCGATGGCGGCGGCGAGCCGATGGGCTTGCCGCAGGGTCTCGGCCGGTGCTTTGCCGCCCTTAATTGCGCGCGCCAGCAAAGCCGCGACCTCATCGGCGCCGGCCGCGAAGGGGATGTCCAGGAATCGGCCCTGGATCTTCGCCCACTCGTCCTTCGCGGCCCGCGTGAGGCGGCCAGCGTACTGCGCGAAGGATTGGTGGAGAACGCCGACGAGGATCAACCGGCCCTGCGAGCGCGCGGCTGCCTCCGCCAGATCCTGGAGGAGGTGCACGTCGCCGCCGTCCAGGGCCGCGTGCTCGAAGAACTTCCCGAGCTCGTCGATCAGGATCAGCAGGCCGGCCCGCTCCTTCGCTGCCGCTCGAAGCTCGTCGCAGAGGCGACGATCGTCGCTTCGCGCCTCTTTGAGCAGCGCGGACGGCCAGCCGAGCGCAGCAGCGGCCGCGTCGGTCACGTCGCGGCGCATCGGGGAGCGACGGCCCGTCAGCGCGATCACAGTCCAGGGCCGCTTTCCGGCGAACGCCGCGGCATAGGATGCCACGAGGTCGGGTCCGGCGATCTCGCGGGCGACGGCGCGTTGCCGGGGTTGACCGCCCACCAGGTTGCCGACGAGCAGCGCGGCACACGACTTGCCGCCACCGTAAGGGCCCGTCCAGGTGAAGGCGGCTTGGCCGGTTTCGGCGATGGCCGTCGCCATCGTTTCGAGCGCCTTCCGCACGCTCGGCTGAAGAACGTAGCCGGAAAGCGGTGGCGTTCCGTTGAGGTCAGCGTCGATGCGCGCCGATCGCGCGAACCGGCGCTCGACGGCAACAATGTCAGCTAGCCGCGTCATGCGGCGCTCCGCAGTCGCGGACGGAACGCGCTCCTCAGCAGCCTCTCGCTATCCGGCTCGCGAGAGAAGATGACCTGGCGTAGCCCAGCCGTGTCGGTCCACGTCAAGGCACCGTCCGTGACTGCAGCAATGCGAGAAAGGCGAGCGTGGATACTGTCGTCGTCCAGCTTGAAGACCCTGCCCGGCGACCCGACCCCGTAGCTCGCCTGCTCCATCGAAAGCGTCGGCGCATCCGGGTGCCAACGACGCCAATAACGCCGCAGAGCCCAAACGAATACGCCGTCAGGCAATGTCGCCTTCGGCCCACGCACAAACTCAAGTTGCCCTGGCGCGCCTCCGTCTCGAATAAGGGCCAGTTCGGCGAGCAGTGGCTCGGCGGCCTCTTCGCCCCCGCGGCTCGAAACGTAAGAACGAACGAATACCTCGACGTCGCGCTTTAAGGTATCGGGCGAGGCCCGCCATGACTTCCGCCCTTCGGCGAGGTCGAGCAGCCCGCGCGCCAAACTGGCCCGGTCGAAGCTCCCCTGCGAGACTCCGTTGAAGACATAGAAGAAGGTGGTAGTTTGCTCGGGCGAGCCTGCGAAGGCGTAGTGCACCATCCACGCCGTTGCAGGGTCCTCCAGGTATGGATCGACGCCCGTGGTATCGTCGAGCAGCAAGCGCCCCAGAGGGGTAGGCTGGATCGCGCCGCCACTCTCTTCCATCATGCCGGCCGCGAGCGCCCAATGCCGGATCGACAGCACCATGTTCCGACCAACGCCGAAGCGAGCGATGGCCGCATGTTCTTGAAAGGTTCCCCGATCAACGCCATCCTTAACGGCGTCGAAAGCCTTTTTGAGCCACAGCAGGCGCAAGGGGAACGTCTCGTGTCCCGCAAACTGCGCCTTGATGCCCGCGTCGAATATCGCCTCCAACATGAGGCGAAGCTACTGGACGAGGCCTCCAGTGGCAAGGCTTTCCGCGCGAACAGCTGATGCCATCAGTTCGGCGGCACGGTGCGCATCATCGGTCGTGTTATAGCGACTGAAGTACATTCGAGCGCTAGATCGCTGTTGTTCGTGCATAAGGCCAATTTCCTGTAAGACGTGCGAAGATGCAATCTGACCAGACTGGCAAGCTGAGCCTGTAGAAATCGCAAGACTTTGGCTTAGTCTCTCGACGATATTTTCGGCGTCCACCCCTATCAGTTGAATGTTGATGCTCCCCGGCAGCCGATGTTGCTCGCTGCCGTTGAGGCGCCACCTCACCTGGCGCTGATCCAAAGCGCGAAGAAAGATGTGGGCAAGCTCCTGCGAGTGTAGAGCGTCGTCGGCAAGCCGGTGTCCCGCAACCTCGGCAGCGGCCCCGAACCCGGCCACCAATGGGTGCGAGATGGTGCCGGACCGAAGCCCTCCTTCTTGGCCACCTCCGAATACGAGTGGGGTCGGAGCGAGCGCTCCGGCGGCAACGTAAAGCGCTCCTATCCCGACGGGCCCATAAATCTTATGGGCCGAGAAACTCGCGTAGTCTAACTCGAGATCAATCACATCGAGCGGCAGCTTGCCCGTCATCTGTGCGAGATCGCTGTGAACCAGGGCACCGGCTCGGTGTCCGAGGGCCGCTGCCTCGGCGACCGGCTGCACTGCACCGATCTCGCCGTTGGCTCCCCCGATAGAGAGCAGGAGCGTCCGCTCGTCGAGTAAGAGCGCCAGGTTGTTCAAGTCGACCAAGCCGTCTGGCCCGACCTTCGTCCAACCGACCTCGAACCCCTCGCTGCGGAGCGCATCGGCGCAGGCGAGGACGCTCTTGTGCTCGATAGGGGTCATCAAGACACGATCACGCTTGCTCCCCGACGTCCGAGCCGCGCGGGCGACTCCAAGCAATACGATGTTGTTGGCCTCCGTCGCGCCGGAGGTGAAGCAGAGCTCGCTAGGAGCAGCCCCGACCAGCTTCGCCACCGCCGCTCGGCCCACCTCAACGATTTTTGCCGCTCGAGCGCCCGCCGCATGTGGTGACCCCGGATTACCGGGGGCCGACCAAGCATCTGTTATCGCAGCAGCCGCTTCAGGCGCCAGCGGTGTTGTCGCGTGGCCGTCGAGGTAGATTATTCCCATTGCTTCACAATGATAGAGCAGTGCCGCAACCGTTGGCGATTGCTATTGCCCATTCTCCCAGGTTAAGTCTGATTGTCTTCGACAGCCACACGCCTCCAGCCTAGGAGGCATCGGCGGGCGGTGTTCGTTCCGGCTCCGCAACGGCGTAGCTCGCGCTTGTAGGCTCGATTAAGCCAGAGCGAATCGCGGCGCCGAGGCCTGGAATATCCGCGCGTCCGGCGTCGCGTATCACGAAGACGACGCCAGCTTTACTCAGGTGTCCGCGGTTGAGCGGTTCGTCCGGGATGCCGTAGTTCCAGGCTAGCAACCCCATCTTGGGAACACCGCACGCGGCGCCGGTCTCGGAAGCGATCTCCTTCCAACCCTGGTCGTTCACTCCTTTTAGATCGAGGCCTCGTGCCATCATGCGCCGCAAGTCGGGGGAGGTTCGCACATGGCGCAATGCGGGACGCGCGCTCTCAGCGACCTCACGCTCGTCGAGGCCGGCGAGTGCGTCGAGCACGCCGTCGCAACTGATCTCTGTCGTCACTAATCGTAGCATCGGCGCGCCCCGATCGTCTCGTCCGACGAAGCACACGGCCCCATCGGCGAGCGCACCAACCTCGAGATCGTGAAGCCGTCCATCGGCTCTTGGATAAAGGGCGTCGAGGTCTACGGGGAAGGTGCCCGGCAAGGCCGCCATCTGCCCCACCCGCCCTAAACCGGCGAGAAGGCGCTGCTGCAGTTCGAGCGCGTGACTTTCGCGCAGGCGCCCAACCACCCGAACGTCTCCGACGCCGAACGCTCGTTCGAGCTGCTCATGCGAAACGGTGTCGATGTGCTTGAGGTTCCACTTGACCCAACGAACGTCATCGTCAATTCGGATCGCCGGCGTTCGGGCGTCATCGCCATAGGACCAATCCTTGACCGCAAGCGGCTTAATCGTGCCGACAAGAAGCAGAATCCGCGGAACGGAGCCCCGCTGCAGATCGCAGGCCGGTGTCAGCACGAGCAGGACGTTATCAGGTGTGAGGTCGACGAGGATGGCGCGCTGAAGTCGCTCGGCATCGGCTTCGGGCGGCATCCGCAGAAGATCCCCAAACGTTACGCGAGCGTCAACCGACCCCGGCAGCCGGAGGCGGTTTTCGTTCTGCGTAAGCAGGCGCTGGACGAGCTCCTGAAGATCGGCTGAGCCCGCGACGTAAGGCGGGGGATGCTTCGCCGCCGAAAAACCGTTGAGCGCCCGTGCCGCGTCGATGATGCCGACCTCCCGCTCGATCTCGTGTTGGAGGACGCGGTCGAAGACGTCGACGAGATAGCTCCCGGCAGGCTGCCCCTCGGCGTTCAGCAGCAGCGTTTGGATCTGTCCAATGTCGGACAGGCGCAGCTTGCGCATGAGCCGCAATGTCCGTGCGGCGGCTTGCGTCACTCCGGCCTCGAGCGCGTGTAACAGGCGTGCGAGGTTGCGCGAGTCGGCACTATTCTCGGCCAGACGCTCGAGCTGCAGCTCGAGACGATCGGTGTCTTCAAGATCCGACTTCTTAAGAATACGAAAGCCGGAGTCGAGCAATCCTACTTCGTCGCGGAACTCGTTCCGTTTAGCCTCAAGTCGCGGGCTGCGGGACATCAGGATTATGAGGGGCGGGTTGGCCGCGCGGGGCAGCAGCGCCTTGCGAAGCCGCAACTTCGAGT
>Ga0114916_1001387_pt1 | contig 13813 bp, 13 predicted proteins | sample MalvirAntarct_66_FD_83501 | JGI IMG/M metagenome (GOLD analysis project Ga0114916, IMG submission 83501) | Marine viral communities from the Global Malaspina Expedition - Malaspina viral metaG Antarct_66 | ecosystem: Environmental > Aquatic > Marine > Oceanic | place: West Anvers Island... | reverse complement strand
CGTCCGAGGTTCCGCCGTCCGAGGTGCCCACAACCTCAGAGGATCCCCAGCTCCTCCGCCCGCCGGATCGCCGGGATCTTCGCGTGCACACCGAGCTTGGCGTAGATGTGCTTCGCGTGGACCTGTACCGTCCGCCACTCGATCCCCAGTTGCAGAGCCGCCTCGCGGTACGTCAGCCCCGCCGCGAACTGGGCGAGCACCTCCACCTCCCGAGGTGAGAGCTTCGGCTCACTCCCCTCGATCCGTCCGACGGCCACCGCATCGCTCACGGCGTAGGCGACCGGCAATGGATCGCCGCCCACCGCAGCGAACGCCGCCCGCCCCCGGTCGCGCAGCTCCCGCCATCGTCGGGACGACACGTTCGAGGAGATCAGCCCCATCATCTCCGCGAGCTGCACCTCGGCCAGGTGCTGCTCCACCACGAACCCCGCCGTCTTCGCCCAATCCACCGCCCGCTGCATCCGCGCCAGTCCCGCCGCCTCGCGCCCCACGCGCACATCGATGAGCGCGCGCAGCCGCTCCACGGACGCTCCCCACTCCAGCGACGTCACGATGTGCGCCGGCCAGTGGTCATGCAGCCACCGGTCCCACATCACCGCCTCGTCCTGCCGCCCCACCGTCGCAACCGTCTCGAGCGCCGCGAGCACCCCCGGCAGGTTCGCCAGCGTCAGCATCGAGGGCGGCTCCGGCATCGGCACCTCCGCCGGTGCTCCACCACCCCCAAGGGCTCCCACCGCCCACTCGAGGGCTGGCAGATTCCCCCCGAGCCCCGGATTCACCCGCGAGGCAAGGCCTCGGAGCGCCTCCAGTTCTCGCGTCGCGTCGTCTACGTCGCCCCGCAACAGCGCCGCCCGCACCGCCGACGTCCGCGCGCGGAAGGCCGCATGGGTATTGCGAGCAACACGCATAACCGGCTCGAGCGACGGAGGGGCCAGTTGCTCCGCCAATCGCAGTGCCATTCCAAGCCCGGCTACATCCGCCGAGCGGTAGTGCGCCTCCGCGGCACTCGTTCGTGCCAGCAAGGCGACAGCCCAGGGGCGGCCGCGTCTGACGTCACCTCGCGCAACCAGGAGGGGAATCGCGAACGCCTCCACTGCGAACGAATGGGACTCGGCCCCCTCGGCGCGGGCACGAGCGGCGAGTTGCGAGATCTCGCCGAGGTCGCGGGGGCGGAGTAGCAACAGATCGACCATGACCATCTGCGCATCCAGCGCCAATAAGGCTGCCGGGCGGGTGATCGCAGCTCGCAAGCTCGTCGCACCCTCGATGACCGAAATGCATTCGTCCGATCCACTGATGGCTAGGAACAGCGCCTTGGCTGCGAGCAGATCCACGGTCGCGTCCGGCGAGGCAGGCTCCTGCAGTAGCGCGAAGTCCAGTTCGTCGAGTGCAGCTTGGAAGTGCCCCTGGGAGTCGAGTGCACTGGCGGCGAACACAGCGAGATCGGCCGCCTCGTCGAATCGCCGCTCTTGGAACGCAGCGATCAGGCCCGACCGGTAGATCGGCTGCCACCGTTCCGGCGACGCCAAGCGGTCCGAACGGAGGGCAGTGAATGCAGTATGAATCGCGTCCATGTGGTAGCTCCGGTGATACCGCATACATGGTATGACGCCGTCCTTGCTAACCGGCACACTCGGCCGCAACACGGGACTGGAGGATCGATGTCGAGTTCGTACTGCAGACTGATGACGTTCGAGACCATGAACCTGATGGCGAGCGATGAGATGAGCGACAAGCTCCGCGAACTCACCAGCCGTCCCTACACCCACGCCGAGGTAGCCGAACTGCTCGGCGCCTACCACGCGCCCGAGGTCGGCGAGGACATGCAGGAGGAGTACGCGGTCATGCCGACGCTGCTCCCCTACCTCCTCGTGGAGTCGTGGAAGCTCGCGAACGAGGCGGGCAAGACCTGGGAGTTCACGTCACTCCCTGTCGAGCGGCCGCTCGAGTTCGCCCGCGACCGCAAGGTCCGCTTCGTCGTGGATGTCGACGAGAACGGCGTCAGCTTTGGCGTCGGCCACGTCCACGGCTACAAGGCCGAGTGGTATCAGCCCGAGGGTCAGTCCACCGCCGCCCAGGGCTGACCCCCGTTCTGTCGGGGCGATGTGCCAAGCATCGCCCCGACAGCCCAACCCCAGCGAGGACTACGATGGCCGCCGAACGAGTACTCGAACCGTCCCCCCTCGGGCTCATTCGAGCGTTCGAGTTGCTCCGCCCCTCCGGCAGCGTCCATCAGGTCCTCGTCTGGGTTGAGGACGCTGAGATCGTGGTAAAGGACGGCGCCGAGCTGTCCACCCCCCACCGAGGCCTGACGAAGATCGCCCTCGCCGAGGTGAGCGGCGTCGCCCTGATGACGGATCCCGCTGGTGTCGTCCTCCACGTCCAGACGGAGCAACACCAGTTCCGGCTGCGCGGCACCGCAAGCGTGATCGACGGCTTCGTGGATGAGCTCCGACAACTTGGCACCTCGACGGACCGCCCTCGCGAAGAGCGCCTTCCGAGGCGGCTGCACCGCTGGCTCGACCGCGTACTAGGCGCCTAAGGCCCTCGCCCATTGGGCGTGGAGGCTTGCCGCCACCCCCCACTCATGACAGTCTTCCCGAAGCCCAAACGGGCGCTCTTCGACACGCGCAAACCGGTGAACAGGACGAGCATGTTCAAGCGAGTGCTCATCGCGAACCGTGGTGAAATCGCGCTCCGCGTGCAGCGCACCTGCCGCGAGATGGGTATCGAGACGGTCGCCGTCTACTCAGACGCCGACCGCAACGCCCTCCACGTCCGCAACGCAGACCACGCTGTCCGGCTCGGTCCCGGCCCCTCGAACGAGTCCTACCTCGTCATCGAGAAGATCATCGAGGCTGCGAAGCAGACCGGCGCTGACGCCATCCACCCCGGCTACGGCTTCCTCTCGGAGAACGCCGAGTTCGCCGACGCTGTCGCGAACGCCAGCATCACCTTCATTGGCCCGCCCGCCGAGGCGATGCGAGCCCTCGGCGGCAAGATCTCGGCCCGCAAGATCATGGAAGAGGCCGGCGTCCCCACCGTCCCCGGCGCGAACGACATCTCGCTCGACGACTTCGAGACCGCGAAGCGCGAGGCCGACCGCATCGGCTTCCCGCTGCTCGTGAAGGCCTCCGCCGGTGGCGGTGGCCGCGGCATCCGCCTCGTGCAGACCGCCGAGGACCTCGAGGGCGCCATGCGCGCCTCGGCGTCGGAGGCTGCGTCCTCGTTCAAGGACGCCACGATCTTCCTCGAGAAGTACGTCTCGCCTGCCCGCCACATCGAGGTGCAGATCGTCGCGGACCAGCACGGCAACGTGCAGGCCTTCGGCGAGCGCGAGTGCTCCGTCCAGCGCCGGAACCAGAAGCTCGTCGAGGAAGCGCCCTCCGTGGCCGTCACCCCCGAGATCCGGAAGCGCATCTGCGACGCCGCGATCGCTGCCGCCAAGAGCTCCGGATACCGCAACGCCGGCACGGTCGAGTTCCTCATGGACAACGACGGCAACTTCTACTTCCTCGAGGTCAACGCCCGGCTCCAGGTGGAGCACCCCGTCTCCGAGCTCGTCTACGGCGGCGTCGACCTCGTCGCGCTGCAGCTCAAGGTCGCCGCGGGCGAGCCCGTGCCCGACCCGGACGGCCCGCTCAACCCCGTGGGCTGGGCGATGGAGTGCCGCATCAACGGCGAAGACCCGTTCAACAACTTCGTGCCGTCGCTCGGCCTCGTGGACTTCCTCCAGCTACCCGCCGGCCCGGGCGTCCGCTTCGACACGATGCTCTTCGAGGGCCTCGACATCCCGATCTTCTACGACTCGCTCCTCGGCAAGCTCATCGTCTGGGGCGAGGACCGTCCGCAGGCAATCGAGCGGATGAAGCGCGCCCTGAAGGACCTCATCGTCTCGGGGCCCATCACCAACCAGGCCTTCCACCTCGAGCTCTTCGACAACGAGGACTTCCGCAACGGCGACATCTACACGTCGTGGCTGGAGTCCAATTTCACGATGCCCCAGCTCCCGGAGGAGGACCCGCGCCTGGACACCGCCCTGATCGCGGGCGGCCTCGCGGCGGGCATCATCGCGGGAGCCACCGCCGAGGGCACCGCGCGGCCAATTGGCCTCAGCCGTTGGGTCGCCGCCTCGCGCTCAATCGCGCGTCGCGGCATCCGAGTCGATGGAGGGAGGACCGGATGGCGTCGCGGTTCCGCTTCTCAGTAGAGGGCACCAACCACGCGGTCAGCGTCGAAGACTCCCCCGAGGGCGTCTCCGTCAAGATCGACGAGGGCGACTACTTCCCGATCGACGCCACCACCTCAGGCGTCCCGGGCCTGTTCTCGATCATCCGTGACGGCGTACCAACCCAGGCCTACGTCACCCGTGACGGCCGCGCGCTCCGCGTGATCGTGGACGGCCGCGTCTTCGTCCTCGCCCCCGTCGGCGCGGGCGGCCGCGGCCGCGGCGCCTCCGGCGGCATGGCCGACCCGCCCGGCATCATCACCACCCCCCTCGCCGGCGTCGTCGTCGACGTCAAGGTCTCCGAGGGCGACACCCTCGAGCCGCGCCAGGTGGTCGCCGTCGTCGAGGCCATGAAGATGCAGAACGAGGTCCAGGCCCCCATGGCCGGCACCGTGAAGCGCGTCGCCGCCCAGGCGGGCTCCCGCATCGAGAAGGGCGACCTCGTCATCGAGTACACGCCCGCCGAGGAATAGGCGCTCCCTCGACACCCAACTCCCAAGTGGGCCGCCCACAGGCAGACTGCACCCGGTGCCGTACGCATCCACACCAAGAATGGCGCCAACAAGGTGATCCTCAGCGATGGAAGTGCAACACTCGGTCGGTCAGCGACGAGCAGACTGCCGGGAATTCACCCGAGATCCGGGGGAATCCCTCGGACGGGGTTCGCCCCGTTTGGTACCATTACGTCTGTATCGCTAGCTGACCGGTCGCGAGGAGCGGCCGGCAAATGGAGGAAGCCCGATCGCTAAAGACCTTCGCGTAAACGAACAGATCCGCGTGCCCCAGGTGCGTGTGATCCGCGACGACGACCAGCTCGGTGTCATGGACACCCGAGAAGCCCAGAGTTTGGCGGATGCCGCCAACCTCGACATGGTTGAGATCGCTCCCACGGCCCATCCGCCTGTGGTGAAGATCATGGACTACGGCAAGTTCAAGTACGAACAGGCCAAGAAGGAGCGCGAGTCACGACGCGGCTCCAAGCAGGTCGAGTTGCGCGAAGTCCGGATGAAGGTCAAGATCGACACTCACGATCGTGACTTCAAGATCCGCACCGCCCGAAAGCTTCTGCTCGAAGGCGACAAGGTCAAGGTCTCCGTCATGCTCCGGGCGCGCGAGAACTCGCACCCCGAGGTCGCGGAGGCACTGCTCAAGAAGATTTACGTCGAACTTGAGGACCTCGCGGATCTGGAGCGCCCGCCCCGACTTGAGGGTCGCTTTTTCAGCATGACGCTGGACCCGGCGAAGAAGGCGGCTGCTCGGAAGGTCGCGGACGAGAAGCAACAGAGGGAAGCCGCGAAGGCTGCCAAGGCTGCAACGACCGCCGCGCAGGAACCCCCTGCCGCAGAGGCCGAAGCAGAAGCCGAAGCAGAGCCCGAGGCAGCCGAGAAGGTCACGGTCGAGTAAGCACAGCGACTCGCCAACGCCACACACCTGCCCGGGCTATCGCCGGGATCGAGGGGACCGTCCCGTGCCGAAGATGAAGACCCACAAGGGCACCGCCAAGCGCGTGCGCGTCACCGCCACGGGCAAGGTCATGACGCGCCGCTTCAACCCGAAGCGCGCGAAGCGAGCCCGCACGACCATGTACGGCAACCGCGAGGACCGCGTGATGCACCCCACCCTGGTGGACGCCATCCGCAAGAACCTCCCCTACGCGAAGGCCACGCCGGCCCGCCACTTGCAGAAGCAGAACGACGAATAGCTCTGCGCTGTCGAGCAGCCTGCTCCCGATGAGCAGGCTGTCGTGCGTAGCAGTAGGTAGTAGTTAGCACCGAGGAACTGACATGGCCCGCGTCCGCTCTCGCGTCCAGACCCGCAACCGCCACCGCAAGGTGCTCAACCTCACCGAGGGGCATCGCGGTAAGCGCCGAACCAACTACAAGGTCGCGCATCAGTCCATGATGCACGCGCTCCGGTACTCCACCATTGGCCGCCGCGACCGCAAGGGCCAGTTCCGCCGCCTCTGGATCGTCCGGATCAACGCCGCCGCCCGCGAGCACGGCCTCAGCTACGGCCGCCTGATCGACGGCCTCAACAAGGCCGGCATCGAGCTCGACCGCAAGGTTCTCGCAGACCTCGCCGTCCGCGAGCCCGAGTCCTTCGCGAAGATCGCGGAGCAGGCCAAGGCCGCCCTCGGAGCCGCCGCCTAGCCCCCGACCCTTCGAGGTCCGACACGCAGCAAACGAATGAGCCGCTCTCGCGAGCGGCTCATTCGTTCGTGCGCTCTTATGTCCTGTCATACAAGTGACAGGTCATACCTCACCGAGTGATGCCTCCTCAGTCTCGGTCGGCAGACGGTCGACCAGTGCACCTGAGAGGAGTCGCACTTGCGCCTCACAGCAACCCTCGTCGCCTCCACGCTGCTCGCCACCGCCCTCCTCGCCGCCTGCGGCGAGGACACGGACACCGACGACACGATCGAGCCAGCTACGGACACGCCGGTCGCAACAGGCACTCTCGGGGATGGCACGCTCACGCCTGGCCCCGCCACCGCCACACCCGAGACCACGCCATCGGCGCCAGACACGCCAACACCCACCGCGACGCCCGAGGGCGGTGACACCCCCGCTAGCATCAACCTCACCCAGACCTGCGACTCGGACCGCTACACCATCGACTACCCCGAGGGCTGGCACACCAACTCCGGTGACGTCGCCGGCGCCGCCTGCGGCTGGTTCAGCCCCGATCCCTTCGAGGTAGAACCCGCCACCGAACTGCTGACCGAGATCGTCATGTACATCGATCCGGTCGCCTACGAAAACGTCCTCGAGTCCCCCGGCATCGAGGACGCGAGCGAACGCAGCGAGACCACCGTCGACGGCTTCTCAGCCACTCGCATCGAGCACCCTTCGGACGGCCCGAGCATCGAGCCCGGCACCATGGCCACCCAGTACTACATCGACCTCGGAGACGGCGAGACCATGATCGCCACCACCTACGATCTCGAGGACTTCGACTACGAAACCAACCGCGACATCCTCGACGCGATGATCGAGAGCCTGACCTTCACCGGCGAGTAGCCCGCCGCCTCCACCCAACCCTCCCGTCGCGGGGAGGGTTGGGGTGGGCGAGGTCTCGCCAACATCTCAGCCCCCGCGCCCCTGAGGTGCCCGGTGGATAGCCCCACACCCGCTCAAACCTACGACGCACGTAATACGGAGGAAACGCTCCCGGGCGTACTGTTCCGCCATACCGAGAGCCGGCCCACTCCATCCCCAGCGAGCGCCGGCGGAGGGAGGAGCAGATGCCACAGGATGGTGGTTGGATTCAGTTAGTCGAGCCCGCCACGCGGCGCATCAGCGCGCGCGGCCACCTCATGGTCAACGAAATCACAGCGGGAGGCTGGCGCGGGCGCCTCGAGTCAGTCCGACTCAACCCGCTCGGCGCCCCGCTCGCCGCCGGCAACTACATCGCCGTCTTCGGACCCTGGACCGAACCCCACCTCGTCACCCTCGCCGAGGGCGCCCCCAACGACGCCCCCCGCATCTCATCCGACGACGAGCCCTCGGTCCTCCGCGAACGCTCAGACGGCGACTAGCTCTGAGCCTCCGCCTCTGACCCCCTCCCCCCTCGCGGGGGAGGGCTGGGGTGGTGGGTGTCCCGCCGAGGACTCCGGCCTCGCAGAGCCCCCGAAGCTCGCTACGCCCGCTGCTCAGCCCCGAAGTCACGCTCCAGGCGCTTCACCAGCTTCGCCTGCTCCTTGTTCGCGTCCTCCGAGGTCAGCGTCCGGTTCGGCACCTGGTAGCGGATCGAGAAGGCGATGCTCTTCTTCCCCGCCCCCAGCCGCTCGCCTCGGAACACGTCGAACACCCGCGCCGACGTCACCAGCGGCGAGCCTTCGAGAACGGCCTGGATGGCCGCCGCCGGCACCGAGGCGTCCACCACCACCGCCAGGTCCTGCTCCACCGCCGGGAACCTCGGTGGTGACTTTGCGTCGATGCGGTCGTGCAGGTGCGGCAGCACCGAGGCGAGGTCGATCTCGAAGACCGTTACGGCCTGGTCGATCTCGAACTGGTCGAGGACGTCCGGGTGCACCTCGCCGATGACTCCGATCGCCTCGTCGCCCACCTTCAGACGCGCCACCCGCCCCTTCAGGAAGCCGAACTCCTCGTCCGCCTCGTAGATGACCGGGACGTGGAGCGCGCCGAACAGCGCTTCGAGGGCGCCCTTCGCGTCGAAGAAGTCGAGGGAACGCTCCGTCGGGCGTCCCCACCGGTCGAGTTCGGCGCCTGACAGCGCCCCGATCACGGTCTCGCGCTCGTCGGGCAGGACGTAGTCACCCGCGCTCTGGCCGCTCACAGCCGAGCCGCGGTACGGCAGATACACACGCCCCGCCTCGAACACCGTCACCTGCGGAGCGCCCGCCCGGATGCTGCGTTCGACGGTTTCGAGGATGGCGTGACGGAGTGTAGGTCGCATCACCTCGCGGTCCGAGGAGAGCGTGTTCCGCAGTCGCAGCGGCCGGATCGCCTCGAGGTCCTCGCGCGGCATGACGCGCAGCAACACCTCGTCCGTGGTCAGCGAGTACGTGATCGTCTCCTGCAGACCGGCGTCGACGAGGGCGTCGACCACGCGGTCGCGCAGCGAGCGCAGCGGCGAGGGCTCCCAGTCCGGAATCGCGCCCTTGATACCTGCCGCCGGCAGCCGGTCGTACCCCGCGAGGCGCACGACCTCCTCGGCCAGGTCGTCCGCGATGCCGATGTCCGTGCGCCACCACGGCGCGCGCACCCGGAATGAACCCTCCGGGGATCCCTGGTCCGTCTCCAGCACCTCGAACCCGAGCGTCTCGAGGATCCCGACGACCTCGGTCGTCGGCACCGCGACGCCAATCAGCGTGTCGAGCCGCGCCCGCGTGATCGCCACCTCGGGACGCTCCTGGGGGTCGGGGTACGCGTCGACGGCGCCCGCGAGCGCCGTGCCACCGGTCAGTTCCACGAACAGCTTGGTGGCGCGGCGCGAGGCCTCCATCGCCAACTCCGGCGACAGGCCCCGCTCGAAGCGCGACGACGCCTCTGAGCGCAGCGCGAGCCGTGACGAGGTACGACGGATGCTGATCGGATCGAAGCGCGCCGCCTCCAGCAGGATCCGCGTCGTGCCGGGCGTGACCTCCGTGTGCTCGCCACCCATCACCCCCGCGAGGGCAATCGGGCCGCTCTCGTCGGTGATCAGCAGCGTGTCCGGCGCGAGCGTCCGGTCGACACCGTCCAGCGTGCGGAGCGTCTCGTTCTCGCGCGCCAGCCGCACGCCCACCTCGCCCCGCACCGTGTCGAGGTCGAACGCATGCAGCGGCTGCCCGAGCTCCAGCATGACGTAGTTCGTGATGTCCACGACGTTTGAGATCGGCCGCTGCCCGGCGGCGCGCAGACGCTCCTGCATCCAGTCCGGGGACGGCCCCACCGTGACGCCCTCGATCACCGTCGCGACGTAGCGCGCACAGAGCGCGGAGTCGTCGATGCGGACCGAGACGGCCTCGGAGGTCGGCCGGTCACCCGTGGCGTACTCCGTGCTCGGCATCCGTACCCGGGTCGAGAGCAGCGCGGCGACCTCGCGCGCGATGCCAGTCATGCTCATCATGTCGGCGCGGTTCGGCCAGACGTGCACGTCCACGATCACGTCGCCGAGGTAGTCGACTAGCGGTGTCCCCACGGGCGCGTCCGAGGGCAGCTCGATGATCCCCTCGTGCTCGTCGGACAGCCCGAGTTCGCGCTCGGAGAGCACCATCCCGGCGCTCTCCACGCCTCGGATCTTCGACTTCTTGAGGACTGACTGCTTCCCGGTGTGTCCGTCGAAGACGGTTGCACCCTCGCGGGCGAACGCGATCCGCTGTCCCGTCGCGAGATTCGGCGCACCACAGACCACCGTCTGAGGCTCCTCGCCCCCGTAGTTCACGGTCGCCAGTCGCAGCCGGTCGGCGTCGGGGTGCTGATTCACCTCGAGCACTTCGCCCACGCGGATCAACTCGCGGTCCCACTGGGAGCCACGACGGTGGATACCCTCCACCTCCGCGCTTGCCATCGTCAGGCGGTGCGCCAGGTCCTCGACGTCCACGTCCGCCGGGATGTCGACGTACTCACGCAACCACTTCAGCGAGACCAGCATGCGAGGCTCCAACGGGCTTCTGTCCGGACGTTACAGGCAGTCTCGAACACCCCGGCCTTGCCTGCCACCCTCGCCGCACCTCGCGCCTGGCCCTGGACACAGCAAACCCGGCCCTTGGCGGCCGGGTTGCTGTGCTCCGGGCGGGAAGCCTGTATCTCGTAACGTGCGACGGTCGAACGAACCGACCGAACACCGTGGGAGTCCACCGCTCTCGCGGCCCGGAACGCTGAGACCGGCGTACGCGCTACTCCGCCGCACCGGATTGGGTGTTTGAGTTGCGGTAGTTCGATCTCTGGCAGCAGTGGACTTGCTCACCCTGCCGCGCTCACGTAGAGACGCTGTTAGCAGCAGGTGCGATGGCGAACCACAACTGCAGCGTGCTCCCACTCGGGTCTCACGCGCGTCGTCCGCTGATTCAGCATTATGTAGCGCCGATGCGAGACTGAGAAGGGCCCGTCCGGCCCGAAGCGGATCGAAACTCGGCAAAGTTGGGCACTGCAAGGCAACTAGCCCAGCGAGGATGAAGCCCCCCCACCGATCGGCGGGACGAGGTAGATCTCCGCGTCGGGCGACACGTCGGTAAACATCCCGGTGTCCTCGAGGATCGAGCCGTCGATCGCGACGGCGATCTCCGGGCGGATGTCCCCGTCCTGCACGATCCGCTCGTACAGCGCGGGCGACGCCTCCCGGACGGCCGCGAACACCTCGCGGAGGGTCGTCCCCTCCACCTCGAAGCGTTCACGCCCGTCCGAGGCGTCTCGCAGGCTGGCCGGCACGTGGAGCACCGGCATTCGGCCTGCCTACTGGTCCATCAGCTCGGCGAGCAGCCGAGTCGGCGAGGCCGGCAGGTCACGCACGCGAATCCCAACAGCGTCGTAGATGGCGTTCGAGATCGCACCCAGCGGCGGCACAATCGGCACCTCACCCACGCCGCGCACCCCGTACGGGTGGCCGGGATTCGGCACCTCGACCAGGATCGTCTCCATCGAGGGCAGGTCGTTCGCCACCGGCATCCGGTAGTCCAGGAACGAGGCGTTCACCATGCGGCCCTCGTCGTTGTAGACGTACTCCTCGTTCAGGGCCATGCCGATGCCCTGCACCGCGCCACCCTCGATCTGGCCTTCGACGTACTTCGGGTGGATCGCCGTGCCCACGTCCTGGATCGCCGTGTAGCGCAGCACTGTGACCTTGCCGGTCTCACGGTCCACCTCGACGTCCGCGATGTGCGCGCCGTAGCAGGCGCCCACCTTGCCGACGTTTGTCGAGACCACATCAGCGCGGCCCTGGATGTTGCCACCCGAGCCCGGAAGGCGCCGCGCGAGTTCTTTGAACTGGAAGACGTTGCCGTCCGGTCCCTTGATGGTCGCGTCTTCCTGGTCGTACGAAACGTCCTCGACGTTCACACCCCAGATCTTCGCCGCGCGCTCCTCGAGCTGGCGACGCACGTCGTGCGCCGCCTGGTACGCCGCCCAGCCCGTCGCGAACGTCGTGCGACTGCCGCCGGTGTTGCCCGTGAACCCGATCGTGTCGGTGTCCCCGACCAACGAGTTGATGTCCTCGTACGGCAGACCCATGGTCTCTGCGAACTGCATCGCGAGGGCGGCCCGCTGCCCGCCGATGTCGACCGAGCCGGTCGTCAGCGTCACGGTGCCGTCCGAGTGGACGGTCGCGTACGCCGAGGACTCACCGCCGCCGTTCTGCCAGAAGCCCATCGCTACGCCTCGGCCCACCTCGGCGCGCGGCTTCTCCGACTTCCAATGCGGGCTGTCAATGACCGCCTGCATGACTTCCTTCGCGGCGATGTTCCCGTGCGTCGCACCATCCGACCGAGGCGTCCCCTCGACGGCTGCGTTCTTCATCCGCAGGTCCATCGGGTCCATCTCCAGCCGCTCCGCGAGCTCGTCGAGGATCGACTCGATCGCGAACTCGGAGGCCGGAGCGCCCGGCGCGCGGTACGCCGCCACCTTCGGGCGGTTCACTACCACGTCGTAGCCCAGGATGCGCTGGTTCGGCACCTGGTACGGCCCGAGGGCGCAGCGAGCGCCACCGCCGACTGGCGAGCCGGGGTACGCGCCCGCCTCGTACCAGAGCTTCACGTCCGCCGCGACCAACGTCCCGTCGTTCTTCGCGCCGAGGCGCACCCAGGAGCGAGTGCCCGAGGTTGGCCCGGTCGCCTCGAGGACCTCGGTGCGGCTCATCGTGAGCTGCACCGGCCGCCCCGTCTTCTTCGAGAGCAGCGCCGCGAGCGGCTCGAGATAGACCACGTTCTTCGCGCCGAACCCACCACCGATCTCAGCCGGCATGACGCGGAGGTCACCCAGGGGGATCTGGAGGTTACGGGTGAGGTTGTCGCGGATCCCGAACGCACCCTGCGTGCTCGTCCAGACCTGCAGCTTGCCGTCGCGATTCCACATCGCCGTCGCGTTGTGCGGCTCGATGTAGCCCTGGTGCGCCATCGCCGTCGAGTACTCGTGCTCCAGGATGATGTCAGCGTCGGCGAACCCGGCGTCCACGTCCCCGAAGCCCATCTCGATCACCCGCGCGATGTTCCCCTTCCGCCCCTCGACCTCCGGGAACAGGTCCTCGACCAACTCGTCCAGCCCGTCCTCGTGGAGGGCGGGCGCGTTCGGCAGGAGGGCGTCCCCGAGCGAGGTCACCGCTGGCAGCACCTCGTACTCCACCTCGATCAGGTCGAGCGCGTCCTCGGCGATGTGGTGGTCGGTCGCGGCGACCGCGGCGATCGGGTGCCCGCGGAACAGCACCTTGTAGCGAGCGAGGATCCGGTCCTGGTCCCACTGCGAGGGAATCGGCCCGCGGATCGTTGGCATCACCGGGTTCGGTACCTTCGGCAGGTCGTCGTGCGTGATCACCGCCAGCACCCCCGGCATCGCGAGGGCCTTCGAGACGTCGATGCTTTTGATCCGGGCGTGCGCGTGCGGGCTGCGCTTCACGCGCCCATACACGAGGTTCGCCATCCGCACGTCCGCGCCATACACCGCGCGCCCCGTGACCTTGTCCACCCCATCCGGCCGCACCGGGTTCGTCCCCACGACCTTCCAGCGCTTCTCGACAGTCGTCATCGGAGACCTCCTCGGGTGAACATCCTCATCGGTCGCGCGCCACAATCGAGGCTGCACGTCCGCGCCGATGATACAACGCCCGGCGCAGACAGCCGGTACGCACCGCACCCTGCGGCCTCCGGCCCCCTCTCCCCACTCGGGGAGAGGGATGGGGTGAGGGTTCCCGTGGCATGGCACCCGTAGCCTAGTCACATGCCAGCAGCACTCCGCATCCTCGTCGCCACGTTCCTCGTCGCTCTCCTCGGCGGCCTCACCGGCGCCCTCATCACCCTCGCCACCGACGGCAACGAGGATGACCGCGGCACGGTCGTACGGACGGGGCCGGACCTCTTCGAGGATGGCTCACAAGTCGCGTGTATCGAGTTCCACCGGTTCTGTATCCCGCACTTCGACGACCCCCATGAGG
>Ga0114916_1001385_pt1 | contig 13827 bp, 11 predicted proteins | sample MalvirAntarct_66_FD_83501 | JGI IMG/M metagenome (GOLD analysis project Ga0114916, IMG submission 83501) | Marine viral communities from the Global Malaspina Expedition - Malaspina viral metaG Antarct_66 | ecosystem: Environmental > Aquatic > Marine > Oceanic | place: West Anvers Island... | reverse complement strand
GTTCCTGTAATAAGTTCTTTAGACGTTCCTACTTGTCAAGAATATTTAGATTTAATTGACGAAATAGAAGAAGGGTTTTTAAAAGTTCAATGGATAGCTAACACTAATTTGAAACCCAAATTTAATACAGATTATTGCCCACCCACACGTGTTAATAGCTGTCCATCATTACTAAGATGGGATTATATGAAATCTGAATATGTTGTTCCTATGTTTAGTCAAAAGAATCCAGAGTTTGAAAAGTTATTGGAAAAATTAGTTAATACCTATTATCCCGAAGTCGAATATAATTCTTTTATGATTAATAGAAATGCTGAGATGTTACCACATAGAGATTTACGAAATAGAGGTCAATCTTTCATTGTAGGGTTTGGAGATTATTCAGGTGGTGAATTAGTAATAGATTCTAAAACCAGTGCTGTGACTCCTGCTGACATAAATACTGATGATTTGATATTAATAGACACACATCACAAACCTGTTTCTTTTGATGGTAAAAATCATTTTCACTATGTAAATCCGTTTGTTGGTAATCGATTTACTCTGGTCGCCTATTATATATAGTCGGCGGACAAGTCTGGTTGCCTATTATATTTAATATCCCACTTTACATAAGTCGTTCGCCTGTCATCTACTTTTACATAACAGGATTTGTTAGATACATCCATCTCCATATCTTTACACATCCTAATTAAAATAGTTGAAGTTGTTTTTTTAGGCATATACTTATTCGTTTTTAAATGAAATATACTGTCGAGGATAATTAAATTATCTAACACTAACTTTGCATTATTGTCTGTGTTGATAGATTGTGCGTGAAAAGATAAACCATATTTAGTTGTTGTTACGTTTTCTAATGTGTTTATAAAATGATGAAATAAAAATGTTTTATAATTCATTTTGATACAGATTATTGTTTTCTATTTGATAATTCTTAAATAATAGCAATTGTGATGATAGAATATCTGTGTGCAAAGTCAGGTTAAAAAATCTTTGCCTAGGTTATTTCTGCCTTTATTCATCAAGGAGATTGAAATGTCGGTAAATTAATATCTTTCTCTATAAAAGGATATTAAAACGCCGCTATGACATAGATTTCGGAAGAGTCTTTGAAGAGAGAAGAAAGAGGTTTCCCTAGCTCAAAACGCCTCAATAACCTTGTTTTTTCTATTATATGTCCATTTGAATTTACACTTGATATTTATCTTTTTCTTTCCAGGACTATGTTGAATATCATAAGAAAAGTATTCGTAGTATTTGTTGTATAGTTGTTCGTGTTCTGATAACATAAGAAATAAATTATTTTGTCTTAATTCTTCTAAACCTCCAACACCAAACCATTTAGTTTTTATTGTAATGTTATTCATTTTAATTAAACCACCATACTTTTCTATATTTTTACATATCAATTCCACGTCTTCGCAGGTAGAGAATGTTCTAAGTTGTGTCGGTTTGTCATTATAGAATACTTGAAACGCACCTACGATATATGAGCCTTTTGTAATATACCAAGTGTTGCTTGTATAAAATCCATTTCCAGTTGGATTGATACCTGCTATTTTTAAATTGTGCTTTAATAGAGCTACGCTGCTTTTATCTATTATATTTATAAATTGTTCTTTCGTAATATCTATCAATTTTTTATCAACACAGTAAAACATTTTTTCTATATCATCATCTAATCGAACGACTAGTTCATCTTGTAGTAAAAAATCTTGGTGGATATAATTAAGTGTGTCACAAAAACTAAACGAGTCGTCAATACCTATTATGTTAATAGAAGCGGAGTGCCTGTATTCATCTACCTGATTATTAGGAACAAATACATATATACTTGATTCGTCAATATTCATGTCTAATAAAAATTTTAGTGTTCGGTTTTTAAACAAAGTTGCCCTATCTTTACTAGGTATTATAAACTTGATTTTTTTATTATCTATATGCTCTCGGTTGCTTTTAAAAACGGCTGGTTTATTTTTATTAGATATGTCACTTCCTAATTCTTTACTTTGTTCTATAATTGATGGATATAAATATAACATCTTATCAGTTTGTAATCTAACAAACATAGCATCAATTGCCCTAGGTGTATAAGTTTTTAATTTATTGACAAGTTGTATTAAATTAAGATTACTATTAATTAAATAAGCACTACAATACCAACATTTATAATCATCTATTTTATTCCAACCGTGACATAGTGTGTTAGTAAGTTTTGTTTTATCTATTAATCCTGATAAGTAATAAACCCAGGGGGATTGCACGTCATCCGTCGTATTGATAAAAGTGGTTTTGTGTATTATAGCATCGTCTTCTAAAATTACAAGTCGTTCTGTGCCATTGCTAATAGCTTCTTCCATAACTGACATATGAGAAATAGTACAACCCATACGCCCTAGTCGCAAGTCATCGTCTTTAGACCATTGATAGAACTTTTTACCAAACATTTCTATAATTTTTTCTTGTGTCTTTTCTATACCTATCGTTTTAGCATCCCACGCCTTAAAAATTGTATATGGTAAATTTAATCGTTCTAATTGTGTTGTTATTGATTTTAATCTATCTTTTCTTCTTTCTAGATTTATTACAACTATATTATAATTTTTTAGTGAATCCATTATTATAAACTTTAGTGTTAGTTTAAAATCATTTATTTAAGAATTATGTTATATAAGATAATTATCATGAATCGACCAATAGAATGTTGTATAGTTTGTAATAAATACACAGATTGTTTTTTTATTAATATAGGGTATTGTTGTTGGGATTGTAAAAAAGTTAAGATTAAAGAAATTAATGAAAAATATAGAGTCGTTGAAAAACTACGTGTTGTTCCTGAATATAAGTCTTTGTGTTATGGGGCAATTAGGGATCATTCCAATAAGAAATAGGATATACCTCAAAATCTAATTTTAAATCACGAGTAAAATTAAACATTACTACCTCTATAGTAGTATAATCGCCTTTCGCGGGAAACATATGGTATTGAAAAGCAGTCGCTCCGCTTGAAATACCCTGATGGTTGTCGCCTGATGTTCTATTAACCGTTCCTACTTGTTGTCCGTCCGCCATAACCCTCACGGTTTCACTACACTTGACCCCCAGTCTTACGAATTTATTAGTAGCACCGTTTATATGAGAACCCCAACCACTATTTAACCAATTTATATATCCACAACCTTTTATAAAAACACTTTTATGGTCGTTTGACCCTGAAATATGCCCGTCATTAAATACAAGATTAACCTCACTAATTAAACTTGAAGACGCAAAAACCCCATCTCTCGTAATGTTATAGGTAGGTGCTATTTGATGACGAGCATCTCTAGCACTACCGTCGTCCGCGAATGGTTGGAGGTTATTGTGTGTATCGGTTGTAACGGACTGTCTATAAAGAGAACTAATAACACTACTATCATTTTCGATAGGTATTACATCAAAACGCATTCTAAAAGATTGGTTAGTTGCTAATAGAGAAGCAGGAAATACACTTCTTAGGTATTGCTCTCCGTGAAAACCTTTAATAAATGCTGGTTTTCCTGCGGTATCATATTTTATACTACTATTACTAACACTAGGTAAAGCATTATTAATTTTTGTAATACAATTAGTTCCTAACTTAGTAATTCCTCCATCAGCAAGTTCTAAAATACCACCACTAAGAATAGTTGTTTGACTGCCTGATGAAGTGATAAAATCCGCACTATTACTTATAGTCATATTAGCAGTTATAGCACTAGTTCCTGCTAATGCCGTCGTGCCGTTGTTAGTTAATACTGCCCCACTATCTAATAGTATATCACCACCGCTTTTTACAATTAGGTCTGCTCCACTTTCTACTTCTAAATCACTAAGGTTTTTTAATTTTAATTTACTACCTCCAAGTATATTTAGATTTCCTGCTGTGGAGAATGGATTTACTCTCGTTACATTAGTCTCACCTAATAGTTTTATGCCGTGATTGAATGTATGTAATCCATAATAAACACCTCTATTTGCTGTTGCTCCGTCATCTGCTAATCCTGCTGTTAATCTGTTAGTAAAACTACACTGACCCGTTGCTACAAAGTCGTCGTCATCGTGAAATATATTATCCTCATTTGCTAAGTCGGCAGTTGTTATTTGACTACCTCCAATAGTGAGAAGCATACCCGCTTTTAAATCCAGTATAGTTTTACTTAGTTTGAGGTATTGAGTATCATCGTCTATATTCCATCTATGACCTGTGGCGGTAGAGGTTTGATAAACCATCTGTCCAGTATTAAGAGGAGTAATAAAATTTTCATATACAGCATTTCCGTTTGCTAATATTTTACTGAAAGTTAATTTACTGTTATGTCCTGTGGTGTCGCTTACTGTTCTCATAGTATTAGTTAATGCTCCTGATTTGATTTGAAACATGTCAGCATTTTTTAATGGAATATTACTAGATAATTGACTATCTGCTACTGCTCCTGCTAAATGACTAAAGTTCAAAGCACTATTACCCTGTTTGAAAGACGCACCATCTACAATACCAGTAAAATTATTTTCACTCGTATCTAATTTAACTATATTAGATGAAACTTGATTATCTGCTACACTTCCTGCTAGATTACTAAAATTTAAATTTGACCCGTTAATTTGATAGTTTTTACCGCTTATAAGATTTATACCATTATTTTTAATTTGTCCTATTGTTGTCCCGCTGTCTCCATCTCCTAAATCTTTTAGGTTAAGGGTATCCGTAAAATTTAATGATTGAGTAGGTCCGATCATTTGTAGTCCCATCTCTTTAGGGCTTGAAGTCCCTTGTATCATTCTAAAAAAGTTTGTTGAGTCACTAGCGTTACTACTTTGTGTTTGACTATATATAGTAGCAACCCCACTTTCTCCTTGGTATTGGTTAGATGCTACGTTTAATTTAAATAGGTCGGTTTCTGCTATACCACTTACTATTTTTTTATTTGCATCGGTTAATACTAATTTTGACGCAGTCAAATCATTAATAGTAATATCACCTGAGTGTGTCTTATTACCTGATATAGTTTGATTTCCTGCTAGTGTATTAATTGTATTTTCTGCTATACCTGATACAAGTTTTTTAGAACCGTCGGTTAAAACTAACCTTGATGCCGTCAAATCATCTATAGTAATATCGCCATTATAAATTTTATTACCTGTTATAGTTTGATTAGCACTAAGTGTATTTATATTTGATTCTGTTACAGAACCTACAGCCAGTATCCCTGCGTTGTTTGATATCATCATTCTATTAGCGGTTAGCCCTTGAGTTCGTCCAGTTAGTGTGTTTTGTGCCGTGGTTAATTGGTCTAGTTCGTGGTCTAGGGTTTGTCCGTTGTAATTACTAGATTGAACTTGTGAGGCGGTTAGTGTAAGTCCTGCTATATTTGATAACGTGTGATTTTGGAAATCTACGTTTTTTTGAAATTGTATAGTATTAGCACTAGGTAGAACCCATATATCATTTGTCTTAGTTGCATATAAATCACTTCTAATAGAACCATCGGTAGCAATATCCTTATTAAAAATAACTGGAGCATCACAAACAAAATCTATAAATTCACCATGATCAGAATTATGAGTCTGTCCGCCCTGTAATCTATTAATATGGATTTTGTCCGCTATAATATTATGTGACGATGACATTTAATATATTATGATATAATAAATGACCTTTAGTTCAAATGTATTAGGTACAATTCACACAAAATTAGAAAGAAATAAAGCAATATTACTAGAATTTAATGAAAAACAAGCACTCTTTTTAGCAAGTATAGATGCTGGAGAGATTGACGAGGCGTATGATACCTATGCAACTGATATGATTGATTTGATTAATGAAGGAAAAAAAAATGACGATTATTTATTTAGCAAAGTTAATAGCAAATTTGAAAATGAAAAAAATCAAATGTTACAGTTAATAAAGGAAACACCACCTCTTTTTAGTGGAATCAATAAGATACAAAAGTATTCAACTAAACAAATACCATTAGCATTTAGAAATCAAATAAACGACAATACAAAAGAACGGTATAGTCGATTCAAAGCCACTGTAAGGGCTAAAAATGCAAAACAAGCTGAAAATCTATTTGCTGGGGATTCACAGGCTGGGGATGATGAAGAGCGAAAATTATTAGCACCTCCTAAAAAAAAGTTGGAGGATCAGAAAGATGTAGATACCCAGGCATTATTAGATGCTAAGTCATTAAAAGAAGCTCAAGCCAAAGTTGATGCACAGGAAGTAGAAAGAATTAAGAAAGATATAGCTAATGAAAAATTGGATTCTGAAATAACAAAAGAGATGGAAGACGCCAGATTATCAACTACATTAACCAAAGAACAGGAAGGAACAATAGTAGATAAACTACTAGACGAAGCTCTACTAGACGAAACTTCAGGAGTTACTGTAACTGATGAACCAACACCAGACCCTCCAAAAAAAGACGACGATGCAACGGACGTTTCTAATAGTGATCCAAACCTCGCACATCATAAGATTAAATCTAATAGCGACCAAAATGTAACAGGTGACCAAATAAACAAAAATTCAAACGAGTCTGGAAATCCATCGAACAATATTGTATCCGAAGCTGAAAATAGTTCTAACAATATTAACGTATCTAATAATTATTTACCACCAAATAATCCATTATCAGGTCATGCAAACAAAAGAGATACTAGTGCCCAAAGCAATACTGGTAAATCTGAAGATAAAGAATCCACAAAAACTTTAGAATCAGAATTACTATACGCTTATGAACAACAAGATAGACAATACGCTAGGACTATACTAAAACAAATTAGACAAAGGGACGCCCAATTACAACAAGATAAAGAAGATGAAGAAACTTACAATAGAAATGTTTTTTTACAAACCCCAGATAATAAAGGTGAAACCCAACAGACTATAACAAGCTCGACCGTTCCTAATATTGATATTGAAACAACCGCTGAAGGAACTATTCCTAATCAACAATCTTTGTTTAGTGGAATCAATAATGCTAATGAAACAGTAGCCATTAATAAAGAAAAAATACTAAGGAATAAAAAAACTATTGAGACGTTAATACAAGAACTCAAATCTTATCATTTAGTGTATGATGACAATATTCCTCAATTGAGTAATAAAGAACACCAAAAAAGATATAGAGATGCTATTAAATCAAATGACATAGATATTGTTAAAAAACATCATGAGGAAATGGACCAACTTATTAGAGAATACTATAAAACAACGTCACTCAAGATTGGAGTTATATATGATGTTTCTACCATTCCAGGTGCACTGCAAAGCAACCAGCCCCAACGATCAATCCCAGAAAATATAATAACCGCTAACGATATTAATAACAAATTACAAACCCCTAGTAAATTACAGACGGTATTATCCAGAACCGATCCATTTGGTAAAGCTATAGCTGGTGATGTTAATCCACCGAGAGGCGGACTACACAGTCACCAACAACAACCTATAAAAAGATTAATTCCTAAATCAGGTCAATTTATCACCCAAGGTCAAAAGATATATAATCCTATTGGCGGTGTTGATGCACCATACCAATATGTATTAAAACGCCCTAGTGGTGAAGCGTCTATTAACCTTAGGATTAAAGGTGGTTGCAAAAACCCGGTTTATAAATAGTGTATAAATAATAATTATATATAGTATGTACTCGGGAAAAAAAGAAATAGACACCTCTACTTCGATAAAAGTTCAGCCAATAGCAAACATCGAAGCACAACACCCTAGGTTAAATATAGAGGATTTACCTGATAGTTTTACGATGGTTGGTATAGCTGCTAGAAGAAGCGGAAAGACTACCATAGTTGAAAGTCTTTTAGAAGAATTTAAGAAATCTAAAAAACGTGGATTTACAAGTATCTTTTTATTATCAGCTACAAACTCAGGGTTTGAAAATCAAATACCAGTTCCTTATAGATATTCAAATTTAGATAATTTAGGATATATATTAAAAAAACAAGCACAAGTCAAACAAAATAATATTGACGAATCACGAAAAGACCAAAGGATAAAATCAAGGGTTTTAATTATTATTGATGATTTGATAGGTGAAACAACGGGGAAAAGCTCATTAAAATATAATGATAGTATTAGAAAATTATTTGTTAATGGAAGACACTTGGGTAATGATGGAGTAGAAGGTAATGGTGTAAATGTAATAATTCTATCTCAACAATTTTCAGCAATACCTAAAGTATGTAGATTAAACTGTGATTTGATAATGACTAATAGGATTACTAGCAGAATGGAAAGAAAAGATGTATTAGATAGTTTCTTTACACTCGAAAACAACAGAGAAGCTATTAAATTAGCAAGTGATACATATGAAAGTGTAGTATTATCAAAAGCATATCGATTTGTAGTAATAGAAACTTTTAGACCAAATCGCAGAAGTCTAAGTGATTACATAAAACACTATGATGCTACCGTAAATACTAAAGGAAATGTTAAACAAACTAGAATGATTGGTGATTTAAGTGATTGGTCTATGACTTCAGATGTTAATAGCATTTTTAATTAATATATATTACTATAATATAAATGTCAGGTTGGAACGATGAATGTGGATTACGAGGAGCGAGTGGAATGAATCACCCAGACTATACTAAAAAAGGAATATTTGTTAGATACAGCGATACAAACCAAGAAGAACCAACTAGTAATATTAATTTAGAAGATAAAGAACCAGCTGAACGACCCGATGAAACTTTAGAAAAATTAATCTGTGAAGGTGACACACAATTAAATAACAAGGAACTTCATGATCAAAACAAAACACAAAAGCTACACAATAGAGATAATGTAGAACAAATAGCAAAACAGATTAATCGAAATAAAATATATAACTAATATATAATGGTAAAGATACAACAAAATGAAATACAGAGGAATGTGGATAAATCTAATAGAAGTGGTTTTCAAGGTGCTAGGATTAATACAATATCCAATCCAACACCCAATCTGTTCCCGAACACAGGAACAGAGATACATAGAACTAACTCCACAAAAGTTAAAAAAACAATAGGAACTAAACTAAATCCTACACGAGTTGCTGAAGGTGAGTTTTTAGGAAAATCAGTAGAGATGAGAGGTAAAAGAAAGGACAACACTTTTAGAGATAAGGCAATTGAATTTTACGATCCTATTAGAATGTTTCGAGAAAATAAAGCTGGACAATTTACTAGGGACAGTGGTGCTGGGCGTGGTGGTAAATTTACTACCAAGCCAAGTGGTAAGTATGAAGACCAGTTAGGTAAAATCACAGTATTAGACCCTAACCCAAAGAAAGGATTAACTACTGGTGGGTCAATTGAATACGCACCTATCAAAAATATGAAATTGAAATTGAAAAATTCTAAGACACCTCATACTTTTGTCTAGGTTAAAAGGCGTTTTGTGTTAGGGAAACCTTCTTTCCTCTCTCTTCAAAGACTCTTCCAAAAACCAGATCACGGCGTTTTAATATCCTTTTATAGAGAAAGATATTATTTTACCGACATTTCAAGCTGTTGATGGATAAAGGCTACCAAGACCTAGGAAAAGTAATTTAACCAGAAATAAGTCTTAAAAATTTGATTTGGTATAGAAAATTAATACTAAATCAAACTAACTCAAACTAACTCAAATGAATATAGAAGACCGTATAGCCTATAATAAAAAATATAAAGAAGCTAATAAAGACAAGCTTAGAGAATATAGTAAAAAATATAGAGAAGCTAACAAAGAAAAGCTTAGAGAAAAGAGGAAAAAATATAGAGACGCTAATATAGACAAGTGTAGAGAATCTAATAAAAAATATTACGAATTAAATAAAGATAAAAAAAAAGAGTATGATAAATCTCCTAAAGGTAAAAAATCAAAAACTATACATGATTGGAAACGTCGAGGTGTATTAGGTAATTTGTCCGCTATTTATGATGAACGATACCTACCATCGACAAATTGTGAAGTATGTAATAAGATTTATAAAAGCACGTTTGATAGATGTTTAGATCATGACCACGATACAGGACTCTTTAGACAAGTTTTGTGTAGAGTATGTAATAATTATGATCATTGGATGAAAATAATAACTAAGAATTAAAATATATAATAGTCTTATACTAAGATGCCTGTGCTTCATATACATGCTCGAAATGAAACTTCAACAGCTACCAACAAAATAGATATTAACATACCCTCGGCAATACATAGTAAAAATTTAATATATAAATCAAGTAATATTAATTTTTTTGAAGACATAAACCCAGCCTCGAGTGACGGTGGTCTAGCAACTAACTCAGCAAACCACGATGCTTTGCCTAATAATATTTACGGATGTGTTTATGCTAAAGTTCCTTGGATAGGTGGTAACAGTATAAACTCTAACGTGGGAACTGGTAAAATACCAATTGCTGTTAATCATTCTACCTATTCTGCTGGTTCGGCTGTATTACTACAAACTGCCTCCACGTATGCCAATTACGATATGACTTTTAGATGTGAAGATATGCATAATAAATTTACATTAGAATTATTTACGAATGACAGTTTTACACCTTTATTATTTGCAGACTCAGGACTAGCCAAAACCAACATAGGAAATGTTAGAACTGTTGATTTATTTTTTGAATATGATTTAGATTAAATCTAATAAGACATTAGTATATATGCCCAAACCAACAAAACGTGAAATACAAGAATTTTTAGATTATGCTAATCTAAGTTATGATGTTTTAGAAAATAGCCAAGGTGTTTTAGATTATGATAAACTTGGGGCGAGTGAAGGTATTAAACAGATTACTAAAGCAAACGCAGATGCTACAGTATTCTATAATAACGGACAAGCAATAGTAGCGATAAGAGGAACTGATGATGCATATGATTGGTTGAATAATATAAACGCACTACCAGTCAATATAAGCGACTATGTCACAACAACGATAAAGTTAAAAGTCCATCAAGGTTTTTTATCCTATACTTTATCTTTGTACGAGGAGATTAAAGAAGCCATAGGAGATAAACCTTATAGTTTGACGGGACATTCACTTGGGTCTAGTAGTGCAACTCTTTTTGCTATTTTATATTATATCGACACAGGAAAAAAACCATTAAGATTTATAAACTTTGCTAGTCCTCGTGTTATATATGGAGACACAAAAGATTTCGAGGACAATATAGAATTATATAGGGTAGCTATTACTGATGATATGGTGGTTTTCTTTCCTCCTAAAAATTTAGGATTTCGTCATGTCGGGACGCCTCTATTATGGAACGCAATCTTTTTAGAACAACCACAATTCTATCCTACAGGTTATGACGAAGACCAACTAACCACCTATTTTTATAATCAATTATTTGGAATAGGAACAACGTGGGTCGGTACATCAGCCGTCAAAATATTTTTAGTCAAAGTATTTGATATATTTTCAAGATACAAAGGATACCATACTAACACATCAGTAGATAGAAATACAATATATAATTATATTTTTACTAAAAGTTATGCAGAGACTAGGATGACTGACCGGTCAAAACACCTAGAAGAAGTTGTAAATAGTATTAGTCAAATTAAGCAATATTTTCCATCTTGGGATGAATATCTAAAAGACATAGATATCAATGCTGTTGAATCAAACAAAGATATTTATAAAGCATTAATTAAAACCTATACTGATTCAGTTATAGCAATTACTAATCAAATTACAATCGGTAATTCTTTTCCAAATTTGAAAAGTGAATTTGAAATTATAGGTGGAACGGCTGAAGGACTAGAAGAGGATCTGAATATATTAATACAAAGTATAGAAGAAGCGAGTGAAGATTTTGACATTGGAGAAGATGAATTATATGTAGGCTTACAAACGGCTGGGAATGATATTTTAAGTGAGTCTTTTAAACAATCTTATGATTTATCAACAGAACGAATTAATCAACTACAAGAACAGACCGCGACACTATTAGATAAAACATTACCTATTACAAATTCAATAGTTTTATTAAAACATATATTTACCCTAATCACCAACGCAATATCCTACGGAACGTGTAAATCGATTCAAGAATATTTATATAATTTTATTTCTATGGTTGAGTTTCACGGTATAAATAAATATGAGGAGTTAATATTAAATATGGATACCGATACAAAACAAACGATAGAAATAAGTGCAGGTTCTGACGTGATAGTACCCGAAATTATATTTGATGATAAAGGGAATCAGGCGACTGATAGACAAGTGAATCAAACTGATAGACAAGTGAATCAAACTGATAGACCTTCTGATTCCCATTATTACAACATAGGGAACAAACCTCCAGAAGAAACCAGACAAATAGATATAGTTAATTTTAATAATGAATTTACCAAAGTAGGAACAATAGATGGCAATCATATATATACAGATGGAGAAAATGAATATATATTAGAAGGCAATAAAGAAACTACATATCTTAGACATAAAACTTCACGAATCGAACCCAAAATATTAGGTTATATTGTTATGACTGATGGGATTAAATATGGCGATGTTGTTGTATATTAAAGTCTATTAAATTTAAATTTAAATTAAATTAAAAATAAGAAGATACATTATACAAATGGACGTACTAACAGCATCAAACGAAAACTCAGCTTTAATTAGCACTATTAACTCAGCAGAACAATCTCAAATTCTACCTTTCAATTACGCACTTGAAAAAAATATCCCAGCACACGGACTACAGATTGTAGAACACAGTACTGTGAGTGGTAGTGTTTCTGTTTCCAAGTCTCACGATTTCGATATCAATAAATATGGTTATCTCCGTAGTTTGACCATTCAGATGAAAGCAACAGGAACTGCTAATACTGAAGTCAATAGTCCCATTGGTGGATTAGGTTTTATTGAAAGTATTGAATTACTATCTAGTGGTCGTCGCCTTCAATATATGAGCCGTGACGCATATTGCTGTGCATTAAGTGATTTACCTAGAGAAAGCCGAAAAGCCATAGAAGAATCTGCTCGAATGGGTGCTTATGATTCCTTGGGTGTATCTGGTCAGAAGGTTTTTCATATTCCTATCCTAATGTCTTTTTTTGATAATGTTAGAAATACCGTGAATGCTCGATTTAATGAAGCTTTGAGACTTCGTATTACTACCACGGCTGGTACTCATTTTAGAGACTCTGGGTCTGGTGCTCAAGTAGCTTGTGCTATTGATGACATGACAGTGCTAGCAGAATATCGTCGTCTTCCTATGCCTCTTGATGATAAAGTAGTACAAGAGGACTTCGGTGATAATCAGCCTCTTACAAAAGTTCTATATGATTACAGTGAAGAAACCGTGTTAGCAGTTACTCATAGCTCGACTGCTGATTCTGTCTATAAAGAGATAGAAATCAAAGACAACGGTGCAGTGGATGCCATTTTCCTAATTGTGAAAGGTGATATTCTGACTGGAAATAGTACAGACGCTATTGCTAAGGCTAGTGATATTCCTTTACAAGTAGATGAAATCAAATTCACAGCGTCTGGTCAGACTATAATGGAAGTTCCCGCCAGGTATCTACAGTTCTTAGGTAAGCGGACTCTCGGAAACGGATTCTTTGGCACTGGTTCGCTCAATGATACAGGTGAAGTGGCTGGTATGGGTTATGTTTATAAAATTCAGTTTGGTCTTGACCATGATACTCGCTACTTTTCCAATCTCGCGTCTATGAGAGAACTCAACACCCCGACTATCTCGTTTAAACTATCTGCTAACTCAACCCTTAATGGTAAAACCGGAACAGCTAAAGTTATAGTTCGTAAGGCTATGCTTATGACAACTGATGCTGGAAG
>Ga0114916_1001383_pt1 | contig 13880 bp, 12 predicted proteins | sample MalvirAntarct_66_FD_83501 | JGI IMG/M metagenome (GOLD analysis project Ga0114916, IMG submission 83501) | Marine viral communities from the Global Malaspina Expedition - Malaspina viral metaG Antarct_66 | ecosystem: Environmental > Aquatic > Marine > Oceanic | place: West Anvers Island... | reverse complement strand
TGCGCCGCACATCATCTGGCCGCTCAGGTTCGTGTTGCCGCATCACACCGACATGCGGCCTGCGTGGCTGCTCAGGCTCGGCCTGTTTCTCTACGACCATATCGGCACCCGCAAGCTGCTGCCCGGCACGAAAACGGTCGACCTGAAGACATCACCGGTTGGCAAGCCGCTGAAGCCGCTGTTTTCAAAGGGCTTTGAGTATTCCGACTGCTGGGTCAACGACGCCCGGCTGGTGGTGCTCAATGCGCGCGACGCGGCGGATCGGGGCGCCGTGATCCGAACCCGGACCGAGGTGATTTCGGCGGAGCGCAAGGATGGCGTGTGGGAAGTCACGATTGCCGACCGGGCGACCGGTGCGCAGGAAACTGTCAGGGCGCGGCTGATCGTCAATGCCGGCGGACCGTGGGTCGACCGGATCCTGTCGGGCGTCGTCGGCCGCAACGACGCGCATAATGTGAGGCTGGTGCAGGGCAGCCATATCGTGGTGCCGAAGCTTCACGACCATGACCGCGCCTACATCTTCCAGAATGGCGACGGACGGATCATCTTCGCGCTGCCTTACGAGGAGGATTTCACCCTGATCGGTACCACTGACCAGGACTATGCGGGCGATCCGAAAGACGTCGCCATCACGGATGCGGAGATCGAATATCTGTGCGCGGCGGCGAGCGAGTATTTCGCCACGCCAGTGATGCGATCCTCCATCGTCTGGACCTACTCGGGCGTGCGCCCGCTCTATGATGATGGCGCATCGGCCGCACAGGAGGCCACGCGCGACTATGTGCTCAAGCCGGATCCGGCAGACGGTGCCCCGCTGATCAACATCTTCGGCGGCAAGATCACCACCTATCGCAAATTGTCGGAATCGATGCTGGAACTGATCGAGGAGCGGCTCGGCAGGAAATCGGGACGCTGGACGCATCGGGCCGCTTTGCCGGGAGGAGACTTCGCAGCGGATGGCTTCGACCGGGAGGTTTCGCGGCTGCAACAGGTTTATCCGCTGCTCGATCCCGCGCAGGCCCGGCGCTATGTCCGGCAATACGGTACAAGAGCGTGGGCCATGCTTGGCGACGCCAGGCGTCGCGAGGATCTCGGGCCGCATTTTGGTTATGGCCTCTATGCGCTGGAGGTTGACTACCTGATGGCTCATGAATGGGCGGTGGAGGCTGCAGACGTGATCTGGCGGCGAACCAAGCGGGGGCTCCGCCTCGACAAGGACCAGGTGACAGCACTTGATGCCTATATGAAAGAAAAGCAGGCGGCATAGTTTCGAAGCCGGGCTAGGCGGGGTTTTGTCCCGGCACGAATCCGGTTCATATGAGACCAGTATGGGAGGACAAAATGAGCGGATACATTCTCGCGATCGATCAGGGGACCACATCGAGCCGCGCCATCGTCTTCGACGGGCAGATGCGCATCGCCGGTGTCGGCCAAAAGGAGTTCACCCAATTCTATCCGCAATCGGGCTGGGTCGAGCATGACCCGGAGGAAATCTGGAAAACGGTCGTCTGGTCGGTCAAGCAGGCGCTGAAGAAGGCCGGTGTCGAGGCTTCCGACATTTCCGCGATCGGCATCACCAACCAGCGTGAGACGGTGGTGGTGTGGGAACGCGAAACCGGCAAACCGATCCACAACGCAATCGTCTGGCAGGACCGCCGGACAGCCTCCTATTGTGACAAGCTCAAGCGTCAGGATCTCGAGAAGACGTTCACGCGCAAGACAGGGCTGCTGCTCGATCCCTATTTTTCAGGCACCAAGCTGTCGTGGATGCTGGCCAATGTGAAGGGGACAAGGACACGCGCGGCGCGCGGGGAATTGTGCTTCGGCACCATCGACACTTTCCTGATCTGGCGGCTGACCGGCGGCAAGTCTTTCGTCACCGACGCCACCAATGCATCGCGTACCCTGATGTTCAACATCGAAACCCAGGAATGGGATACCGAGCTTCTCAAGATCCTGCGGATTCCAGCCGACATGCTGCCGGATGTGAAGGACTGCGCGGCGGATTTCGGTGTCACCGACAAGTCGCTGTTCGGTGCGGAGATCCCGATCCTCGGCGTGGCCGGGGACCAGCAGGCGGCCACAATCGGCCAGGCCTGTTTCGAGCCCGGCATGCTGAAATCCACCTATGGAACCGGATGCTTCGCGTTGCTCAATACAGGCGAAGACATGGTTCGCTCGAGGAACCGTCTCCTGACCACGGTGGCCTACCGGCTTGACGGCAAGGTGACCTATGCGCTGGAGGGCTCGATCTTCATTGCCGGGGCTGCGGTGCAATGGCTGCGCGACGGCATCAAGGTGATCAAGAAGGCCGAGCACAGCGGTGATCTCGCGGCGGAGGCTGATCCGACCCAGGATGTTTATCTTGTGCCGGCATTTACGGGGCTCGGCGCGCCGCATTGGGATGCCGAGGCCCGTGGCGCGATCTACGGCATGACCCGCAACACGGGCCCGGCCGAGTTTGCCCGGGCGGCTCTCGAAGCGGTCTGTTACCAGACCCGCGATCTGCTCGATGCAATGCGCAAGGACTGGAAAAGCTCGGGCACGACGACGGTGCTGCGTGTCGACGGCGGCATGGTGGCATCCGACTGGACCATGCAGCGGCTCGCCGACATTCTGGATGCGCCGGTCGACCGGCCGACAATCCTGGAGACCACGGCGCTGGGTGCTGCCTGGCTTGCAGGCCAGCGGGCCGGGGTCTGGCCCAAGCAGAAGGCCTTTGCCAAGGCCTGGGCGCGCGACCGCCAGTTCAAGCCGGAGATGGACGACAAGGCCCGCAACGCCAAGCTGAAGGGCTGGCGCGATGCCGTGCGGCGGACACTGAGTCAATAGTCCGGTTTCCTGGGCGTTGAGGCCAGGCCGGCTTTGCAGACCGTCGGTATGCCGGTAACCTCTGCCAGACCGGAGCAATAGGTCAGGAGATGTGATGCAGGACGCGAGCCACCGTTTTGTCGACTTGAACGGGCAGTCTTTCCACTATCTCGAGTGGGGCAGGGCCGGTGCGCCGGTCTTGCTGTTCCTGCACGGCTTTCCCGAATACAGCGGAGCGTGGGACGAGGTCGCGACAAGGCTTGCCGACAGCTATCATTGCATCGCTCCCGATCAGCGTGGCTTTGGCCAGAGCTGGGCTCCGCCGGATGTGTCTGCCTACGAGATGCGCGAGCTGGTCGCGGACATGGCGGCGCTCATCGATACGCTGGGACAAAAGGTGACGGTGGTCGGCCATGACTGGGGTGCTGCGACGGCTTACGGGCTGGCGATGTTCCGCCCGGAGCTGGTGTCGCGGCTGATCATCATCAACGGTGTGCATCCGGCGCCATTCCAGCGCGAACTGGCAGCCGGCGGAGCACAGGCCAGCGCCTCGCAATACATCCGCTTCCTGCGCGCCGAAGGCTCTGAAGACAAGCTGTCCGCGAATGACTTCGAAAGCCTGATGAAACTGTTTTCCGCGAAGATGGACCTGAGCTGGCTGAGCGGCGAAAGGCTGGAACTCTACAAGGCGGAATGGTCGCGCCCCGGGCGCCTGAAGGCGATGATTAACTGGTACAGGGCTTCGCCGCTCAAGGTCGCGCTTCCGGGTGAGGCACTGAGCGATGTTCCGGTTCTGCGCAAGGACAGGCTGCAGGTGCGCTGCCCGCATCTTCTGATCTGGGGTGACAATGACACCGCGCTGCTGCCGCAATCTATCGAAGGACTGGAAGAGTACGCGGCGGATCTGACGGTCGAACACGTGGCGGATGCGGATCACTGGATCTGCCACCAGAAACCGGATCCGGTGGCGGGACTGATCCGGGAATGGCTTGCGAAGCTGCCGGGCTAACCTCCAAATTTCAAGGCCTATCGTTACCTCGCGGCGAGTCCGGGTTCATCAATCCGGTTTGCCGATCGATGTCATGCGTCTACACTTTGATTGAGACGACCCCGGTTGCAGATCTCAGGAAGGAACGATGCAATGGAGCTTGGTGCATTCTCACTCAGCCTCGCCGTCAAGAACCTGGCGGTATCGAGAGCGTTTTACGAGAAACTCGGATTTCAGGCCTTCGGTGGAGACGCGGCACAGGGATGGCTGATCCTGCACAATGGCGGCTGCGTCATCGGCCTGTTTGAAGGCATGTTCGAAAGGAACATGCTGACTTTCAATCCCGGCTGGCGCGAGAAGGCAGAGCCGCTCGAAGAGTTCACCGATGTCCGCGAGTTGCAGAAGCAGCTCAAGGCCAAGGGTGTCGCTTTCAAGGCCGAAGCTGATGAAACGAGCACGGGACCAGCAAGCTTCATGATCATGGATCCGGACGGCAACCCGGTCCTGGTCGATCAGCACCGCTGAAGAGTGCGGACATCAACTCCTGATGGTGGGGAGTGTATTTTCGCGTTTCTTGCGATGTTGATTCCGGCAAGCGTGGCGAGTTCCTGATTTTACTCTCATACAAGCGTTTGCGAATACTCATGGTGGAGGTGGTGGAGTGCGCGCATGTCTCGACTTGGCGGCTCTGACGTAAGCATTCCATGGCCCCAATCGGTTGGGGAGGCCGGGCGACAGGTATCTCTTAGACTAGCGGAGGCCTTGCTCGCATCCTGTTTCCGTTCAGAGCCCCATGCATCTGCTTTTCAAGGTATTCAAGCGAGTGCGAATATTCATGCCCGCCGGTGCTTCGCTTTACTCGATGAAACTCACGGTGACGCCTGGTGTGACCATGCCGGCGAGTTCCTCGGCGTCCCAATTGGTCAACCGGACACATCCATTGCTCTGGGTCTTGCCGATGGCCGAGGGTTCCGGTGTGCCGTGGATTCCGTAGGTCGGCTTGGAGAGCGCGATCCAGACTGTTCCGACGGGGCCGTTGGGTCCTGGCGGAACCTGCAGGATCTTGTCGTTGTTGCCCTGCTTGAAATTGATCTTGGGATTGTAGGTGTAGCCGGGATTGTGGGCCACACGTTCGATGGTCACGTCACCCGATGGCGAAGGCGTGTCGCTGGAACCGATGGTGGCCGGGTAGGCCGCAATTAGCTTGCCGCCGGCGTCATAGGCGCGAACCTGCTTGCGGCCCTTGTCGGCAATGATGCGCGTGACCTCTCCGGTCTTCTTCCGGCCTGTTGCCACAACCTTGATCCGGACACCGGGAAGGCTGAAATCGACGCCCGGATTGAGTTCCTTGAGATAGGCTTCGTCCATGTGGAACCTTTCGGCGAGCATCTCCGATGTGGAGGTGAAGGCGAGACGTTCCAGCCGCGCCTTCTCGGCGTAGTCGGTGGGGACCGAGGCGATGAACGGGCCGGCGGCGTCCTCGGCGGTGATTTCATAGGTGGTGAAAGCAAGTCCGCCCTCGGCTGCCAGGCGGCTGACGATCAGGTCGGTGCCGGCAGGGTCAAGTCGTTCGCCGGTGGCCTCGAACCAGGCGTGGAGCGCCTTGGCTACGTTGGAGCCCATGCGGCCGTCGATGACGCCGGGCGATATGCCGTTGCGGTCAAGATAGACCTGGAGTGCGGAGACCTGTGCCTTGGACAGGGCGGGAGCCTTCTTTTCAGGCTTGGCCGGATTTTCGGCGCGGGGTTGCGCGGGTTCCTCGACAGCCGGGACTTCGATTATTTTCGGCCGCGTCGGCACGGTTCCGGTCATCGGGTTGAGGTCGCGGCGCTCTATGCGGGCGCGCGGCGCATCGGGAAAGATGTCCTGCGAGGCCTGCTCCCGTGCAGACGGCGGTTCGGGAAAGCCGGACGGATCAATGAGGTTGTCCATGCCGCGTCGCGTGTCACGCTGGCTGCCGCCGTTTTGTTCCTGATACTGCCAGGCCGGGATCTCGAAACCGATCACCTGGTTCCAGTTGTCGACGAGCAGCCTGCGGCCCTGGTTGTCGATGATGATCCGCACGGAGCCGGCTTCGGGGATGTTGCGCATCAACTCGCCGTCGACCGTTACAAGGACCATGCGTTGGCCGCCATACCGATCGGCAAAGGCCGGGGCAGCAAATATCGGCGCGGCACTCATCAGTGCCACGGCGAGGAAGGTTGCAGCGGGGCGGATGCGGATCTTGGTCGTCATGTGGTCAACCTGCGGCTTGAGCGACAATAATGTGTCCATCATTGCCATGGTCTGCTGAATGCAAGCTGAACAAACGTGCGAAAACCGGCTTCAGTAAGGCAGGCCGATGTAGTTTTCCGCAAGCGCCGTTTTCATCGCCTCGGAGTCAAGCGTGTAGGCGAGCTCGGTTTCGAGAATGCGGGCTTCGAACGGGGCCTGCTCGGGAAAACGGTGCAGCATGGTGGTCATCCACCAGGAGAACCGGACCGCCTTCCAGACCCTTGAGAGTGCGCGGCTGGAATAGGCATTGAGCAAGTCGGTGTCGCGCTCGAGGAAATGGCCGCGCAGACCTTCGAACAGGTAATGCACATCGGAGGCAGCCAGGTTGAGACCCTTGGCGCCGGTAGGCGGCACGATGTGCGCCGCGTCACCGACGAGAAACAGGCTGCCGAAGTGCATCGGCTCGGCAACAAAGGACCTGAGCGGCGCGATGGACTTTTCAAACGACGGCCCGGTGATCATGGCTTCCGCCGTTTCGGGGGGCAGGCGGCGGCGCAGCTCGGCCCAGAACTGGTCGTCCGACCAGGCCTCGATGCTGTCCCCGGCATTGCACTGGATGTAGTAGCGGCTGCGGGTGTTCGAACGCATCGAGCACAGCGCGAAGCCGCGTGAATGGCTCGCATAAATGAGCTCGTGGCTCACCGGCGGCACATCGGCGAGAATGCCGAGCCAGCCGAACGGATACACTTTTTCGAAGGTTCGAATGGAATCTTCGGGAACAGAGCGGCGGCTGGCGCCGTGAAACCCGTCACAGCCGGCTATGAAGCGGCAATCGATACGGACCTCCTCGCCGTCGATCCGGCATGTGACATGGGGCTTGTCGCCGTCGAAATCATGAAGCTGGACGTCTTCGACCTCGTAATGGCTGATGCCGCCGGTGTCCTTGCGGCGCTCGACGAGATCGCGGGTCACCTCGGTCTGGCCGTAAACCATGACGCTCTTGCCGCCGGTCAGTTTGGCGAGGTCGATGCGATGGGTGTCGTTTTCGCAGGTGATGGCAAAGCCGTCATGCGGCAGGCCTTCTGCATGCATCCGTCCGCCTGCACCGGCAGCTTCGAGCAGCTTCACGGTCCCTTGCTCCAGCACTCCGGCGCGAACACGCGAGAGCACATGATCGAGGCTCGAGCGCTCCAGGATCAGCGTCTCGATACCGATGTCGTGAAGCAATTGGCCGAGCAGCAGGCCGGAGGGGCCTGCGCCAATGATGCAGACTTGAGTGGACAAGGTCTTCATGCGGATTTCCCCATGTGTTCAATCGACTGGATGAGAGCGAGAGCTGCTGAAAGGCTTGTCCCGGTGGTCTCGCAGATCTGCGGCAGCAGCATCCATTCCAGCATCCAGGCAGCGCCGGAGCGCTCCAGTTCATGGATCTGGTTCTGGTGCATGCCCGAGATCAGCGTGGCGTTGAAACGCGCCAGAGTGACCAGACGTTCGGCGGTGACAGGGTTCTGCTTGTGCGGCATGGCCGAAGACGAGCCGCCGCCGGACATGCGGATGTCATCAGTCCCCCGTAACGCCATCAGCGCCACATCCTGACCGATCTTGCCCAGGGTGCCGGTGAGTTCAGACATCCAGTTGGCCTGGGCGATGACTGGACCACGGGCGGAATGCCAGCTGTGACCGGGCCAGCTGAGGCCCAATTCGCTTGCAATGGAGCGGGCCACGGTCTCTGCATTGTCTCCCAGCGCCTGGAGATCGCCAACGGCGCCTCCGAACTGCAGAAGGCCGGTCTGTTCCCTCAGTGCGGATAGCCGTTCGCGCAGTGCCGATAAGGGCTGACGCCACGTGGCGATCCGGTCGGAGGGATGGAACATCACGGCAGGTTGCATCCTGGTGATGGCCTGGAGCTCATTCTTTCCGCACCGGGTGGACAGTTCGTCAAGCTGTTGCAACAGAGCGTCGAGCCGTTCCGCAAGAATGACATTGACCGACAGCAGCGCCTCGATGGTGGCGGTGTCCATCAGGTCCTGGCTGGTGGCGCCATGATGCAGCATCGGCTTCGCCGGGCCGCCAACATGGGCGCGCAACTGGCGCACATATTCCGGCACGGGTACACCGTCGCGAATGCCGGCTTCAGCGATCGCCGCACCATCGGGTGCGAAGTCGCCGATCTGGCGCGCCAGGCCCTCGGCGTCGGCCGCTGCGACCAGCCCTGCCTTGGCAAGTCCCTTGATGAGGGCCTGCTCGAAACGGGAGAAGCTGGCGAACAGGGGGGCGTCCGTGAACAATTCAGCAATCTTGGGATCGCTGTAAAGCCCCGCCGCCCATCGGTGTTCGCCAGCGTCCATATCAGACCCGCTCGAGGGCGATGGCGATGCCCTGGCCGACGCCGATGCACATGGTGGCGAGCGCCAGCTTTTCGTTGCGGACCGCCAGTTCCAGCGCGGCCGTGCCGGTGATGCGGGCGCCGGACATGCCGAGCGGATGGCCGAGCGCTATGGCGCCGCCATTGGGGTTGATGTGCTCGGCATCTTCCTGCAGCCCGAGCTGACGCAGAACGGCGATGCCCTGGCTGGCGAAGGCTTCGTTGAGCTCGATCACGCCGAAGTCGGATGGTTTCAGGCCAAGCCGGGCGCAGAGTTTCTGGGTTGCCGGTGCCGGGCCGATTCCCATGAATCTTCGTTTTGCCCCGGCGGGGGCGCCGCCGAGAATGCGGGCGATCGGGGTGAGCCCGTGCTTCTTCGCAGCAGCTTCGCTGGCGATGATCAGCCCCGCCGCGCCGTCATTGACGCCGGAAGCGTTGCCCGCGGTGACCGAGCCGCCTGCGCGGAACGGGGCCTTGAGCTTTGCAAGCTGTTCGAGCGTGGTATCCGGGCGTGGATGTTCGTCGGTGTTGACAACGATCGGGTCCCCCTTGCGGCGCGGAATTTCCACCGCAACGATTTCCTTGTCGAAGCGGCCCGATGCCTGGGCCTTGCCGGCGCGGGTCTGGCTGCGCAGGGCGAAGCTATCCTGGTCCTCACGGCTGATGCCGAAATCCTCGGCGACATTTTCGCCGGTCTCAGGCATCGAATCGACGCCGTACTGGGATTTCAGCACCGGATTGACGAAACGCCAGCCGATGGTGGTGTCGTAGATTTCGGCATTGCGCGAAAAGGCCGTGTCCGCCTTGGGCATGACGAAGGGCGCGCGCGACATGCTTTCGACACCGCCAGCCAGCACCAGTTCGGCCTCGCCGGAGCGGATGATGCGGCTGGCTGCCAGCACCGCGTCCATGCCCGAGCCGCAGAGGCGGTTGAGCGTGGTGCCGGGAACCGAGACCGGCAGGCCCGCCAGCAGGGTCGCCATGCGGGCGACGTTGCGGTTGTCTTCGCCTGCCTGGTTGGCGCAGCCGTAGTAGACTTCCTCTACCGCGTCCCAATCGACGTTAGCGTTGCGCTCCTTGAGGGCGCGCAGCGGGATCGCGCCCAGATCATCGGCGCGAACGCTGGACAGGGCGCCGCCGAAACGGCCAATCGGGGTGCGGACATAATCACAGATGAATGCTTCGGCCATCAGGCGGCTTCTCCGGTTTTGCCGCCGGAATGGGCGGCTTTGGTGCGTGCATTGAGATCGCGCAGCGTCGACAGCTCGATCCCGGTTGGCGCCGGGGTCTCCTCGAGCTTGTCGGCAAACCGCACGGTCCAGCCGCATTCCGCCTGAACCATTTCGCGAGTCACGCCGGGGTGCATCGAGACCACGGTGAACTCATGTGTTACAGGATCAGGCTTCCAGACCGCAAGGTCTGTAACCATTAGGGTCGGCCCCTTGGTGGTAATCCCCAGCCGCTGGCGATGGTCGCCGCCTTCGCCGTGGCCGAAGCTGGTGTAGAAGTCGATCTTGTCGACCATGGCGCGCTTGGACTGCTTGAGCGTGATGAAGATCTCGCCGCAGGAGGAGGCAATCTCCGGTGCGCCGCCACCGCCGGGCAGGCGTGTCTTGGGCTGGTCGTAGTCGCCGATCACGGTGGTGTTGATGTTGCCGAACCGGTCGATCTGCGCCGCGCCGAGGAAGCCCACGGTGACACGTCCGCCCTGAAGCCAGTAGCGGAACATTTCCGGCACCGAGACGGTGGTGACCGCCGTATCGCAGAGTTCGCCGTCACCGATCGACAGCGGCAGCACCTGCGGCGCGGTTCCGATGGTGCCGCTTTCGTAGATCAGGGTCACGTCCGGCGCATGGGTGAGACGGGCGATGTTGCAGGCCGCCGACGGCGCGCCGATGCCGACGAAGCAGACATCGGTGTTCTTGAGCGCCCGGGACGCCGCAATCGTCATCATTTCATTGGAGGTGAAGTCGGTGTCGCTCATGCCGCGCTCCTGAGATGTTTGATCCGGTCGGCGAAATCCTCTGGGCTGGCGTCGAGGACATTTTCCTTCATCCAGGCGAGGAACGTATCGCGCTCAGCGGCGATCTTGTCCCAGGCGATGTAGCTCGCATTGTCGCGCGAATAGTAGCCGTGGGCGTAGGACGGATGGGCGCCGCCGGGCACCAGGCAGATGGCGGTGACGGCCCAGCCGGGCAGCACGCAGGCATTGGGGTGGGCGTGGAGATCGTCGACGATCTCCTCCACGGTGACAACCGAGCGCTTGGCCGCGAGCACGGCTTCCTTCTGCACGCCGACAATGCCTTCGATCAGCACATTGCCCTTGCGGTCTGCTTTCTGGGCGTGGATGAACGTCACATCCGGACGGATCGCCGGCACGGCTGCCAGTTCCTCACCGGTAAACGGGCAGGTCACCGAGCGGATGTTCGGGTTGACCTTGGCCAGTTCCGCGCCCTTGTAACCGCGGAAGGCGGCAAAGGGCAGACCTGCGGCACCGGCCTCATAGGCATTGGCCATGGCAGCGTGGGAATGTTCCTCGATCTCGATTGCGTGCGGCCAGCCGTTTTCGACCGAATCGCGCAAGCGCCTGAGCAGACCGACGCCAGGATTGCCGGCATAGGAGAAGATCAGCTTCTTGACCGCGCCCATGCCGATCAGCTGGTCATAGACCACATCGGGGGTCATCCGGACCAGGGTGAGGTCCTTGATCCCCTGGCGAAGCGCTTCATGGGCGCTGGCATGCGGAATGAGATGGGTGAACCCCTCGAACGCCGCCGTGTCGCCTGATTTGAGGTTTTGCGCTACCGCCTCGGACAGCGTCATGAATTGTGCCATGGCCTGCTTCTCTTTCAGATATCGAAGAACACGGTTTCCTGCGGACCCTGCAGGTTGATGTCGTGGCTGTATTTGCCGTTGCCGCCCCTGGCGATCAGCGTCGCCACCCGGTCCTTGTGCTCGAAGCGCTCGAACACCGGGTCGGCGGCGTTTGCATCGGCCTCGTCCTCGAAATAGATCCGGGTGTTGAGCCCGAGATTGATGCCGCGCGCGACGATCCAGATGTTGATGTGGGGCGCCTGCAGCCGTCCATCGGTAAACGGAACGCGGCCCGGCTTGATCGTCTCGAAGCGGAAATGCCCGGTTGTCTGATCGGCGGCGCAGCGTCCCCAGCCGGTAAAGGCGGGGTCGGCGGTGCCGCGTTGCTCGGCCGGCGAATTGTAGAGGCCGTCGGTATCCGCCTGCCAGATCTCGACCAGAACGTCCTTGAGCGGTGTGCCGGCACCGTCGAAGACGCGGCCTTCAACGGTGATGCGCTCACCCTTGGTCTTGTCGGAGACCATGGCGATGCCGAGATCCTGGTCGTAGACGCCCTCGATGCCACAGAAGTTCGGCGTCAGGCCGATATGAACGTAGGGACCAGCAGTCTGCGACGGCGATTCCTTGAAGGGGTAGAGCTGTGCGGGTTTAACATTGGTCATGTCAGTTGCCCTCCAAGCGGTTTTCGAACAGGGTCGAGCGGCTGCCGCGCAGAATGATGTCGAAGCGATAGGTCAGCGAGTCCATCGGCGCGGATGCATCCATGTCGAGCCGGGCAACAAGCATGTCGATGGCCGCGGGATCATTGATGGTGCGAACGATCGGGCAGCGCGGGATCAGCGGATCGCCCTCGAAATACATCTGCGTGATCAGTCTCTGGGCAAAGGCGTGGCCGAAGACGGAGAAGTGAATGTGGGCCGGACGCCAGTCGTTCGGACCGTTTGGCCAAGGGTAGGGACCGGGGCGCACGGTGCGGAAGGCATAGGTTCCGTCATCGCCGGTCACGGTCCGTCCGCAGCCGCCGAAATTGGGGTCGAGCGGGGCGAGATAGCTGTCCTTCTTGTGGCGGTAGCGGCCGCCGGCGTTGGCCTGCCAGAATTCGAGCAGGACATTGGGGACAGGCTGGCCCCGTTCATCCATCACCCTGCCCTGGACGACCACGCGTTCGCCGATGGCGCTCATGCCGGGCTGGGCGAAGTTGAGGGTGAGGTCGTTGTCGAGCGGCCCGATCATATCGTGGCCGAAGGCAGGGCCGGTGGTTTCTGATAGCGTGTTTGCAAAGGCGATCAGAGGGCGCTGGGGCGCGCGTAGGACCGACGACTTGTATCCTGGCGCATAGGCCTGCGGATGCCATGCCCGGTCCCTGGGGAAGTAATTGGCTGCTTGTGGCCTGCTGTTTTTCATGCCCCGGATCCTCCCGATGTCGATTTCATCTCCGCCAGTGTTCGCTTGGCGATGCGAAAGGCGGTGTTGGCCGCAGGTACCCCCGCATAGATCGCCACATGCATCAGTGCTTCGCAGATATCTTCCTCGGTCGCGCCGGTGTTGGCCGTGGCGCGGACATGCATGGCGACCTCTTCCTCGTGTCCGAGGGCAGCCAGCAGCGCAATGGTGACAATCGAGCGGTCACGTTTGCTCCAATTGGGGCGTGACCAGAGGCCTTCCCAGGCGCTTGCGGTGATCAGGTCCTGGAAGGGAGCATCAAAGGAGGTCTTGGCCGCTATTGCACGGTCGACATGGGCGTCACCCAGCACCGCACGGCGCGTGCGTTCACCACTGGACTTGGTTTCCGTCATCGGTTCCTCCCTGCCAATCCATAGACAACTTTACATATTGGAATGGAAATGAATAATGATTTTTCATCACCATAATAATAGCGAATTTGGTATGGATATTTCACGACGCATCAAGATCCGGCATCTGGAGGCTTTCGTCGAGGTGGCCCGGCAGAAGAGCGTCGGGCGGGCAGCGATTACCCTGTCGCTGACGCAGCCGGCGGTAACGCGTACCATTCGCGAGCTCGAGCAGATCGTCGGCACGCCGCTGATCGAGCGGGATGGCCGGGGTATTCGCCTGTCGCATCAGGGGGAGGTTTTCCTGTCTCATGCCGGTTCCGGGCTTGCGGCGGTGCGCGCTGGCATCGCGGCTCTCGCCAATGTGGCCACGGTGGCCGGGCCGCCGGTGCGCATCGGTGCGTTGCCGACCGTGTCCGCCACCATCATGCCCGGGGCCGTGGCTGATTTCCTGGCATCCGGATTGAAAAGTCCGCTGATGGTGACAACCGGGGAAAACCGGGTTCTGCTCGACCAGTTGCGCAAGGGTGATCTCGACCTGGTGATGGGCCGGATGCCGGCGCCCGAAAACATGGCCAGCCTGCGCTTCGAGCAGCTTTACCGCGACCGGGTGGTGTTCATCGTCTCCAGCAGGCATCCGCTGGCGGGACAGCGGCAGGTGGCGGCGGATATTCTCTCCCGTCATCCCGTGCTGGTTCCGCCGGCGGGTTCGATCATTCATCCCTTTGTGGAGCGGGTGATGCTGGAGCAGGGCATGGCGCCGCCGGTCCAGGCCGTGGAAACCGTTTCGGACAGTTTCGGACGCGCCTTTCTGCGTTCGACAAACGCCATCTGGATTATCTCGCGCGGCGTGGTCGCGGCGGAACTCGGCTCCGGCGAATTCGTCGAATTGCCG
>Ga0114916_1001380_pt1 | contig 13890 bp, 9 predicted proteins | sample MalvirAntarct_66_FD_83501 | JGI IMG/M metagenome (GOLD analysis project Ga0114916, IMG submission 83501) | Marine viral communities from the Global Malaspina Expedition - Malaspina viral metaG Antarct_66 | ecosystem: Environmental > Aquatic > Marine > Oceanic | place: West Anvers Island... | reverse complement strand
TTTACTTTCGATGCAAACATCTTCGAAGACGGATTGCCCGTGATTATATGCGAGGCTTATGGTGACTATGAAAGTCTAAAGTGGGATTTTGATGGAGAAGCTGAAAAAGAAGGTAAAAAAGTGAAGCATCATTTCTTTGATAAAGGAAATTATACAATTTCACTAACGGTCAAAGATTTCAACGGTTGTGAAAACTCTAAAGAAAAAGATGTTCGAATCGAAAACCAATACAACTTAATGGCAGTTAATTTCTTTAAGCCAAATAGTTCAGATCACAGAAACAAATCGTTTATGCCATTCTCTCTGGCTGAAAGAGACGTTCCATTTACCCTAACGATAATAGATCCTCGTGATAACGGCATTATCTTTACATCAAAAGATGTTTCAAATCCGTGGACTGGAATCGATGAAAGAACTGGTGAGATGACTGAACCTGGAATGGCATTTATCTGGAAAGTACAACTTGAAAATTCTTTACCGAACGAACGTCCTGTTTATGCGGGTACTGTAGTTCACGATTAGCATAAAAGCGAAATACACAACAACAAACAAAAACTCGGCTATTTGGTCGAGTTTTTTTGTTTATAAATCTATTTTAAAATCTGGGTATTTTGTTTTGAAAGCTTCTAGTTTCTTAGTTCTGAGTTTTAAAAACTTCCGAGCCTCTTCTGAGCCTTTGCGTTGAATTTTATGATCGAGTAACCTTTTTAAATCCATCCATTCAGTTGCTATTTTTTGAGCATCTATTGACAACATGCAGTCAAAGAATCTAGACCAAACTTCATCGACAGCTATTTCATTAGGATGTATACCATCCTTAGAGTAGAATGCATAGTCTCTTAGTTCATCAATTACAATTTCATAAGCGGGAAAGTAATAGCAGTTTTTAGAGTTATCAACCAATTGGTGGATGCTTTCAAGCAAAATAGATTTACTTCTCGCATTCTCTATTAAACCATCCTTTAGATGACGCACAGGACTTAATGTGAAAACGACGTTCAAAGTTGGATACTGTGATGAGAGAAACTCAATGACTCGATTCCACAAAATGGTTATCTCACTGATGGTCAATAAGCGTTTCTGAAATAAACTCTGATCAAACTTATGGCAATTTGCCACAATATGACCGTTATTTTTCAACTCATAAATCCATGCTGTTCCAAATGTAACGAATAAGGTACTTGATTTTGTTAAAGAATTCTCAAATGAACTTATCTTATTTTGAATTTGGGTGGATATTTCTTGTTCAGAGTAACCAAAAACAGAACTGTTTGCTTCCCAAGAAAAATAAACATCTTTCTGTCTAACAATACTGAAATTCCATAAAGTATTTTGGATATTTAGTAGAAACTCTCCTAAACTAATAGGGTTAAAAACTACGCCTAAAGGATTTGAATTAATATTAAAACCATACATTCCTGCTTTTGTAGATATATTCTCTGCAAAGCAACTCCCTATAAAACAAAGTGAACGATTGTAATCAACACAATTAATTTCAGGTACTCGAACGAAAGTTTTCTTCATTACGTTTGCTTTTGAAATGATAAAGTGTATTCTAAAACCTCAGACCACCCATTCCATTTACCATAATCTCCGATAGTTTCATTATGCCAAATTGAAATGAGGTTTCCTCCATATTCTTTAATCTCCTTTGTAAGATTTTCTACCATGCTCTTGGCTTCCGAAATAGTGAAATGCTTGTATTCGTTTAATGTTCCATCCATATATGTGAAGGGATGAAGAAGTAATTCTGTTTCTGAGTTGTTTTTCAAATCAAACCATCGAAAAGGTCTTGCTATACCCGCTCTAAAACCCGGAGCATCTGCAAACCCTAGTGAGTAATCATTCTTAAAACCACATTTAATCAAAGAACGATAGGTTTGAGGTAACTTCATCTTTAAAAAATGTTGACGACTATCCTCTACCGGTTTATGTAAAATATTCTCCAAACGATTCTGCTCCTCTTTTATTTGAGTAAAAACCCCATCCGACTTATACGATGGATGAAGTCCTACTGTTGCAAATTGATTCATATTCCTCATCAAACGTTGATGCAAAGGATGGCTATAATCAACATTTCTATCATACTTGGCATAATCACCTAAAAGCCAAAATATCTTAACCTCAAAACCCCTTTCTGCAATTTCTTTAATATACTCAAAAGTATCATAGGGATCATTTTCTAAACTACTGAGTACAGCTTTACGTTCAGCAAGTCTTTTTTTATTAAAGTAGACTACATCTTTTCCAATACTCATCCATTTTCGCCAACCTTCTTTTAATTTATAAGCATACGTATTATCAATATCGAATGTGGGAATAACAGAAAAAGAGGGCTTTTTCGCATTTAGGTTGATTTCTAATTTCTCTTCCAAGAACTTAATAAAGCAAACCGTCCATCGTTCGACCATTAGTTTATCTAACATTTCAAATTTTGCCAGAGTGCTATTTTTTGACATAAAACGATCATGCTCGTCGAAAGAATCAGAGAGATATTCATCATACATTACAAGAGCATAAAAGACACTGGCAAGAAGGTCAGGTTTTCCTTGAAACGAAAAGATGTCAGTGTTCCTCCATTTATAAATTTGAATTTCCTGTGGTTTAATATTTTCTTCAAACAAAATATCTGCAGGATGAAAAGTCAGATAATCCTTTTCAAAATTGCGCTCAGAGTAAACAAATTTTGGACCTTCGTAATTTTCAAATTTTACTAAATCATTTGTGGCTAAAAACTCAATACTACGCGCTCCAAACATTACATTCAAAGTGTAAACCAAACGTTTAGAAACCTCATCTACAAAGACTAAGACCATCTTAAGTAATTATAAGTTTGAAACAATCTCGCTACAAATGAATTCTGCTGCTTTACCATCTCCATAAAAATCAGGATATGTGAGATCTGTATTTAGAGAAAAGTGTTTAATAGCATCAATTATTTGATCTTTATGGTAATCCGTAATAATTGCATTTCCATTTTCTACAATTTCAACCCACTCTGTCTCAGGTCGAAGTATGACACATGGTTTTTTAAAGAAGAAAGCCTCCTTTTGGAGACCACCACTGTCAGTAATTACCAATTCACAGTTCTTCTCAAGAGCGATAATATTAAGAAATGACACCGGAGGAATAATTTTAATTCTTTCATTAGATTCAATTTTACTCAAAATATCTTTTGAAAGGTGTTGATCCATGCAATTCTTTGTCCTAGGATGAAGCGGTAACACCAATACCTTGTCTTCATGTTCATCCATCACCTCTAAAAACGCTTTAAAAATCTCATTTAAATGTTTGGGATTATCAGTGTTGCTTCCTCTATGAATTGTACTTAGATAAAAAGGTGTTTTATCAAGTCCATATTCATTAATCACAGTGTTCTTATTATTTGCTAACTCAGAAAAGAAAAGACTGTTATCATACATAATATCACCGCAGTGATAAATTTTCGCATTGTCAGGAGTAAAAGGAGGTTGATTCGTGTCAGAGAACCCTTCCTTTTTCAGATTTAAAAAACCTGATTTCGTAGGTGAAAATAACAACGTTGAAAGATGATCACACACTACCCTATTCACTTCTTCTGGCATCGATTTGTTGTAGCTTCTCAAACCAGCCTCTATATGAACGATAGGAATGTCCATCTTGGCCGCCGCTGTTGCTCCTGCTAAAGTAGAGTTTGTATCTCCATATACTACTAATGCATCTGGCTTTTCTTTTTCAAGAACGACTTCTATTCCTACCAGCATCTCGGCAGTTTGCTTCCCATGACTTCCAGATCCAACTCCCAAATTATATTGCGGTTTAGGAATCCCCAATTCATCAAAAAAGACTTTTGACATATTCTCGTCGTAATGCTGACCTGTATGAACAACTATCTCTTCCAAGTTATCAGAAAACTTTTTTTCAACCGCTCTACTTATCGCCGCCGACTTAATAATTTGAGGACGCGCTCCAATTATTGTTACTATTTTTTTCATTGAATAAATTTCTTCTCTGCGAATTTAAACAATTGTTTTTAGATGATTCCCTAAACAGTGTAAAGCAAGAATATTAAGAAAATTCTTTTAACCGTAATACTTTAATTAAAAAGCGAAAAGTCTATACAAAAGAATGGTTCTTACCATTGGATATCAATTCTACATCCTAGATAAGAACCTTTCAAGAAATTCTAGCTACAATCTTAAGATACGGTTGAAGCTATAATAGCGATGATAATTAATAAAATCATAATCCAAAACCACATGCCAATAGCCAACCCTGGAGCGGTTCCATAACTATCTACATCTGATTTTGAATAGTATTCTCTATATCTTTGATAATCTCTATTGGTCGGTGTTGTTGCCGACATAATCAAGGCAAATATAAGACCAAATACTAAGAAGTCTACCCAGGCAACATCCCATAATATAGGACCTACAGGTTCTGAAATCGCTGCTGCAAACCAGATTCCTCCAATAAGAATCATTAAGAAAGGCCAAAAAGTTCCCCAAGGTCCTTTCATGCTAAAGCCCCAAAAGAAAACGGCGCCTACTAAAAATGCAACAATAAATATCCCTAATAATTCCATCCATTCCATAACTGTATGTTTTTTTTAGTTAAAAATTTAATAATTTACGTTCCATATAAATTAGAAAAAAATAGAAACCCTTTAATGAAAAAAATTAGTTTTAACAAAAAGTAACATGTTCGCCGTTTATTTAGTAGAGCTTTTTGAATCAATAAAGAGGATAGGAAAAATTCGTACAAAGAGGAAGTTTATGTTAGAATAATAAACCTTACTATTAATTATCTGAAAGAAAATTATCCACTTGCGTTACAACAGATTTTACCGTTCTTCCAACACCAATAATTGTGGCAGAAGCAAATCCTGTCCAACCACCATACCCAACAAGCCATAAACCATCAACATCAAGAGATTCGTTGTTTTCCAGTTTAATTTTCCCTTTATTATCTGGTTCGACTGCTGGTTTAAGGTGTGAGGTATTATAACTATATCCCGTACACCATATTACCACATCAATAGATTGTGCCTCACCATCCAACTTCATTATTCCTTTCTCGGTGAATTTCTCAATTTGAAAATAGTTCTTATACGCCCCATGTCTTTCTGCTTCCTTAACTTTTGGTATGCGAACTATATTTCCCAGATTAATCGCAACTGAATCCTTCTTGCCACTCTTTTTGTTTTTATAAATTTGAGTAGCAGAATCAAACAATACTCTTCCATCTGCGTCAGGAGGTAAAAACTGAGGCACATCTTTCACAGCCCAAAAGCAATGGGCTGTTTTGTATAAATCTGCAATAATTTGAGCGCCAGAATTCCCTTCGCCTACGACTAGTACATTTTTACCTTCAAATCCAACTGGATTTCTATAACCCGCTGAATGTAATTGTCTCCCTTTAAAATGCTTAAGCCCCTTAATTTTTGGGATAAACGGAGCTTCATAAGTTCCAGTTGCAGAGATTATTGACTTTGCCTTATAAATTCCTTTAGAAGTATCTAACTCAAAGTGATTTCCAGTATAAAAAGTAGATTCAACAGTAACACCTCTGTCTATTGGAAATTTATATCGGTTTTCATATTCGCATAAGTAGCTGATAACATCTGACTTTTTGGGGAATTCCGTATCCGTTTTAGGCATAGGCCAGCCAGGGAGAACATTGAATTCAGCAGGTGAAAATAATTGTAGCGAATCCCAGGTAAAAAGCCAAGATCCTCCGCATTCATTATTCTTGTCGAGTAACAAAATAGTACGGTTCGTTCTTCTGAAGAAATAAGCACAAGCTAACGCGCTTTGTCCTCCACCAATAATTATGCAGTCAAAAATTTTTGATTGATCCATATACTATATTCAACTTTTAAAAAACAATCAGATATATTCAAGTATGGTAAGTTAAATAAATTCTATTTTAAAATACCATTGTTAAGGTATAAACTAACCGATATTTTTTTGGCATTTTTGCAATCCGCAATGAATAAAAAAAGAAAGATAGCTCTTGTTGGTAATCCAAACTCTGGAAAAACGTCCTTGTTTAATAGACTTACTGGTCTTAATCAACGCGTTGGTAATTACCCTGGAGTTACTGTTGATAAGCGATCAGGTTCTATAAAATTATCAAATGGTGAAAGCTGTGAGATAATTGATTTACCAGGAACCTATAGTTTATCTTCAAAAAATGATGACGAGAAGGTTGTTCAAGATATTCTGCTCAATCCAAACTCCAAATCATTTCCTGATTTAATAGTATTTGTTGCGGATGGAACCAATTTAGCGAGAAATTTATTTTTCGCTTCTCAAGTAATCGATTTAGGTATTCCTACAATTCTTGCTATAAACATGATAGATATTACCGATAAAGATGGTGATATCTTAGATATATCTAAAATTTCTGATTACTTCGGCGTTCCTACTGTAGGTATAAGTGCTAGAAAAGGAATAGGAGTTCAAGAACTCATTAAGCTTGCTGAAACGCATAGAACAAAACCGACCTCATCAAAATTTAATACTGATAAATATAGAGAGGTTTTAGATGAAACAAAAGACCTTTTTGAAGTACCTTCTGACTACATGTTGTTTAAGCTCATTTGTCAACGTGAGGAATATTTAGTTAAAGAAAAATATGAACAACTAAATAAGTTATTATCCAAGCATAATTTTGAAAGTTTAAAAGAAGAAATTCTTGAGATAAACGATAGAGTTATAGAGATTAACGAGGCTACTAAAGGTTTTGTAAAAAGAACATCAGAAGAAAATCGGGCTACAATTACAGATAAAATAGATCAGTATGTCACTCATCCATTTTGGGGCTTATTAATTTTCTTAGCTACTTTCTTTATCATTTTCCAAGCTATTTTCACATTTGCGGCTTACCCCATGGATGCAATCAACGATGGAGTGGTGTTCTTAGGCGAATGGATATCTGGATTCTTACCTGAAGGCGCTGTTGCGGATTTCATATCCGACGGTATATTCGCTGGACTTGCGGGAGTTCTTGTTTTTGTGCCTCAAATCATGATCTTATTTGGCTTAATTGCTATATTAGAAGATACTGGGTATTTATCGCGTGTCAGCTTTATGACAGATGGATTACTGAGAAAATTTGGGATGAATGGAAAATCGATAGTCCCCTTAGTTGGAGGTTTTGCTTGTGCGATTCCAGCGATTATGGCAGCTAGATCAATAGAGAATAGGAAGGAACGATTCATCACGATATTTATAACACCTCTCATGAGTTGTTCTGCTAGATTACCTGTGTATGTATTTTTAGTATCATTCATTGCTCCCAGAGAGTATCTTGCCGGATTCATAAGCGTTCAAGGTTTATTCATGATGGGGCTTTATCTTTTAGGAATAGTAGCGAGCCTTATCATTGCACTTATAATTCATAAGTTTTCTAAACTAAAAGGAGATGACAGTTTCATTTTAGAGTTGCCGAATTATAAAGTTCCTAGCTTGAAGAACGCATTAACTAACATGATAAATAAGGGAAAGATTTTTATTTTAGAAGCGGGTAAAGTAATCTTGATTGCATCCATAATCCTTTGGTTTCTATCTTACTTCGGACCTGCTGACAGAATGCAGGAAGTTGAAACAAAGTATACTACTATGATGGAAACGAATCAATTTGACAATGATTCACTTCAGAATAAAATGAGTAGTGAAAAACTTGAAAATTCTTACCTTGGTATTGTAGGTCAGTCAATTGAACCTGCAATAAAACCTTTGGGATTTGATTGGAAAATAGGTATTGCTGTTGTGGCATCATTTGCTGCCAGAGAAGTATTTGTGGGAACAATGGCTACAATTTATAGCGTTCAAGGTGATATCGAAGGAAACAGAGGTTTGAAATCAATTAAATTTTCTTATGCTACAGCATTTTCACTTTTGATTTTCTATGTATTTGCTTTGCAGTGCATGAGCACGGTTGCAATTGTTAAACAAGAAACAGGTAAATGGAGTGTGGCAATTCTTCAGTTTGTGATTTTCACAGGAATGGCTTACTTGGGTAGTTTGATAACTTATCAGTTGCTTACTTAGTTTTAGTTTTTCATCAAAATACAAACAGCATACGCTTTTATTGCTCTATTTTCACCAAAAGAATCTACTTTTTCATGTGTAGTAGCTTTGATTGATACATTCTCCTGATCTGTTTCCAATATACCTGAGATTATTTTTTGCATTTTTGGAATATGTGGGTTTACTTTAGGCTTTTCTAAAATGACTGTTGCATCAATATTTCCGAGACGAAATCCTTTTTCTTTAATCAACTTAAAAGTCTCTTTCAATAAAATTTGACTATCAATCCCTTTATACCTTGGATCTTTATCTGAAAAGTGATAACCAATGTCCCTAAGATTTAATGCTCCGAGAAGAGCGTCACAAACTGCATGTAAGAGAACATCTGCATCAGAATGACCAAGTGCTCCTAAACTTGAATCTAGCTTTACACCACCGATAAATAAATCCCTGTTTTCTACGAGTTGATGAACGTCTACGCCAAAACCAATCTTTATATTCATTGATTACTGTGGTTTTACAGTTCCTGAGTTACTCGATTTTTTTCCTTCACTTAAATGAAGTCTCAGCGTAAAACGAATTGTATTTTGAAGTGGATTATTTCTTCTTAAAGATGTCAAATAAGAAAAATCGATTCCAAATAATTTATATCTCAAACCAACGCCAAATGTAAGGTGCTGACGAGCTCCTTTATTCAAACTTTCATAAAAATAACCAGCTCTTGCAGCGAATAGATCATTATACCAATACTCAACACCAGTACCAATCATAATTTCAGATAACTCCTCTTTCAGCTTTGATCCATCTTCCACTTGATAAGATCCATCTGGATTTTCAATAAAGTCTCCATTTTCATCTCTAGATAGAGCTCCTGGCGCATCGTAAAAAGACTGTAGCATTCCAGGAACAACACCAACATTTGGATCGTAACCAGACATTATATCACCGCTACTATTCATTATAGGCGGCGTTGGAACTAACAGCTTTGAAGCATCTATTGCCCAAGTAACACTATTATATGGATCCAAATCAAAAGTTAACGCTGAACCTAATTTTAAATTCGTTGGTAAAAAGTCTCTTTCGTTTTCTGCCGTGTATGAAATTTTATTTCCAACATTATTTAATGTAATTCCGAAAGCAAGTGAACCATCTGTTCCTCCATATCTAACGTCATTATTTAAATAAGAAAAAGACACATCTGCAGCACCTGCTAAACCAGGATTAGTAGAAGCCCCTTGAACATTAACCCCAGCGGTCAAATTAGAAGTAATGAATTTACCATTCAAACCAAGAGAAAAACGATCATTCAGTTTAAAAGCATAACCCAAAAGCAATTCCCATTCTGTCGGTGTATGAACAATTGTTGTAGCTCCATTATTATCAGTAAAAACGATTTCTCCCAAGCTAAAAAAGCGCAATGAGCCTCCAATAACATTTCGATCATTTAACCTTACAAATCCAGCTAAATGGGATAGATTAATATCTGAAGCTAAATTCTGAAGCCAAGGCGAGTATGAGAGCGAAACCTCTGAATCATCTTCTGAAAACGAAAGCATTGAAGTATTCCAGAATAGCGAACTCGAGCTCGGACTTAATGCTGTTCCTGCATCTCCCATCGCACCAGATCTAGAATCTGGAGTTATTTGAACAAAAGGCACTGCAGTTGTTATCGTATTCAACTGAAGGTCTTCAGCATCCGTAGCATTATTCTGCCCGTAAGCCAAAGTGCTAAAAAAAGCACCAACTCCAAGTAGAAACGAAGTTTTATTTGTAATAATGTTTTTAAAATTCATTAGCTTTATTCTTTTCAAGAATTAAAATATCAAGTTACTTCAACAACATTAAAACGATGAAGCTTTTAATTTGTTTAACTTGCATAACACAAATATACGTAAATAGATAAATTATATTGTGCTACTATTTTAAAAGATATAATTTTTCTATTGCTCTTGTAACCATTCCATCAGGATTTTTAACTGTTACTCGATAAACGTAAACACCTTTTCCCAATTGATCACCAAAATCATCTCGTCCGTCCCAATGTATTCCCTCCGTTCTAAAACCGCGTGTTTCGACCATTTCATTTATGGTTTTAACCAGGCGACCTGTAACAGTAAATATTTCAATTTGTGTTTCTAAAGCCGAGCACACCTGGTTATGTTCAAAGTAAAACTCTGTACTTGTAGTGAATGGATTTGGGTAATTCAATACATGATCTAAAGCTAAATTTTGGCTTTCCTGAACAGTAAATTCTATGGTCTTTTCATTTGAATTATTATTTACATCCCATGCTTTAAAAGTTAAGGTGTGCAAACCTGGCTCTAAAGTTGATAACTGATAGGTCAGTGAACCACTTTGATAAGTGTCTAAGTCTGATTCATAAAAATCATTCAGCACAACAGCATCAGAAGTGTTTTCATCTAAAATCATGGTAATGTCATGTCCGATACCATTTCCTACAGTGTTAATACCACTTTCATCAAATAGCTCAGCAATTAAAATTGGAGTTTCATCAGAAATCCCTCCGTTAACAAAGTTTTCATCGTTGAGATACAGAGTAATTTCAGGACCAACATCATCGTTTAATCCTGTTGTATCAATTCCACCAATTAAAAATGATTTACTATAACCTCCCGATGTTAAATCATTATTCTCAAAACCATAAAAACTCACCTTACCATTTCCGTATGAATAATTGATGTCTTTGGGTACAATAAAATCAAAATCGAAAATTCCATTTGCTATAGTCACTTTACCTCTATACAAAATATTCATTTGTTCTTCATAATTAATAACTGGCGAGTTTGCATCTTGTCCCAGAGTAGCCGTTTGCTTTGGTTTATCATATACTGCTGGCTGTAGTATCCCGTTATAACCTGATAAACTGTTTCCAAATTGATCCTCAATATGACCTTTCATTCTAGCCTTAGACATGGCTCTCAAGGTGTCATTTACAACATTTACATCAACATTATTAATTGAATCCAAAACTACCTTTTCAAACGGCAAAGCTATTTTGAGAGCGGGATCTCCTAAAAGCATGAAGCTTCTTTTGTTATTCCCTCCAGAGACACCATTTTTCGTTTGAGTTATAATCTCACCAAATGTCAAAGGTTCTTGATTTCCATCTCTCAAAAACACATTATTAAAAAAGCTTTCAGTTGTTGCCGAGTTTGTTGAAAAATAAACCGCTCTGGTCGTCGTCATGAGTGCAATCGCACCTCCAATGGGATTTAAAGCCATCCATTCACCTGCTGATACTCTTTCATTATCATCAATTCTACCAAATTCACAAGTAGCCGAAACAAACAAAGTCAAACGATCTATGTTGTCCCAATCTTGTATTTGGCCAACAGTTATAATCCTTTCAGAAGCAGCACCCATTGCACCACCATGTCCTACATAGCATGTAACAAGGGATCCAGAAGACATGGTTCTATTAATATCCTCATTGACATCTGGATATCTCTCCCCTCCGGCTGTTGAAATTTGCGTATAAGCATCAGAATAGATCTTTTTAGCATTCATTTCTGGATGATTTGCAGTAACATAAGTGTATGCAGGTTCAGTATCATTAATAACAAAGTAACCATTCTCTTCATCATCTGTAATCAGTGTATATTTTAATCGCCAATCTCCATGCGTTGAAATATAACCATCCTCCCCGCAAGACAAATCCTCTCCTGCATAGATAGAAGAACCATTTTTCATATAATGTTCAACCTTATTCACTAAGTCTACGGCATCCTCCTGTGTAGTAGCTACCATTCGTCCTACTGCGATATCCAGAGCATCATTCTGTGAGAAAGATTCACCATCGTCTAAAAACCCAAAATAATCATCCGACAATAATGTAGAAATATAACCTTCCGATGAGATAGTATGGTAAACAGGAACCATATAATTATTATTCGGTACTCTATCTAAAGGATCATAAGTTCCATCGCCAAATAAGCAAAGGTATTTTGGCATTTCATTAGGATCTCCTTCAGCTCGATCATAAAACATTTTAGCAAAAAACTTAATCGCCGTTGGGTCTTGTGTCCCTCCAGAGAATTCGTTATATACTTGTTCGGTTGTAACCACATGAACGGTCATTCCATTATTCTGGTGAAGTGATGCTAACCTATTTGCCTGACTTAAAAACAAAGGATGTGTTACAATTAAGTAATCGGCCTGAGATAGACCATGGAGATTTTGATTATTTACCTTACCAATAAAATCAGGTGTCTTATAGTCTGAACTATTAAAAGCTACAAAACTTCTTAAGCTATCCGTTGCCACAGTAAAAGTATAAGTTCCTGAATTAATATTACCATTAACTAATTTAGGTTTCGTCCACTCGGTTGTTTCCCAAACTTGCGCATTTGAAGGAAAGTTTCCAATCTGAAATTCAGATACGTTTCCAACACCTACGGATTCAGTGTCTCTAAATTCAAAACCATTACCGTGAAAATTTAAAAAACTGCGTGCATTTACTTCTATAAAATCTAAATAAGCATAATCACTTGGTGACAAACGATTAAATTTCACACTCAGACTAAAGGAACCAGAACTCGGATTAAAATCACCAGGAAAGGATGTAAACCCAGCTCTGGAGTAACTATCTGATGATGAATTATTAAAAGTATCGGTGCCAATCAAACTTCCATTATAAGAAATAGTGAAATTTGTAGTTCCTCCACCTTCTCTGCAAGCCATAAAGCTTTTTACAGTTGCTGGACTTGAGGGGTCAAGTTGTGGAATATTAAATGAAAAACTTTGAGTAAGTGACACATCAAATTTTTCACCATACCATCTCTGCCCACCTTTAATCAAATTCACCAACTCTCTCTCATGAATTGCATAGGAATTATATTTAGTAACAGTTTGAGTAGGTGCAGCAGCGCTCAAATCGGCATTTCCAATTCTTGCAGGCAACTCTGATGGGTTAATATTAATATAGTATGCAGAATACTCCGCATAATTATTTAATACTCTTGAGAATCCCGTAGAGCCCGACTCTTCCCATTTATGAGGTCCTCTGGCGTAAAAAACAACATAATCATTTTGGTCAAATGAACCATCCCCGCCCCCTTGAACGAAGACATCGTTTTTAATTAAGTCATCTGGACGAAACTCACTATTATCCTCGGGGAGTCTTCCGAAGCCATTTCCATATACATTAAGATGGTCGGGATTGAGTCCATTAACATTCACACCTATAGATTCTAAAAAACTATACGACAATATATACACACCATCTTCCTCAACTCTAATCTTATACCAATCTCCTGAACCATTTTGTAAAACAGAATTTGCAGCAAACTCATGTCCGTTTTTCAGTTGATTAATTTGAATATCGCTCTTTTCAAACGAAATTGACGTTATTTTCTTGATTTCACCATTTTCTTTAACAAATGGATTCAACATTAACGACAAGACCATTCTCCCCATAGCTTTATGGTTCTTATATTCAAAACTTGGTGAATTATTCACTTCAATTTTATGCTCTTTAACAAACTTCTTTTCAAAAGCGGTTAATGAAATTGAAGAAAACTCTTTTACTTCAAGTTTCCATTTAACACTAGCGTTTTTTCTATCCCATCGTTTAATAAAATCAAAGCGCTCACCATCAAACACACCACCTTTCAAACCGGGGTACTTTATTTTGCTGGATTCTGAAATCACTTCAGACGGAGTATCTAACCATTCCAAATCAATTATGAACTCTTGAGAATAACTCAAACTGGTTGCGCACAAAAAGAAACATATGCTCAAAAATGAAGTGTTTAAAAATCTCGAGTTTTCGCTTGACCACGGAGTCCTAGTAAATTGATGTCGTGTTTCGAAAGAATGGCAGTAATTAATTGTGGAATTACAGTTTCTTCATAAC
>Ga0114916_1001379_pt1 | contig 13894 bp, 14 predicted proteins | sample MalvirAntarct_66_FD_83501 | JGI IMG/M metagenome (GOLD analysis project Ga0114916, IMG submission 83501) | Marine viral communities from the Global Malaspina Expedition - Malaspina viral metaG Antarct_66 | ecosystem: Environmental > Aquatic > Marine > Oceanic | place: West Anvers Island... | reverse complement strand
TCCTTCGTAGCGAACACAAAGCGCGCCGTCTGACCGGGTCAGGCGGCGCGCTTCTGGTTTCAGGTCAAAAAAACCCCGCCCGGCCTCTGCGGAGCGCCGGACGGGGGACAGGAGGATGCCGTGCCAGATGGGTCGTTACACGGCATCCGGGGGGATCGATCAGCCGGGGAGGAAGACCCCGTCGGTCACGTGGATCACGCCATTGCTGGTGTTAACATCGGCCTTGACCACATTGGTCGTGCGACCGGCTTCATCGGTAACCACGATGGTCTGACCGTCGAACGACGCGCTCAGCGTGTTGCCGGCGAGGGTCTGGAATTCGTAAGTGCCGCCAGCGTCGGTGATCGCCTGCGCGAGCGCGGATGCGGGAACGCGCCCGGCCACTGCGTGATAGGTGAGAATGCTGGTCAGCTGGCCCTTGTTCTCGGGCTGGAGCAGCGTGTCGACCGTGCCGGCGGGCAATGCGGCAAAGGCATCATCGGTCGGCGCAAAAACAGTGTACGGCCCCGGAGCGGCCAGCGTGTCTACCAGTCCGGCGGCCTTTACAGCAGCCACCAGTGTCTCGTGCATTCCCGTGCCCATCGCGGTCTCGACGATGTTCGCCTGGCTCATTTCGGCTTTCTTGCCATGATGGTCGGCCAGCGCCGGGCTCCCGGTAGCGAGTGCGAAAGCGCCCATTGCCGCGATCGAAGCAAGGGCCGAAGCCTTCAGTGAGGTAGAAAACGCCATAATGTAACTCTCCTTTGCGTCAGGCCCCGTCCTGCCTGTGCGAAGAGTTACGAGGGCTGCGTCCTTGCGGATGCATGCCGGGTCAAAAAAATCAGATCGTGGCGAATTCGGCCTCGGCGACAACCGGACCGGCTGCGGAATCCTCTGGCTTGCCGCCGAGCGGTTCGCGTGTCAGCAGCAGCTGCGAACCATCGTGCAAGGTGCGGGCGACGCTTTCCGGCACGCTGTGCGCGACGACCTCTCCCGGCGTCACCACGCCGAGCGAGACCAGCTCGCCTTCGGGCGGAACGAACCAGATTTCGTGATCGTGCACGCCATCTGCTTCGAGGCCGACCGCGCCGACCAGCAAGCTGCGGTCGTCCGGCAGATAGGTAAAATCGAGATTGAGCGGGGTGCCGCCTATCGGCATGGTTGCCGTCATCGGTGCCCGGGCCATGCGTTCGGCGGCCGGGTCTGGGCGGCTCTCCCCGGCGGGGCCGATCAATTGCGGCAGCGCGAGGAAGGCGAGCGCAATCGCCGCCGCCGCGCTGAGACCGCCGGCCCATTGCCAACGGCGCAGGCTGCGCCGCAGCGCGACGACCTGCGCGTTGCCGCTATCGGCACCAAGTTCGGCTTCGATGCGTTGCCACACCTCTTCGCGGGGCATGCGGGGATCGATATCGTCGGCCAGCGGAGCGAGGCGCTCCTGCCACTCTACGACATCTCGTGCGAAAGCGGGATCGGCGGATTCGCGTGCCCGAGCGGCGAGCAGATCCTCGCCCTCCAGCAGGCCAAGCGCATATTCGGCGGCAAGCAGTTGGTCGGCGGTCACTCGCCCATCTCCATGCAACCCTTGAGCTTCGCGAGTCCGCGGCGGATCCAGCTCTTCATCGTCCCCAGGGGTACATCCATCCGCTCGGCCAGCTCCGCATAGGTGCGGCCTTCGAAAAAGGCGGTGCGGATCGCCTCCCGCGGGGTTTCGTCCAGAGTTTCGAGGCAGGTGTGGACGCGCGCTTCGCGTTCGGAATCGATCATCATCGCTTCGGCAAGGGGGCGATCGTCGGGAACGGGCGCAGCCTGGTCCTCGGGGACTGCGGCCAGCCGGACTTTCCCTGCGCGCAACCGGTCGATCGCGCGATTTCGCGCAAAAGTGGCCAGCCACGATATCGGGCTGGCGCGCTCGGGATCGTAGCGATCCGCGCGCCGCCACAGCGTCAGGTAAACGTCCTGCAATGCGTCCTCGGCTTCTTTCTCATCGCCCAAGATACGGTAGCAGATGCCGAATAGTTTCGCCGATGTGGCGCGGTAGACCTCTTCGAGAGCCGACCGTTCGCCGGCGGCCAGGCGGCGCATCGCCGCCTTCAGCATTTCGCGGGCATGGGGCGTGGACCGGCGCATCAGCAACCCGTCCCGCACGCCGCGCTGCTGGTTTCGATCTGAATGGTGGGATGTCCGATGCGGTGGTGGCGATCCAGTTCGCCCGCCAGTTGCCGGAGGAACCCGTCGCCCGGGTGGCCCGCGGGCATGACCAGATGCGCGGTCAGCGCGGTCTCGGTCGTGCTCATCGGCCAGATATGCAGGTCGTGCACCGCGTCGACCCCTGGCAGGCCGGACAGATATGCGCGCACCTTGTTCTCCGAAATACCCTTGGGCACGCCAAGCATGCTCATGGCGACGCTGTCCTTCAGCAGGCCCCAGGTCCCCCAGCCGATGACGGCCACGATAACGAGGCTGACTGCGGGATCGATCCAGCGTTCACCGGTCCAGATGATTGCCAGCCCCGCGATGACCACGCCCAGGCTGACCAGCGCATCGGCCGCCATGTGCAGGAACGCCCCCCGGATATTGATATCGTGCTGTCCGCGCAGGAACAGCGCAGCGGTACCGGCATTCACGAGGATACCAATGCCCGCGACGATCGCCATCGTTTCCCCCTGGACCGGTGCCGGTTCGGCCATGCGGTGCAGCGTTTCGAACAGGATCGCGCCGATCGCGACCAGCAGCAATCCGGCATTGGCCAGCGCTGCAAGGATCGTGGAACTCTTGAAGCCATAAGTGAAACGTTCGCAAGCGGGGCGCCTGGCCGCGACGCTTGCCCCCCATGCGAGCAGCAGCGCGAGGACGTCGGACAGATTGTGCCCGGCATCGGCGATCAGCGCCATCGATCCGGAAATCCAGCCATAGGCTGCTTCGACGATGACGAATGCGGTGTTGAGAATGATGCCGATCAGGAAGGCGTTGCCGAAATCGGCGGGGGCATGGCTGTGCCCGTGCCCGTGATCATGCGAATGGCTGTGGCCCGCTCCCATCGCCGTTATCGATAGACGCAGGAATCGAGGCCGTCACGGGCTACCGAACCGATGCGCGCAGAAATCGTGTTGCCATGGCGCGCCAGCCAGCCGCTCGGGTTCCTGACGGCGCGCTGCTTGGGCTGCGGCAATGCGGCGGCCATCCGGGCAGCTTCGAGCGGAGTCAGCGAAGCGGCGGACTTGCCGAAGTAGCGCTGCGCCCCGGCCTCCACACCATAGGTGCCCAGGCCCGTTTCAGCGACGTTGAGATAGACTTCCATGATCCGCCGCTTGCCCCAGATCTGTTCGATCAGCACGGTAAACCAGGCTTCGAAGCCTTTGCGGACATAGCCACCGCCCTGCCACAGGAAGACGTTCTTCGCCGTTTGCTGGCTGATCGTCGACCCGCCGCGGATCCTGCCGCCCTGGCGGTTGTTCTCGAGCGCGTCCTCGATCGCTTCACGGTCGAAACCCTCGTGGCTGCAGAACTTGCCGTCTTCCGCGGCAATCACTGCGCGGACCATGGTGCGGTCGATATTCGAGAGCGCGGTCCAGTCCTTGGTGATGCCGTTGGAATCCATCAGCATGGTGGCGGTTACCGGTACCGGGATGAATTTGAACACCAGCACCAAGGCCAGGCTCAGACCCAGGAAGCCGATCAGGGTCTTGAAAAGGAAGCGGATCACCCAGCGCATTCCCGGGCATCTAGCTGGCCGGGCGGGCGGGCGCAATCAGCCTGCTTGCGACCGGCGACCATGCATGCTTACCTGCCCTTTCGGCCATGGGGAGCCGTAAGGGAGTATCTATGCGCAAAGCGATTTTCGGATTGGCCGCTTCGGCCCTGGCCCTGTCCTTGGGTGCCACACCCGCCGCCGCTGACCCGGCACAGGTAAAACAGGCGGTGGCCGCGGATTACGACAGCCATCTCGAAGATCTGTTCAAGCATTTTCACGCCAATCCCGAACTGTCCTTCCTCGAAACGGAGACCGCCAAGCGGATGGCTGCCGAATTGCGGGCTGCCGGGCTCGACGTGACCGAAGGCGTCGGCGGGACCGGGGTCGTCGCCATGGCCCGCAACGGCGAAGGCCCGCTGATCCTGCTGCGCGCCGACATGGATGGCCTGCCGATGCCCGAGAAGACCGGGCTCGAATACGCATCGACGGTGACGCAGGTTGGTCAGGACGGCACGGAATACCCTGTCATGCATGCTTGCGGCCACGATGTGCATATCACCGCGATGGTCGGCACCGCGCGGCGCCTGATGGCCATGAAGGACCAATGGTCGGGAACGCTCATGTTCGTGGTGCAGCCGGCGGAAGAGCGGGTCGGCGGCGCGGCTGCGATGCTGGAAGACGGCCTCTACGACCGGTTCGGCACGCCCGACTACGCGCTGGCGTTCCATGTCGCCTCGATCCTGCCGGCGGGCAAGATTTCGGCCTCGGAAAGCATCCAGTATTCGAGCGCGGATTCGGTCGATATCATCGTGCCGGGCGTCGGCGCGCATGGGGCCAGCCCACACATGGGCCGCGATCCGGTCTATATCGCCTCGCAGATCGTCACGGCGCTGCAATCGATCGTCAGCCGCGAGATCGAGCCGTTGTCGCCCGCGGTGATCACCGTGGGGGCGTTCCATTCGGGTACCAAGCACAACATTATCTCGGACCGGGCGGATCTGCAGCTCACGGTGCGCGCCAATGACGAGGACACGCGTGCGCAGCTGCTCGCCGCGATCGAGCGCATAGCCGTCAATACGGGCAGGGCGCATGGACTGCCCGAAGAGATGCCAGTGCAGGTCGCGGTGTCGGAAGGAACCCCCGTAACCAACAACGACCCTGCACTCGCGCGGCGACTCAACGCGGCACTGCAGCGCGATCTGGGTAACGAGGTGCTCATCCCATGGCAGCAGCGCGGGATGGGTGCGGAAGATTTCGCCTATTTCGTCGCCGAGGAATATGGCGTCCCCGGCTACTACTTCGCTGTCGGGGGCACCCCGCAGGCGGCGTTCGATGCAGCCGCAGCCGGCGGTCCGCCGGTGCCTTCGCACCATTCGCCCCTGTTCAAGATCGCCCCGCGCGAGTCGGTAACGCTGGGCACCGAGGCGATGGTGGCGGCAGTGCTGGAACTGGCACCCGCCAGCTAGGCCGCTCGAAATGAAGAAGGCCGCCGACACCCGGAGGTGTCGGCGGCCTTTTCATAGGGTTTGACGAAGCGATGTCCGGTCAGGCCACGCCGGCCAGCAGCTTCTCGCCGGCGATGGCCTTCATTGCCTTCTGCACCTTCTCGAACGCGCGCACTTCGATCTGGCGGATGCGTTCGCGGCTGACGTCGTAGACCTGGCTGAGTTCCTCCAGCGTCTGGGGGTTCTCGGTCAGGCGGCGTTCGGTCAGAATGTGCTTCTCGCGCTCGTTCAGCCCGTCCATCGCCTCGATCAGCATGTCGTGGCGTACTTCCGATTCCTGGGCATTGGCGACGAGCTCGTCCTGTAACGGACCATCGTCCTTGAGCCAGTCCATCCATTCGCCCGAACCGTCTTCGCCATTGCGCATCGGCACGTTGAGCGACCCATCGCCGCCCATCATCATGCGGCGGTTCATATTGACCACTTCCTGCTCGGGCACGCCGAGATCGGTAGCGATCTTGTTCACATCCTCGGGATGGAGATCGGTGTCCTCGTAAGCGTCGAGATTCTTCTTCATCCGGCGCAGGTTGAAGAACAGCTTCTTCTGCGCGGCGGTGGTGCCCATTTTGACGAGGCTCCACGAGCGCAGGATATATTCCTGGATGCTCGCCTTGATCCACCACATGGCATAGGTCGCGAGGCGGAAGCCGCGATCGGCCTCGAACTTCTTGACGCCCTGCATCAGGCCAACATTGCCTTCGGAGATGAGATCCGACACCGGCAGGCCGTAACCGCGGTAGCCCATGGCGATTTTCGACACCAGCCGCAGGTGCGAGGTGACGAGCTGCGCCGCAGCTTCGGGATCGTCATGTTCCTCATAGCGCTTCGCGAGCATGTATTCCTGCTCCTGCGTCAGCACCGGGAATTTCTTGATTTCGGAAAGATAGCGGTTGAGGCTCTGCTCGCCGCCGAGTGCCGGGACACTCAAAGATTTGGTATTGCTCACTTGTACCCTGACCTTTCTTGCGTCGACCTCGCTCGTCGGACCCCTGACGGGCATCCAACCTTCGGGCCACTAGGTTTACGTATAGCGGACACGGCCCAAATTGCACACGCGTTTCATCGATTTCAACGTGCGGTTTCGTCGATGAGTTCCCGCATATCTGCTGGCAGTTCGGCGCGGAAATCCAAGGTTTCAGCGCTGATAGGATGGCTGAAGCCCAGCCGTGCCGCGTGCAGCGCCTGGCGGTGGAACCCGAGTGATTCGAGCACCTGCCGCAAGGGCTTGGGGGTCCGACCGTATACTGGATCCCCCAATAGCGCATGACCGATTGACGCGCAGTGAACGCGGACCTGGTGCGTGCGCCCGGTTTCAAGACGGCATTCGAGCAGCGCCGCGTGATTGAGGTGGCGCAGCGTTTCGAAATGCGTGACGGCGTGCTTTCCGCGCGTCGTATCGTCGGGCAGCACCGCCATCTTCTTGCGGTCGTGAACCGAACGCCCGATCCGGCCCGCGATGGTGCCTGCCGGCGGCGCGGGGTGTCCGGCGCAGACCGCCAGATACCGGCGCGTGATCGAATGATCGGCGAATTGCCGCGCCAGGCCTTCATGCGCGGCGTCGGACTTGGCGACCACCAAGAGCCCCGACGTGTCCTTGTCGATACGGTGGACGATACCGGGGCGGGCAATGCCGTTGATCCCCGACAGGCGGCCCGCGCAATGGTGGAGCAGCGCATTGACCAGCGTACCGTCCTGATTGCCCGCTGCCGGGTGCACCACCATTCCCGCGGGCTTGTCGACCACCAGCAGGTGGGTATCCTCGAAGACGATATCGAGCGGTATGTCCTGCGCCAGTGCGGCCAGCGGTTCGGGCGGGGGCAGGGCGATGGCAAAACGCTCTTCGCCCTGCACCTTTGCCGATGCGCTGCGGGCCAGCGTCTTGCCGATGGTGACGGCCCCCGCAGCGATCAGGCCCTTGATCCGTTCGCGCGACAGTTCGGTCGCGTCAGCCAGCGCCTTGTCGAGGCGGCCGCCGCTGGCCAGCTTTCCGGTGATGATATCGGCTTCGGCCATGCTAGGGCCATGCGCGATGCCGTTCGAACTCTCAAGTGATGTCGTCGCCTGCATGCTTGCAGAAGCACAGCGTGCGCACCCGCTGGAATGCTGCGGGGTGCTGCTGGGGGCGGCGGATGGCGTCACCGGGTCGCTGCCGGCGCGCAATGTCCATCCCGATCCCGCGCGGCATTTCGAAATCGATCCGCAGGTATTGATCGACGCGCACCGCGCGGCGCGTTCGGGCGGCCCGCGCGTTGTCGGCTACTACCACTCGCACCCCAATGGACTGGCCCGGCCGTCCGCGACCGACAGCGCGCTGGCAGCGAACGACGGGGCGATCTGGGCGATAATCGCGGTGGGCCGAATCACGCTGTGGCGTTCGGGGGATGCCGGTTTCGAACCGCTTCCCTATGAGGTCACCCCTCGCTAAGACGCTCATGAATTCTTCACCAATCGGGACCTCAATGGACGACCGCCAATCGATCGATCTCGCCGCAATGCTGTGTTCGCGGCTGTGCCATGACATGCTCAGCCCCGTGGGTGCGCTGTCCAACGGGCTCGAGCTGCTGGCGATGGAAACCGATCCCGAAATGCGGGCCAATGTGGTCGAACTGCTCGAACAGAGTGCGCATGTCAGCACCAGCAAGCTCAAGTTCTTCCGGCTCGCTTTCGGCGCCGCCGGGGGGTTCGGCGACCGCGTCGAAGTGACCGAACCGCAGGCGCTGATCGAGGCGCTGGTGACCGATAATGGCAAGATCAGCCTCAATTGGGCGCTGGCCGATGCCACGCTGGCCAAGCCGGCGGTGAAGGTCCTGCTGAATTTCGCCCAGATTGCCATCGATGCGCTGGTGCGTGGCGGTACGCTCGACATCGGGGCCGAACGCCGCGACGGAGCCTGCGAGATCGTGGTGCGCGCCGCCGGGCCCAAGATCGCCTTCGATGAAACCATCGGCAGGGCGCTCGACGGATCGCTCGATCGGTCCGACCTCACCAGCCGCACTGCCGCCGCGCACATGATCCACCTGCTTGCCAGCGAAAGCGGCGGCGGGCTGCAGTATCACCGCGGTGACGATGCGCTGGTGCTCGGCGCGGTCCTGCCCGAAGCCGAAGGGCTGATCGGTTGAGTTCGGATTTCGGCACGCCCGGGGAGAAGCTGCCCGTAAGCGAAGACGAACTGGTCGACCGCGAGGTGCTGTCGCCGAACCACAACGAACGCACCATGCCCATCCAGATGGTGGTGATCCATTACACCGAGATGCAGGACAAGGGCTTCGCGATCGAACGGTTGTGCGATCCCGAAGCGCAGGTTTCCGCGCATTACCTGATCGGTGAACAGGGCGAGGTCGTCCGGCTGGTGCCCGAGGAAAAGCGCGCCTGGCACGCCGGGGTCGCCTATTGGCGCGGACACAAGGACGTGAATTCGGCGAGCATCGGTATCGAACTCGACCACCCAGGTCACAAATACGGTTACCGCGAATTCAACGAGGCCCAGTTCCAGGCATTGGTCCCGCTGGTGGCGCGGATCGTGAAGCGGTACGATATCCCGCGCGCCAATGTGATCGGCCATTCGGACGTTGCACCGGCGCGCAAGATCGATCCCGGCGAACTCTTCCCATGGGACCGGCTGGCGGAATACGGCCTGTGCCTGCCGCGGCCCCAGAAGCTCGAACGGGGCGACCCGTTCGACAACGACGCGGCCTTCTATCTCGCACTTGAGCGGTTCGGATACGATGTAACCGATGGCCACAAGGCGGTGGAAGCCTTCCAGCGCCGCTGGCGGCCCGAAAAGATCAATGGCGAAATCGACGGCGAGGTGCGCGCCATCCTGTTCCAGCTGCTGCTCGACCGCGACCGCGGCCACACGCGCTAGGCAGGGTTTCGGCCCGCCTCACGCAGCGCCCGCGGCAGGCTGGTCCTAGCTGTCGATATCCTCATAGGATATGAGCGTTTCGTACATTCGTTCGACCGCGGCGCGCGCGTTCACGCCCAGCAGGTAGCGAATGTTCTTCAAATCATCGTCGAGCATCGATTCGGGATCCGCGCCTTCGCATAACCGCGCCATGTGCCAGCGCGCGAACATCCGCTGCCTGACCGGGATGAGGTCGACCAGCTTGATCTGCGCGTGGCGGAAATCGCAGCAGATGCGTTCGAAGACTTCCTCGACCACGGCGCTCTCGCCCTCGAGGACCTGGATGAACTGCTCTTCGACATAAACGAGCACGCCGGTGATTCCCGCTTCCTCGTTGAGCAGCGCGGCTTCCCCGGCCAGTCGGCACAGTTGCTTGTCGATCGTCTGCGGGCCCGGTTCGAGGCGGGCGGAGCTGGTATAGAGCAGCCTGCTGATCGGCATGTTTCGCTTCCTTCCTAGGCTTCGACGTTTTCGGCCTGCTGGCCGGTAAGGACCAGGAAATCGGCGAGGGCAATGGGGCGCCCGGTAAGGAAGCCCTGCACCTCGTCGCACCCGTGTTCCTTGATGAAGGACAGCTGCGAATCGGTTTCTATACCTTCGGCGGTGATTTTCATGCTGAGACTTGAACCAAGCTGGGCGATTGCCCGAACGATCGAAGCGCTCCCGACGTCGTCAGGCAGCTTCTGGACGAAGCTCTTGTCGATCTTGATGCGGCTGATCGGGAAACGGTGAAGGTAGCTGAGCGAGGAATAGCCCGTGCCAAAATCGTCCAGCGAAATGCGGACGCCGAGATCGCGGATCTGCGTCAGCGTGCGCAGCGCTGCCTCGTCATTGTTGAGCAGTGCGGTTTCGGTGATTTCGAGTTCGAGGCGGGACGGGGACAGGCCCGAATCGGCCAGCGCCTGCGCAACGGTTTGCGGCAGTCGCGGGTCGAGTAACTGGACCGGTGATACGTTGACCGCGAGGTCGATGTGGGCAGGCCATGAGGCGGCGTCCTTGCAGGCCTTGCGCAGGACATCCGCTCCGATGCGTGCAACCAGCCCGAGTTCTTCGGCAATGGGAATGAATTCGGTCGGCGAAATTTCGCCATGCTCGGAGCAGGTCCAGCGCAGCAGCGCTTCGGCACCGGTAATCTCGCCCTTCGCCGAGCAGAACACCGGTTGATACACGATGCGGAATTCGTCGCGCATCGAGGCGCGACGCAGCGCGGCCTCGAGCGAGCGCTGGCGCTGGATCACCTCCATCAGCTGCGGTTCGAATACCCGGTAGGTCTGCTTGCCATGATGTTTGGCCGAATACAGCGCAATGTCGGCGTGCTGGACGAGCGCGTCGGGCTCGGTGCCATGGTCGGGCGCCAGCGCCACGCCCACGCTGCCGCTGATTTCCACGACATTTCCATCGATGACCATCGGACGCGAAAGCACTTCGACGACGCGTTCGGCGATTTCCGCCGCAGTCGCGACTCCCGTGACCCCGAATGCGATGATCGCGAATTCGTCGCCCCCGATCCGCGCAACGATGTCACCACTGCGCGCTGCCAACTTGAGCCGATTGGCGATACGTTGCAGCACGAGGTCGCCGGCGGGATGTCCGAGTGTGTCGTTGATCGGCTTGAAACGATCGAGATCGACCATCATCAGCGCGAACGGTTGGCCCCCGCTATCGATGGCATTGCATTCACCCGCTAGTGCTTCGGTGAACTGTCGGCGATTGGCCAGGTTCGTCAGTGCATCGTGCATGGCGATATGCGCGATGCGGTTCTCTCCGTCCGAGCTGGCCTTGCGTTCGACCAAATAGGTGGAGATGCCGGTGCCCACGATCAGAAGCGCGACCATGCCGATGGCCGCAGCCAGGGCAGCGAAGGCATCGCTGTCGCCGTTTTGCGAATAGCCAGCCATCGCGGTCACCGAAAATGCTGCCATGCCGCTGAAATGCAGGCCGATTATAGCCAAGGCGAGCAACATTCCGGCCTGCCATACGCGATGTCCGTTGTCCTGATCGCGCAGCAGATGGATGGCGGAGCCAGCGCAGACCATGGCGATTGCGAGAGAGGCGAGGACATAGCGCCAGTCCCAGCTGACGATCCCGTCGACGCGATAGGCAAACATGCCGACGTAGTGCATCGCGCTGATCGCGAAGCCGATGGTTGCCCCCCCGCCCAGAACCGCGATGCGCGCGGAAGTCGATGAAGCGAGGACCAGGCCCAGGCCGATGCCGCCCGCAGCGATGAGCGCGGAGATAACGGTCAGCACGCCGTCGAGCGAGACCGGGGCGGTGGTCTGATAGCCAAGCATGGCGATGAAATGCGTCGCCCAGGTAGCCGCCCCGGCGGTTACGGCAGAAAGGAAACACCAATGGACCCACGCTGGACTCTCTTCAGCCATCGTCCGGCGAAAGAGCGTGGCGGATACCATCGATCCTGCAACGCACATGATCGCGGCGATCAGCACGAACCACAGATTGTGGTCTTCGACGATGCAGCCAATGATTCGCATGAAGCTTCTGAAATTCCCTCTGCATCCATTCGCAGAACGTGGGGCGCCTAAGCGGGAAAGGTTAAGGAAATCGAATGATTGGAGGGGGTGGGGGAGCAAAGAAGCCCGCGCGTCCGATGTGCCGGACCAGTGCGAACGGGCACGGGCCAATGGCGGGCTTGGCGCCACACCCGGTTTGCCCTATCGCGCGTACCGCCAGGGGGCCGGGCAGCCGCGTGCCGCAAGGTACGAGGAAAGTCCGGGCTCCACGAAACAAGGGTGGCGGGTAACGCCCGCCCGGTCGCTGTCCTCGGATGGCGGCCGAGGGAAAGTGCCACAGAGAGCAAACCGCCGATGGCCTGCTTGCAGGTCCAGGCAAGGGTGAAAGGGTGCGGTAAGAGCGCACCGGGGCTTCGGCAACGCGGCCCGCATGGCAAACCCCACCCGGAGCAAGGCCGAATAGGGGCGGCGCGCCCGCGCAAGCGGGCAGGTGCGTTTCGCATCGACCGCCCGGGTTGGCTGCTTGAGCTTCGGAGCAATCCGAAGCCTAGACGAATGGCTGCCCCCGCGTGGCTGGTGTGCAAGCATACCGCGCGCGGGACAGAACCCGGCTTACAGGCCCCCTGGCAATTTTCTCGAAAAAGCGGAGAGCGTGGTCGGCTATCCTTGCACAGCGGTCACGCCGTCAGCCGAACGCCAGACTCTCGGTCGCGATCGTGCCATCGGTTTCGAGTGCCCGGATCAGGCGCCTCTCGTCGTTTTCCAGCACCAGTGCGGTCAGGTTGCCGGTACGAAAGGCGCCAGTGTCGATCCCGATGCGGTAGTCGGTGTGTTCGACGTCTTCAAAGATCGTGTGGCCGTGAACCACGACATGGCTAAGCGGCTCGCGGTGCTTGAGAAACCGGTCACGGATCCAGCGCATGTCGGAGCTTTTCTGGTCCTCGATGCTGCGCTTGGGATCGATTCCCGCGTGGACGAAGACATAATCGCCCGCGATCATGATATCTTCCATCGCGGCCAGGAAGTTGCGGTGCTCTGCGGGTACGAGCTTGTGCAGTTCGGCCTGCAGTTCCTTCAGCGATAGTTCGTTATAACGCTTTTTCTTGATCCCGTAGCTGAGCACGGTTTCACGCCCGCCGTGTTTGAGGAAATGGCGTAGCATCTCCTTGTCCTCGAAGCTTTCGAGGAACATTTCCTCGTGATTGCCCGCGATATAGCGGACGCTGCGCCGCTCGCCCCATTGCATGGCTGTCTCTATCACGCGGGCACTTTCGGGCCCGCGGTCGACGAGGTCGCCCAGAAGGACCACCGTCGTTTGCGCAGGCCCTGCGCGGCGATCGTCGTCTTCGATCGCGACAATCAGTTCGTCGAACAGGTCGCAGCGCCCGTGAATGTCGCCGATGACGTAGTAGCGCTCGCCCTCGGGCACTTTCGGCAAAACCTTTGCCGATTTGCCTTTGCTGAACAGTCTGGCGAGTTTGATCATGGTGAAAATCGTTGGTTTTCTGCGGGTTCTTGAAAGGGGACGCTCCAGATAGGCGCTTGCCGTGACGGGGGCAACAAATGCCCGGATTGTGCCGTGTTGCCGTTGCGAGAAAACCACAGCTTTTGTTGCATATGCGAAAACTGGGCGGCGCGATCTTGCGCAAACGCGCAGCTACGTGCAGGTTTGTAACTGTATCCGGATGAGAGGCCTAATAAAATGGCCCCGGCGGATTCGCAGGTGGGACGAAGCGACACTCGTACAGGAGTTTGTAATGCTCACGTCCTTTCGCGGCCTGATGGCCGTAACTCTCGCTACGGCGGGCCTTTCCCTTGCAACGCCGGCGATGGCGCAGTCCGAAGACAGCGGCTTCACCACATCCGCCAATGTTGCCCTGACCACCGACTACCGCTTCCGCGGGGTCTCGCTCTCGGGCGGCGATCCGGCGATCCAGGGCGGTTTCGATGTCGCACACGATAGCGGTTTCTACATCGGCACCTGGGCCAGTTCGATCAAGGGCGGCCCGTCCTATGGTGATGTCGAACTGGATCTCTATGCCGGGTGGAGTGGCTCGCTGAGCGATGCAGTCGGCATCGACGTCGGGGTGCTCTATTACATGTATCCAACCGAGGACCTCGGGCTCGATACCGACTATATCGAACCCTATGCCTCGATCAGTGCGAACCTGGGCCCGGCGGAAGCGACGCTGGGTGTTGCCTATGCGCCCGAACAGGATTCGCTCGGCGGCGACGACAACCTCTACATCTATACCGATGTGGGTTTCGGAATTGCCGATTCGCCGTTCAGCGTGACCGGCCACCTCGGCTATACCGACGGCGCGCTGGCTCCGCCGCTGCT
>Ga0114916_1001378_pt1 | contig 13901 bp, 9 predicted proteins | sample MalvirAntarct_66_FD_83501 | JGI IMG/M metagenome (GOLD analysis project Ga0114916, IMG submission 83501) | Marine viral communities from the Global Malaspina Expedition - Malaspina viral metaG Antarct_66 | ecosystem: Environmental > Aquatic > Marine > Oceanic | place: West Anvers Island... | reverse complement strand
GTTTTAGATAGTGGAGTGTTGATGCGCTACGGCTTTGACGGCATGCGCAACGGACACTGGAAGGCCCAGGAGCTGGAAAGTGAATTGCAGGCCACTCTTAAGGCCCAGCATGTGCAGCTGGTTTCTAGCGGTACGGCGGCAGTTTCTGTAGCCCTGGCGGCAGCAGGGATTGGCGCAGGCGATGAGGTCATTATGCCCTCATTTACATTTGTGGCTAGTTTTGAAGCCATTATGATGATGGGCGCCATCCCGGTGTTGGTGGATATTGACGACACCCTGGCCTTAGATCCTAAAGGGGTCAAAAATGCCATTACGCCAAGAACTAAAGCCATCATGGTGGTTCAGATGTGCGGAAGTATGGGCGACATGGCCGCGCTCCAAGCTATTAGTGATGAACATGACTTGATCTTGATTGAAGATGCCTGTCAGGCCATTGGTGCCACTTATAAAGGTCAAGCGTTAGGGACTATTGGACACTTGGGCTGTTTTTCGTTTGATTTTGTCAAAACCGTGACCAGCGGCGAAGGTGGGGCAGTGGTGACCAATAATAAAGCGTTTTATATCAATGCCGATCAGTATTCTGACCATGGGCATGATCACGTTGGGAACGACCGTGGTGCTGAAAGCCACCCTTTCTTAGGCTATAATTTTAGGATCTCTGAGTTGCACGCGGCCGTAGGCTTGGCACAGGTCAGACGTTTACCAGAATTTTTAAACCTTCAAAAACAAAACTATATTGTGCTCAGGAAGGCCCTTTCGGAAATCCCTGAGGTGACCTTCAGAACAGTACCTGAAGGTGGTGAGGAAAGCTATGCATTTCTCAATTTTTTTCTACCAGATTTAGAAACTGCAAGGGCGGCTTCAGCAGCTTTAAAAGCGGCAGGAGTCGATGGCTGTTTTCATTATTATGACAACAATTGGCATTACGTTAGGAAGTGGGAGCACCTTAAAAATCTGAACACATTGTATCCAATCTCAAAAGAAGTCAAGGACGGATTGGCCTATTTGCAAACTAAAACATTTGAACAGTCTGATCACTATATCGGGCGGAATATATCCTGTTTAATTAAGCTTTCCTGGTCGACTCAAGACTTGGAGGCACGTGTAAAAAATATGGTATCAGCTATTAGAGCTTCTATTTAGATAAGAGTGCTTAAAAATTTGATTATATGCTTTCTATGATCTTTTTACGTTTGAAAATAGCAAGTAGTTTTTCTGTATCTATATGACCTTTTTTCATAAGTTTCAGAAAAATACGTCAATATCAAACCTTGAGTGCGTCCTTTAGGAAATAGCGTCAATTCAGAGCGTGAAATACAAGGGATGTACCTAACAATAGGACATTGAAAGGTAAACATTTCATCTAAAATTTTAGGGGAATTAGTAATCGACGTGATCCACAATTTCTAAACCATATCCGATAATCCCCACGCGTTTGGTGTGTTCGCTATTGGACATTAAAAGGAGTTTGTGAATGTTCAGATCGTGAAGGATTTGAGCGCCAATTCCAAAATCTTTAGTGTCCATAGAAATGCTTGGGACCTTAATCACATCTTTGTGATTCTGCTCTTGTTTTAGCGTTTTTAAACGATTCAACAAGTCGGTGGATTGGTGCTGCTGATTGATAAAAAGAATGGCGCCTTTGCCTTCTTCGTTGATCAATCTAAACATGTCGTCTAGTTTCTTGTCGGCATTATTGGTCAGAGTGCCTAAAATGTCGTTGTTGACTAAGGTGGAATTGACTCTGGTTAACACCGGCTCATTGGTTTTCCAAGCACCTTTAGTTAAGGCAATATGTACCTGGCTGTTGGTCGTCTGTTGGTAGGCTCTCAATCTGTATTTCCCAAAACGGGTTACAATTTCAAAATCTTCCTTCTTTTCAATCAACGAGTCGTGTTGCATTCTATAGGCCACAAGGTCTTCAATGGATACAATTTTGACGTCAAATTTTTCTGCTACCTTCATTAATTCTGGTAAGCGTGCCATCGTACCGTCTTCATTCATGATCTCCACAATCACTCCCGCAGGTTTTAAGCCCGCTAAACGTGCAAAATCAATAGCAGCCTCTGTGTGTCCCGTGCGTCTTAAAACGCCGCCTTGTTTCGCTACAAGCGGAAAAATATGGCCAGGGCGTCCTAATTCGTGAGGTTTTGTATCTGGATGAATGAGTGCTTTGACTGTTTTAGCGCGATCACTCGCTGAGATGCCCGTAGTGACACCATTACCACGTAAATCTACCGAAACCGTAAAAGCAGTCTCCATAGGATCTGTATTATTATGGACCATAGGGTGCAAATCCAATTCCTTGCAGCGCTTTTCGGTCAGTGGGGTACAAATCAATCCGCGTCCGTGGGTAGCCATAAAATTAATCATTTCTGGCGTTACCATTTCAGCAGCAGCTACAAAATCACCTTCATTTTCTCTATCGGCATCGTCTACAACAATAATAACTTTCCCATTCTTTATATCTTCAATGGCTTCTTGAATGGTATGTAATTTTATATCAGATGTGTATGTGCTTGTGGTCATGTTTTTTGAAATTATATGCAAAGATATAGCTTATTTTACATTTTGGATAGCGCTACGGTCTAAGTCTTCCTTGATTTTGTTTTTAAGTAAAAAGTGGGAAACCCCATAAAAGGGAAGTCCCATGAGCATTAATAAAGGGTTTAAAGCTTTAATATTTAGCCCCAAGTGTTTGTAGAACGCTGTGGCTTTTACAAAAGTCACCACATAATACAACACATAAATTAATAGGGAGATAACGCCCAAATCGATAGCTGATGCTGCCGTTTCAGGAAGTCCATTATTTTTTAGAATAAAATGCACGCCAATGAACGCAAGGCCAATCAAGTAGAAGATAATCGCAAAATTTGAATATCCAATGGTGTCTAGAGCTTCTTTTCTAGATGTAATATAGGTGTCCGAGATGACAATGCCCTGTTTTTGAAGGTCTTCAATACTTTGGTTCCGCTTTAATAATTGGTTTAAGGCGAAAGGTTTTACACTTTGGTCAAAATCGAGCTCATCGTGATTTTTAATCACTTCAATTAATTTTTCATTGTGATAGCCATCTAAGAAACTATACTGCACCAATTCACCATCCACTAGAACCGAGTTTTTAGGACGTAGATTCAGAAAGCTTTTGATAGGGTTGAGATAACTGTCAAAATCGAACAGACCTTTATCATTTGTAGCCCGTGTGGTGAGGTAAACGCCCAGGGGTAGCATGATTAACGTAGAAAGCCACGTGGCCAATATCGGATTCAAAGTCCCGTCTTCGGCACTGTTTTTAGCGAAGATCCCAATAAAATGGTAAGTCAAGAATAGGAGGATAGCGATTACCAAAGGCAAGCCGATCCCACCCTTACGGATCAATGCGCCCAATGGTGCACCCACAAAAAATAAGATAAAACAGGCAAAGCCCAACACATATTTTTCATGTAGGGCAATTAAATGTTTGTTTAGATTTTTCTCGGATACTTGCAGAAATTGCTGCTTGGTATCCATAATTTGGGTGGTGCTGTTCACCGTATTCAAGGCCAAATTCACCAATTGCAACTTGGTTTTCGTGTCGTAAAGAGCGCTAATGTCGCCTTCATAAGGTGGTATTGGCTTAGAAGTGTCTTCTGGAGAGTTTGGCACCGTTTCTGAAATTATTTTACGATCTGGAATCAGATTGGAATTGATTGTTCCTATAGAAGTTCTGGTGTATAAGGTTTCAGCAAAATTCTGGTATTCTTGAGATTTGTTGGTGTATAAACTGTCAATGGTATAGTTTAGGCCTCCAACATCTAACATATTATACCGGCTGGTGTAGTTTTTTTCGTCTAAATCGACATCGTTCAATTCTTCCAAATCGACATTCATCGTGTAGGTCTCAAAGTAGCTTCTAGCGTGTGGTTTTTTTTCTATTTCAGACGGTTTTTTACTAAACACTTCTTCGTAATAATTACCGTTGAACAATACCAATTGCAGAATATTGGAGTTGGGACTGCTTTTTAATTCTCCAGACTCCGCAATAATCACCGTGTGGTTGCCTGGTCTATTGTCTTTAAGTTGGTGCATGATGACTTTAGAGAGAAACTGTCCACGATCGCCTGTCTTTTTATCAACCTTAATATTGAAATCGACTAAATCATTGAACTGGCCTTCCGCAATGGCCATTTGTGGCTTAACCTTGGCAATATTTTTCCGCAAGTTATAGGCATTGTATTCCGCCCAGGGGATGACATTGTTCGCAAAAAGGAAGGTAGTGACGGAAAGTAGGATGATAAAAATACTCAACCCTCTCATAGCGCGTTGCAACGAGATGCCTGTCGATTTCATGGCTGCAAACTCATAATTTTCGGCAAAACTGCCAAAAACCATGATCGAGACCAATAAAATGGTCAGCGGTAATATTAATGGGATTAAGGTAGGTGTGATGTAGAGCAAGAATTTGAAAATGACGTCCACGTCCAAATCTTTTCCTGCCAATTCAGAAATATAAAGCCAAACAGCCTGTAAAACAAAAATGAGCATGAGTATTACAAACACGCTCAAAAATGTTTTTAAGTAGGTCTTAAGTATATACCTATCCAGTATTTTCATAAAGTGTACGCCTTATCTAGTCAAGCTTATTGATATAATAACCCTTGTACTTATTGGCGTCAAAAGTAAATAAGGTTTTTGAGATAGGCTCATTAGTTTTAAAACTATTTACAGTTAATGTGGTTTGCGTTCCGTTTTTGCCTACTTCAATAAGATTGTAGATGTGTTTGGTTTGCGCATCAATGCCCAATAGAACTTGTTTAATTTCTGAATTGCTGTCCATTGGTGTTAATTTGACATATTGAATTTTACGTCCGTTGACATTCTGAACGATATCCATCGCATAGTTGTAACCTTCTTTGTAAAACGAGAGCATCTTACTTGGTGTAATCGTGTTTTCGTCTTCCGTATTGTTCTTAGAAATGGTGACCTCTTCGTCCTCAGGATTTATAGTGTAAAGGGTTTTACCGTCAAAAATACGGGTGACGCCAAGAATGTTCAGTAAATATTTATCCCCTTCAATGACCACATCACCACGGGTTTCCTGATTGATGTTTTCGCTGGTATTTTTAAGTACATATTTAAAATCGATACCAATATTTTGGTATCCTTTTACCTTAGCGTTGACCTCATTAAGTAAGACTTTTGCCTTATCCGCGTCTTGTGCGAAGGTGCTAAACGATAGTAATACAATTGCTAATCCAAATAGTTTTTTCATTATTCTGTTTTTTAAAATCCCTTAGGAATTAATCTTGTTATCAATTATTGAATTTCATTGGCTAAAAGCTGATCTAGTGCCACCAAATCAGGCACCAGCACTTGTCGTGCCTTGCTACCTTCAAACTGTCCGACAATGCCGGCAGCTTCCAATTGGTCAATCAATCGACCGGCTCTGTTATAGCCTAATTTCAATTTACGTTGTAATAAAGAAGCGGAACCTTGTTGTGCTGTCACAATAACTTCAGCTGCTTCCCTGAACAGTTTATCTCTGTCCGAGATGTCTACATCAAGACTTGTGCCATTTTCTTCACCAACATATTCTGGCAAGAGATATGCATCTGGATATGCCTTCTGATTGCCGATGTACTCTGTGATCAGCTCAACTTCAGGGGTGTCAACAAAAGCACACTGAATCCTGGTTAATTCATTTCCTTGGGTAAATAACATATCCCCACGGCCAATCAATTGATCAGCTCCAGAATTATCTAAAATAGTCCTAGAATCAATTTTTGAAGTCACCCTAAAGGCGAGTCGTGCCGGGAAATTCGCTTTAATGATACCTGTAATAACGTTTACTGACGGTCGTTGGGTGGCAATGATTAAATGAATCCCAATGGCACGCGCCAATTGCGCTAAACGGGCAATAGGGGTTTCAACTTCTTTACCTGCGGTCATAATCAAATCGGCAAACTCATCAACCACAAGCACGATATAGGGCAAGAACTGATGACCTTCCTCAGGATTGAGTTTCCGGGCCTTAAATTTATCGTTGTATTCTTTAATGTTACGGCACATGGCGTTTTTCAACATCTCATAGCGGTTGTCCATCTCAATACATAAGGAATTTAGGGTGTTGATCACCTTGGTGTTGTCCGTAATGATGGCATCTTCACTATCCGGTAATTTGGCCAAATAATGACGTTCTATTTTATTGAATAACGTCAGCTCTACTTTTTTAGGATCAACCAGTACAAATTTTACTTCCGCGGGGTGTTTTTTATAAAGCAACGAGGTCAATACCGCATTCAATCCTACCGATTTCCCTTGTCCGGTAGCTCCTGCCATTAGTAAGTGGGGCATTTTTGCCAAATCCACCACAAAGGTTTCATTACTGATGGTTTTTCCAAAAGCAATAGGCAGTTCCATTTCTGACATTTGGAATTTTTGGGAAGCAATTACCGAACGCATGGATACGATGGTCGAATTTTTATTAGGTACTTCAATACCAATGGTTCCTTTACCAGGAATTGGAGCAATAATACGAATGCCCAACGCCGCCAAGGATAGCGCAATATCGTCCTCTAAATTTTTAATTTTAGAGATCCGTACTCCGGCATTGGGTACAATTTCATAAAGGGTTACGGTTGGACCAATGGTAGCTTTAATGCTGCTGATGCCAATATTGTAATTGTTGAGGGTTTCAACAATTCGGTTCTTTTTTTCTTCAAGTTCGTCCTGATCAATAGTGATGCCTTCAGAATCATATCTTTTAAGCAGGTCTAAAGGTGGAAATTGGTACTTGCTCAATTCCAAGGTCGGATCAAATTGACCAAAATCGGCCACCAATCGGGCAGATAAATTGTCACTTTCTGAAGCTTCTTCGGCCACCTGTTCTACTTCCATTTCTACTTCTTCAACGGCAACAGGCTCCTGTTTTACTTGAGGCACTTCAATGTTAAGCTTAGGGACGGTAACTGGTGTTTCGGCACGGGGCTTAACGGGGGCGACTACTTTTTCCTTTTGAGGGATTTCTTTTTGAAAAGCGGGTTTCAGATCGAATGCAGCTTTGATATCTTCAGCTTCAGCCGATAAATCATTATCTAGTGGCGCATAGCCGTCTGAAGATTGGGAATTAGCTTTAAAATCATCTGCCATTTCATTCTTGGCCGATTTGAAGAAGGCGACAATAGATTGACCAGTCACGTTCCACTTGATGGCGGCATAAATGATCAGGCCAAAAAAGAGGAGAAGGGCGGTACCAATTACACCGATATAGTCTTGAAAAAAGGAATTCATTTCAAACCCAATAGTACCCCCAAGAGCGTCATATTTGTGGGTGAAAAATCCGAAGAAAATGGACAGCCAAATGGCGCTAAGAGTTCCCCAAATCCAATTGCTTCTAAGTTTGGCTCTATTAATGTCTAAGGTGACGTAAATTCCGGTAAGGAAAACTAACCCGGCAAAGATAAAAGAGGCTACACCAAAGCCCTTCATGATAAAGAAGTCGCTTACCCAGGCGCCCAATTTATTGAGCCAATTTTCCGCAACAACGTCTCGTGTGCCAATTTCTGTAAGTGTACTCTGATCTGCTTCTCCTGTAAAGAAGAACGATAAAAAAGCAATGGAAAGTAAAATTCCAATAATCATCAACAAGCTTCCAAAAACGAGTTTTTGTTGACTTGACAATTTGAATTTTGGCTTTTTAGTTTGTGTAGTAGAGCTGTTTTTAGTCTTGGTTTTCTTCTTCGCCATAGTGCCTTTCCGTGACCACGGAAATCTATTAATTCTTAATTATAATACTGAAATAGGTTAGGATTGCATGTTTGCCTAAGGAAACAAAAATACAAATTACTAACGTTAATCCTAACGGAAATAGTATTAAAAAAGCTTTGGATAATAAATGATTGCGGCCACGATAATAGCTGCAATGGAGGCGATAAAAACAGCACCAGCGGCCACATCTTTTATGCGGCCAATACTGGTGTGGAATTCTGGATGGATAAAGTCGGCAATATATTCAATGGTCGTGTTGACCCCTTCAATACTCATCACCAATCCAATCATGGCAACTTGAAAAAGCCACTCCGTTCTAGAAATGTCAAAGTAAAACCCCGCGATAGTGACCGCAATAGCGACACAAAATTGAATCTGGATGCTGGCTTCAGTGCGGAGCAATAGCCATGCCCCTTTAAATGCCCAACCCACGCTCTTGACGCGATTGACCAAAAAGGAATCTTTTTTACCCGACATATATGGAGATTATGACAGCGCGTTTATGGCTGCTTCGTAATTAGGCTCTTCTGTTATTTCTGAAACTTGTTCTGTGTAAATGACTTCAGCATCTTCATTTAAAACCACGACACATCTTGAGTGTAGGCCTTCCAAAGGTCCGTCTACAAAAGTTAAACCATAAGATTTTCCGAAATTACCATCTCTGAAATCTGAAAGACTTTCTACATTTTCCAAACCTTCAGCACCACAAAAACGAGCGAGGGCAAATGGTAAATCTTTTGAGATACATAATACTTTGGTATTGTCCAATTGACTCGCTTTTTCGTTAAACTTTCTTACGGATTGTGCACAGGTGCCTGTGTCAATGCTTGGAAATATATTAAGGACCACTCGTATCCCAATATAATCGTTCAGGGATCTTGAAGATAAATCAGTAGCGACCAATTTAAAATTAGGAGCATCAGCACCCGTTTTTGGAAGTACTCCAGAGGTTGTTACCGGGTTGCCTTTAAGTGTTACTGTTGACATAGTGTGTGTGTTTTGGTTAAGATGTTAAAATTAAGAATTATTTGAGGCTTTACTATTAATTAAAACATAATTTTTCAAACAAAACGATAGCCTTTGGCTACCGTTCTAAAATTTTTGCTGTATGCTCTTTCTGTAAAAATCGCTATCGTAATTCGGCGCCTAATTTCTCTTCAAAATTAGATTGCAACTTACTCATAATTTTGTCCACCTGTTTATCCGTCAGTGTGCTGTGTTCATCTTGAAATTTAAAACTCACGGCATAACTTTTCTTCCCTTCCGGAAGATGTTCACCTTGATACACATCAAATAAATCGACGTCTTTAAGCAAGCGTTTTTCGGTTTGATTGGCAATAGTGTCTATATCTTCAAAAGTGACGGCATTGTCCAATAATAACGCAAAATCGCGACGGATAGAGGGGTACTTTGCCAGCTCCTTAAAGCTAACACTGTTGTGCTTCGCCAGGCCAATAACATTGTCCCAATTGAAGTCAGCGTACAACACGTCTTGTGCAATGTCAAAATGTTTTAAGATTTTTTTGTTCACCAGACCAAATTCAACCAAGGTCTTTTTTCCCAAGCCTAAGCTGATGCCTTCACTGAACACGTCATTCTGAAGGCTGGCTGATTTTACTCTGTTTAAACCTAAGCGTTCTAAAATGGCCACAATTATTCCTTTCAATTGGAAAAAATCGCTCGGTTGCTCAGCTGCATTCCAGCGGGTGGCCGTTTTGTTGCCGGTTAATAATAAGGTGAGGTGTTTATGTTCGACCCGATTCTCTGGATAACTGTGGTACGATTTTCCAAATTCAAATAATCTCAAGTCCGCACGTCGTCTGTTCACATTACGGCTGATGGCTTCCAAACCGGAAAACAATAAACTTTGGCGCATGACACTTAAATCTGTGCTCAGCGGATTGAGCATGACCACGTTGTGTTCCTCTTTTAAGTTTTCCGTTAACTTAACATAGTCAGGAGTAGTTAAGGAGTTGGATAATATCTCATAAAATCCTTGACCGACCAATTGATTGCCCACAATATTCTGCAGTTTATAATCTTCAAATTTAGAGCTGTTGGAGATGGAGGCATTGAGTTTTTCGTGGGTGTTGATATTGTTGTACCCGTAAACCCTCAAAATTTCCTCAATAATGTCCGCCTCACGAACCACATCATTACGGTAGGCAGGCACGGTAAGTCCTAAGCCGGTTTCTGTGACATTGTTGATCTTGATATCTAAAGACATTAAGATGCTTTTGATCACATCTTTAGGGATCTCTTCACCGATTAATTTTTGAGCATTCTCAAAACTCAAGCGGACCTGAAAATCTTCTATGCGCTTAGGATAAAGATCGACTAAGTTGCTGGTAACGTGGCCGCCAGCAACTTCCTGAATTAATAATGCTGCGCGTTTTAAAGCGTATTCTGTAATATGAGGATCAACGCCGCGTTCAAATCGGAAGGAAGCGTCCGTATTTAAACCATGTCGTTTGGCCGACTTTCTAATGCTCACCGGATTAAAATAGGCACTTTCCAAGAAAATGCTGGTCGTATGTTCCGTAACTCCCGAAAGTTCGCCACCAAACACGCCAGCAATACACATAGGTTTGGCAACATCGCAAATCATTAGATCCTCTTCATGAAGTTCACGCTCAACCCCATCTAAGGTTTTAAATTTAGTGCCCTTAGGCAAGGTTTTAACGATGACCTTATGGCCCTCAATCTTATTGGCGTCAAAGGCATGCAACGGCTGACCTAAATCGTGTAATACATAATTGGTAACGTCAATAATATTGTTTTTGGGAGTCAACCCAATCGCTTTCAATCTGTTTTGAAGCCAAGCGGGAGAAGGTCCTACTTTAACATCTGAAATGGTCAGGCCGCAATAGCGAGGTGCCAGTTCTTTATCTTCAACTTCAACATCTACTTTTAAAATGGTGTTATCCACCCGAAATGCACTCACTGAAGGGGTGATCATTTCCATATGGATGTCTTTTTGCAACAAGCCCGCCTTTAAATCACGCGCAGTTCCAAAATGGCTCATCGCGTCAGCGCGATTTGGAGTCAATCCGATTTCAAAAACATAGTCATTTTCTACGTCGTAAAGTTCCGCGACCAAAGTACCAACCTCAGTAGTTTCGTCCAATACTAAAATGCCGTCGTGGGAGGTGCCCAAGCCTAACTCGTCTTCCGCACAGATCATTCCGTGGCTTTCCTCGCCTCTAATTTTTCCTTTTTTAATGGTCCAAGCTTCGCCCTTATCCGTATAAAGAGTGGTGCCGATAGTGGCTACCGGAACTTTCTGTCCTGCCGCAACGTTAGGAGCGCCACATACAATTTGTAAAGGAGCACCATTGCCAATGTTTACCGTGGTAACTTTAAGACGATCAGCATTAGGATGTTGGATGCAGGTCAACACTTCGCCTACCACTATGCCTTCCAATCCGCCTTTAACAGATTGAAATTTCTGAATGCCTTCAACCTCCAGGCCTAAATCTGTGAGGAGTTCACCTGTTTCTTCAGGAGTCCAATTAATATTGACAAATTGCTTTAACCAATTATAGGAAATTTTCATCTTTTAAATCTTATGCTTTAAGGAGTTAGGGTTTTTAATACGCTTTATACGCCGATAAATCGAAATACCTGAATATTGTGTCCTGTTTAAATTCGGCGTAAAGATAATAATAGTATATAGTTATAGAAATTGTAAATTATGTTATTTTCCATGTTTTTCTTATTAATTTCGGCCACCAACCAAAGTCACAGTGCGATATGAAATATTTTCTCCTTATTCTTTTTGCGGTTCCCATGCTCTCTTGTCAAAACAAACCCTCAGATAGACTGAAACAAGGGGAGTGGCTAGGGTTTTTGCAATTAAATGCGGATGTCCGATTGCCGTTCAATTTTGAAGTCACCTCGGGCCACAGTTTACAAATAACCAATGCTGACGAGGTGATTTTAGTAGACGACATCAGCTATCAAAAGGATTCCATTCGCATTCAGATGCCGGTATTTGAAGGGTACTTTCAAGTAAAGCTCAGCGATGAACGTATGGTTGGAGTCTATGTTAATGAAAGCATGAACATGGAAATTCCTTTTGAAGCAGACTTTGCGATTAAAGAGCGGTTTGAAACGCAAAACTCTCCGCAGATCAATGTCGCTGGGAATTGGGAAGTGTTATTTACTCCAAAAGGGGATGGCGAAGGCTATGCCGCCAAAGGTGTCTTTGAGCAGCAAGGAAAGCGGGTCACCGGAACGTTTCAAACTAAAACTGGCGATTACAGGTATTTGGAGGGTGTGGTAGATGGCGATCAGTTGAAATTATCTACTTTTGATGGTGCCCACGCGTATCTATTTTTGGCAACAGTAAAAGACAGTACCTTACAAGGTGTGTTTTATTCGAGCACCACTTGGCAAGCGGACTTTGAAGCACAACGAAATGAAGATTTTCAGTTGCCAGATGCGAACACACTCACGACGTTTAACGATGCCTACGAGCGCTTGGAGATTAATTTCCCTGATGAGAAAGGTCAATTGGTGTCCTTGACAGATCCCCAATTTAAAGATAAGGTAGTAGTCGTGCAGTTAATGGGGACTTGGTGTCCTAATTGTTTGGATGAGAGCACTTATTTTACTGAATTCTATAAAAACAATGCCGACAAGGATATCGCCTTTGTAGCATTGGCTTTTGAAAATGCAAAAACCGAGGCATTGGCTTTTGCTGCAATTAAGCGATTAAAAGACAGATTAGGGATTACCTATCCTATTTTGTTGGCGCAACACGGCGGCTCAGATAAATTGGCGGCTCATAAGAAGCTGCCGATGCTTAGTGAGGTGATGTCATATCCCACCACGATATTCTTGGATAGAACAGGAACCGTGCGTAAAATCCATACCGGTTTTAACGGGCCTGCAACCGGCGAAAAGTATGTGGCGTTTAAAAAGGAGTTTAACAGTTATTTAGATGAGCTTTTGGCCGAATAGACCGTCATAAATTTCAATTAAAACCAAAGTTGTTGCTGTACTTTCTACCGGCTAGCCATGAATGCTTTCGCTTTTGCCATAACTTTTGATGAGTTCGCCCTCAAAATCAACCAGTTCCTTCCAGCGTTTATCCACATCTATGTCTTTACCGTACTTGCGGGCAAATCCGATAAATAATGTGTAGTGTCCCGCTTCACTGACCATCAGGTCATAATAAAATTTGGATAGTTCAGGGTCTTGAATGTGTTCGGACAACATTTTGAACCGTTCACAACTTCTGGCTTCAATCATTGCAGAAAACAGAAGCCTATCTACCATGCTTTGAAGGTGATTTCCACCTCTGTTCATAAATTTGTAAAGCTCATTGACGTAGCTGTCTTTACGCTCTCTACCCAACGTGTAGCCTCGTTTTTTAATGATGTCGTGCACCATTTGGAAGTGCTCTAATTCTTCCTTGGCCAATTCCAACAATTCGGTTACGAGGTCTTCGTATTGTGAATTGTGGGTGATGATGGTAATGGCATTGGTTGCCGCTTTCTGCTCACACCAGGCGTGGTCCGTTAAGATTTCTTCAATATTTTCTTCGGCAATCACCGCCCAACGCGGATCTGTCTCTAGTTTAAGATGTAACATAGCATAAAATTAAATTCGAAGTGCTGATTTTCGAATAGTAAGGGCCGAAGATACCACTATTTTTGAAGATGCAAATGGAGTTGATCCTACAGTAGCAGGCAACAGTGTCAGGACTAAACTATCGGATGTTAGCGTCATTGAGCGATAAAAAATCTCAAGCACTTATTTTGCTATGTGATGCATAAACGTTTAGGAAATGTAATTCCAAATATTCTTATACTTGCTCAATTGGGCATACGTGTAACGCAGGACTACGTTTTCTGGTGCGGAAAGGGAAGGGTCCGCTTTTAAAATAGCCTTGGCATAATAGCGTGCATGCTGTAAAATGTCTTTATCCTTTATAACATCGGCAATTTTTAAGTTTAAAACACCACTTTGCTGTGTGCCCATTAAATCGCCAGGGCCTCTCAAACGCAAATCGACTTCGGCAATTTCAAATCCGTCGTTAGTGCTGACCATGGTTTGGAGCCTAGTTTTGCTGTCTTCACTTAATTTATGACTGGTCATTAATATGCAATAACTTTGTTCAGCGCCACGGCCAACACGGCCTCTTAATT